>JACDJC010001036.1_pt1 | contig 27153 bp, 21 predicted proteins | sample 7454191 | NCBI WGS metagenome assembly JACDJC01 (sample SAMN14253291, study PRJNA609438) | sludge metagenome | isolation source: sludge after 25d culture with pyrite and EDTA | collected 2018-12-20 | reverse complement strand
CTTTTTTGAGATGTCATATTACAAATGTATTTCATACATTTCTACACCATTAAAGATTGTGAGACCTTTTTCTCAATTTACCGACATGTACGGGGGACTGCCATTTAAAGGCAACTATCCTCAATATGTCATTCCGCAGGAATCTTCCGGCTGGTTCGCATAACCTGTCTTACTTTTTTTCTTTTTTCTTTTATCTTTTATCTTTTATCTTCAACTTCCCACTTCCTACTTCCCACTTCCTCCTTCTTCCCCCTAATTGCTTCAGGGTGATTTAATTCTTAATTTTCCTCATTAAAAATTTAGATGAATAAATTGGTTAACATAATCTCATGACACTGGAAGAGAAATTACAAAATCTCCCTGCAAAGCCGGGATGTTATCTTTTTAAAGATAAAAAAGGCACCGTTCTGTATGTTGGGAAAGCGGGAGCGCTGCGGTCGCGTGTGCGATCTTATTTCCAGGAGTCCCGGCCGTATCATCCTAAACTCGCGGCTCTTGTAAAACGTGTTGCAGATCTGGAATTCATTGTTACGGATTCCGAAGTTGAAGCTCTGATACTTGAAAACAACCTGATCAAGGAATATAAACCCCGTTATAATGTAAATCTGAAAGATGATAAAAGTTATCCATATATCCGCATCACTAACGAAGATTTTCCTCAGGTATTTATCACAAGGAGAATAATTCGTGACGGATCGCAGTATTTCGGGCCATACACCGATGTAAAGAATGTCCGCTCTATCGTGAAGATACTGCACCGTATTTTCCCGATAAGATCCTGTAAATATGATCTTTCACCGGATGTTATAAAAAAGGGCAAAGTGCAGCTGTGCCTGGATTATTATATAAAAAAGTGTAAAGGACCATGCCAGGGTTTACAATCCAAAGAAGATTACGATAAAATGATCGATGGCGTTCGCAGATTCTTGAAGGGAAAAACGGATGAGCTTTTGAAAGAATTACGGACTGAAATGGAATCCCATGCGCGGGATCTGGAATTTGAAGAAGCCGCCCGTGTCAGAGATAAAATATCGGATCTCGAAAACTACCGCAACAATCAGAAAATGGTTCAAAGCGATCATAGAGACCGGGATGTGGTAGCTATGGCAAGGGAGGATGATGACGCCTGCGCGGTTTTGTTTAAAATCCGTGAAGGTAAAATCATAGGACGTATGCATTATTATATGGGGCAGGTTGAGTGGCAGAGTGACGGTGAAATTATCAGTCAGTTTATAAATCATTATTATTTCAATTCCGATGATTTACCACAGGAAGTTTATTTACAGACGGAAATCGATCAGAAAACAGCGTATGAAACATGGCTGACGGAAAGGTCTGAGCGAAAAGTGCATCTGATCATTCCAAAAGTTGGGGAGAAAAGACAGCTGATGGATCTTGGGCAGAAAAATGCCCGGTTTTTGCTCGAGGAACTTAAACTTCAAAAATTAAAATCTAAAAATTACATCCCGCATGTGGTGAAAGCGCTTCAACGAGATTTACGGTTAAAGCAGGAACCGCGCCGGATTGAATGTTTTGATATATCCAATATTCAGGGTACGGATCCGGTTGCTTCCATGGTTTGCTTTGTTGACGGAAAAGCCAAAAAGTCAGAGTACCGGCGGTTTAAAATCAATGTAAAACAATCACCGGATGATTTTGCAATGATGAGAGAAGTCGTTTACAGACGATACAGCAGGCTGATAAGGGAGAAGAAATCCTTGCCGGATCTGATCATGGTGGATGGCGGGAAAGGGCAGCTCTCAAGCGCGGTTTCGGTGTTAAATGAGCTGAAGATCAGCGATCAGCCGATAATCGGTCTCGCGAAAAGGCTGGAAGAGATCTTTTTCCCGGGATATAGTGACGCTCAAATGCTGCCAAAAACATCCTCAAGTCTGAGACTTCTGCAGCAAATACGTGATGAAGCGCATCGTTTTGCAATAACATTTCACAGGGAGCGCCGAAAAAAACGCACGCTGACATCTGAGCTGGATAAGATAGCCGGAATTGGAGAAAAACGGAGAAATCAATTATTAAAAGTCTTTGGTTCAGTAAAAAAAATCAGAGAAGCCGAAATTAGTGAACTGATAGAAAAGGGCAAATTGTCCGGTGAACTCGCGAAAAAGGTAAAAAATGAACTAAATGGACAGCAACCGTGAGAATATCATAAAATTTTTGTTACCATAAAATCAAATTCTAAGCGGGCGCATCATTATATAGAATTTAATCTCTTTTTACCTCATGCGCTGGCCCGATTGTCTTTTTCGAAATTAGACCATAAATGACGCTGTAATAATTTTCTACCCAGACAAATGCCGGCAACGACTCTCTCAACAGATGTGCGTGTCAGATGGGCGATCTCTTCATAAGAAAAATCCTGTACATCTTTCAGAAACATCACAAGTCTCATATATCCCGGCAGATTATTTATAATATTATCAATTTCATCCGGAACAAGAGTTCGTATAACATTTTCCGTTGGTTGACGCCGAAGATCATTTGATTCATCTATTTTGTTATACAGATAAAACTCCGACAAATCCTGCGGTTTAATATCATCCAGGGTATCAGAAATCGTATTATTGGATGAATTAAAAGTGTCAAACAGCACTTCAAAAGAGTGTTTGCGGAAATTCTCCGGGGAATCAAGCGGGTCAAAGTTTCTGTAAATGGAAAGAAGTGTGGATTTGAGCAGATCCTCCGCGGAATTGGCCTCCAATGTCAGTTGAAGTGCGGTGGACTGTAAATCATTAAGCCAGGGCTGTATGGATAACCTGAATTTTAATGATTTCTCTGATTTTGTAAACATGGTCCCCCCCCAATATTGTATGTTTTATATGATTATTTAAGATATAAGAGTACGTTATCTTAAATAGTTAAAACAAAAACAAAACTTCTAATGAAAAAGATCAATTCCTGTCGTATTCCTGAGTCCATTTTCATCGAAGATGCGAAGATCTTCATTCTTGATCCTCTTCGCGACGGAACTTAGATATGAATTTTGTAAACTATTTTTTATCGTTTTGCGCTGCTCATTCCAATGATGATGCAGGGGACAGGGTTTCTCATGTGAGCAGCCCGGCAGACCGAGAACACATTCTTCAAAAATACCCGGTCCGTCAATCGCCAATATGATATCAAGCAATGTGATTTCATCCGCGGATTTCAACAGCATAATCCCGCCGGTTGGCCCCTTATACGAGGCGACAATGTGATTCTTTGAAAGGATCTGTAAAATTTTAGTAAGAAAATGAAATGAAATTTGCAATCGCTCAGCAATCTCCCGAACCGGAATATATTTGCGATCTTTTTCAAGTGTTATGTAGAGGGCAGATCGAATAGCGTAGATGCAACTTTTCGATAATAACATACCGGTCCGTATTTAAGACTCATTTGTCCGAAATTAACTGATGGAAATCCGGTTGTCAAGAAGATAATAATTTTGTGTGATATTAAAATGGCCGGATTTCTTCGTTAAAGAAATCCGGCCGGAGATGTATTATTTTACTGATTCTATCAATTCTTTTTCGAGCGTGATAGCTTTTGGAAACAGTATATTATTTTCCAGATGGATATGCTGATGGAGATCTTCTTCAAATTCCTTCAGCTTTTGATAAACCAGCTTGTATGTGTTGCAGCCGTCTTCAGGAACAGAGTATCCTTTACTTAACCGGTTTATTTCTTCCATGCTGTTGCCGGCGGAAACGTGTTCCCGTTCCATCACATTAATAGGTCCCTGAATACCCGCCATTCCCAGACCGGATGCCGAAGCCTGACCGCGTTTTATCGCTACAAGTTGTTTGATACGGGGAAAAAGAATCTGTTCTTCCTTTGGAAGATGCGCGACAAGCTCCGCGGTTATCCGGCTAAAATGCGCGGCAATCTCAAGTAACTCCGGATGATTGGCGCCGTGAACATTGGCAATTTTCTCTACATAGGGAGGAAGCTCAATCAATTCGCGTTTAAGATAAGCGTGATGGTTCATAACGATATAGTCTGTTAGAAAATCAAGCTCCCATGTATCATAGCGGTTTATACTTTCCGCGCCTGATTGATCGAGCTTTTCCAAATCCATTTTTACAACTTCAACCGAAACGCCTTTTTCATTGCAGGCCTGTGATAATTTTTTGTTACCGCCGCAGCAAAAATCAATGCCGTATTTTTTGAAAACATCCGCCTTACGAAAATCTCTGGCGGTTATTTCTCCGATGGTTTCCTCTTCCGTTTCAACCGCGGTCTTTTTTATTTCAACCTGCCAGACCTCCGGACCCTGCATGACATAATTCCAGCTAAACTGTCCCTGCCGCATTCCAACGAACTGATAATACAACGGTTTGGGATCATGATCGTTCACAAGAATGAAACTCTCACCAACGGTAAGCGCGTCAAACTTTTGAAAAATGGTCTGATGTTTCACTCTCGGTTCGAGAAGGCGCGCATCAAGTTTTGCTATATTCTCCATTAGAAATATCTCCTAAATTGTTTTTGATTCAACCGACAATAATTATTTAGATTCAGTGACGGCATCGGGAAATTCTTCACCGACGGCATCGACTTCTTTTGTTCGCGACCAACCGGTTTTAAGCCCTAGAACAAACCAGCCAAGACCGATAATACCAAAGGCAAAAATTGTGTCTCCGATCACGCGCAGCCAGCGAATATTATCCATCAGGGGTGTTTGACTAAATTCAGCCGAACGGGCATACCACATACCAAACTCGACACTTGCCCATGTTTGCAGCAGTCCGAGAGGAAGGACACTCAAAAGTACCATAAGTCCCAGCCCGATATTAATAGACCAGAATGAAAATTTCAGTATTTTTGTTTTCCATACAAAATGCGCCGTAAGACCCTTTAGTGTAAAAAGCATAAATCCGATACCAAGCATACCGTAAACTCCAAAAAGCGCGGTGTGCCCGTGAACCGGAGTTGTCCTCAATCCCTGCATATAGTAGAGCGCGATGGGCGAATTAATCAGAAATCCGAATAAACCTGCTCCCACAAGATTCCAGAAGGACACGGCGACAAAACTGTAAATAGCCCATTTATAGGCGCGCACCCATTTTTTCGCGCGACTTAATGATAGATTCTCATAGGCCTCATATCCAATCAGAACCAGAGGAACCACTTCAAGAGCGCTAAAACTGGCTCCTAAGGCCATCACAGAAACGGGTGTTCCGGAAAAGTAAAGGTGGTGAAAAGTGCCAAGAATTCCACCGCTTAAAAATATAATGGTTGAAAATAGTACGGCGGCCGTTGCCGATGCCACCTTCAATAATCCCATACGGGTGAAGAGAAATCCGATGGCTACCGTTGCAAACACTTCAAAAAATCCTTCTACCCATAGATGGACAACCCACCAGCGCCAGTATTCAGCCATCGCCAGATGCGTCTGTCGTCCCCACATCAGTCCTGCGCCGTAAAAGAGCGCGATTGCGACCGATGATATGAAAAATAGCAGCAGGAGCGAGCGATTCTCATCATGTTTTTTTATGGCAGGCCACAAAGCGCGGCCCATCAAAAACAACCAAAGGAAAAGTCCGATGAAGAGAAATATTTGCCAAAAACGGCCAAGATCCACATATTCGTAACCCTGATGACCAAACCAGAAATTCATTTCGAAGCCAAGTTTTTGCTGAATGCCATACCATTCACCGGCCATTGAACCGACGACAATAATAAGCAGACTGATAAAAAGAAAGTTTACACCCGCGCGCTGAAATTTCGGTTCATATCCCGAAACCGCGGGGGCTATGAAGAGACCGGTGGCGAGCCAGGCGGTCGCGATCCAGAAGATGCCAAGCTGAGTATGCCATGTCCGGGTGATAGAGTAGGGGAGCCATTCAGCAAGGGGAATTCCGTAAAATCCGGTACCCTCCACTCCATAATGCGCCGTAATCGCGCCCAGTAAAACCTGAACCACCATCAAAGCGGATACCACCCAGAAATATTTTAAGGTCGCTTTCATAGATGGAGTCGGTTTTAGTGCCAGCAAAGGATCCTGTTTGGGAAGTTCATGATCATGTTCCTCCCGTTTTCGTAAAATAGCCTGATACCAGGTAAGCGCGCCGATCCCCGCTAAAAGAACGACAAAACTTATTACAGACCATATGATGATCGTACCGGTGGGCCTGTTTCCGACAAGATCTTCGGGAGGCCAGTTGTTGCTGTAAGTGATCTCAGCATTCGGGCGATTGGTGACAGTTGCCCAGGTTGCCCAGAAGAAGAATGTGTTCATTTTTTGCTGACGATCAGCTCCTTTAACACTATTATCTGGCATCGCGTACGCTTCACGTAAACCGGCAAGAGCAGGATCGTCTCCAAAGAGTGACGCGTAGTAGTTACTGAGAAATTCAAACGCTTCTTTCCTGACAGGAGAGATCACCAAATCCCGGGTTTCAGGATTGTAAGTATTCGCGCGCATTTCAGTTTTAAGACGTTCTCTCAGTCCCGCCTGCTTTTCAGCAAAAAGGTCATCATATCCAATACCGTATTCCGTTTCCGACCAATGATTTAAAATCCATACTGATTCACGATGGAGATAGTCTGCTGTCCAGTCCGGAGCGACATATGCGCCGTGACCCCAAATGGATCCGACTTCCTGTCCGCCCATCGACTGCCAAACATTTTGACCATCTTTTATATCCTGACCGGTGAACAGCACCTCCCCGGATGAAGTCACTACACGTCCCGGAATCGGGGGGGCCTGACGATAAATTTCCACTCCATAGTACCCCAGAACGGCAAATGAAAAGACGATTACGGCTATGAAGCCCAACCACAATCTCTTATAATTCATTTTATATCTCCTTGATTATTATTGACGGACCGGTTTTGAAAAGCGAAATTATTTTTTCTAAAATGATTTTTCATGTTTCAATATTTCACCAAAATAAGTATTTATATACTATCAGTTGGTAGAATATATGATTAAAAAAATAGCCTTAGATCATGTTTCTTCTTTTCCGACTCCTTCAACCGAAATAATGGCCGTCAAACAATTCAAGATAATCAAATTTAAAGTTTAATAACTACCTTTGAGTAGAATATAAAATTATTTTTCTGTAAAAGCAAAAAATTTTAAAAAAATGAATCAATAAATGCCGAAGAGCGGCAGTACGCTCTGAGTCATATGTCTATGGTTTATCGTTCGAAGGGATGGCCATCATTGCTAAAGTCCGGCAGATAGTGTTCCGGGGCATCCATTTCCTGGATATAACTATTATACATATTCAATTTTTCCAGCACAGCGACCGCGCTGAGATATTCATTATAGCTGATCTGCCTGGAGAGAAGATTATGTTTAGATGATTTATGCATGGGATGATATTGTGACATGAGACTTATCGTTACATCACCGGATATTTCTTTTGCCAGCCATGTGAGTACATTTTTTGTACCCGAGATATCATTGGGCAGAATCAGATGTCTGACGATAAGTCCGCGTTGGGCGATTCCTTTTTTATCCACTTTAAGGTTCCCAACCTGACGGTACATTTCTTTTATCGCGGCTCGAGCGTAATGGGCATAATTCAATCCACGGGAATATTTCTCAGCTGGCGCGTCCTCATCATATTTTAGATCCGGGAGATAAATATCAACAATTCCGTCCAGCAGTTTGATGACTGCGAGCGAGTCATAAGCGTTGGTGTTATAAACGATCGGAACACGTAATCCCAGGGGAATGGCTTCATAAATAGCGCGGACCATTTGGGGTACAAAATGTGAAGGCGATACAAAATTGATATTGTGGACCCCCTTATCATTCTGAAGGGCAACAATGTTTTTTGCAATTTGGCTTGTTTTTACTGAAAGTCCTGAAAAATAGGATCGGTTATGGCTGATCTGATGATTCTGACAATAGACACAGCGCAGATTACAGCTGCCGAAAAACACGGTTCCGGAACCGTTAACACCTGATAATACAGGTTCCTCCCCATGATGGTCACAGACGGATGAAACCAGCGGGTCATAATCGGCCAGGCAGAATCCCTTTTCATGGTTAAATCTGTTCGTCCCGCAGTCTCGCGGACACACGGAACATGATTCCAGCATTTTCTCCAGGAAAAAGAGCCGTTTTTCAAGCTCGCCCGTTCTGTATAATTTTAAATAGGATGGTTCCATTGAATAATTTAACTTTTTTTAAATAATTTTGTCAATAAATTCTGTTTAATAAGTTATATAATGAAACAGTTCAATTTAATCATAGGTGAGCGGATTTGAAATCAGAATTACCTGAATCATACGAAACATTCAAAGAAATTGATCTTTTACATCGTTACACCGACAGGCTTTTTCTCGAACATCAGATACACCTTATGAAGAATGAGTGGGAAGCGGCCCTTGGAAAATTCGAGAAAGTCTATGAGTTCAGGAATCAGAATATATCTGACGAAGAAGAATTATTAATACCGCTATATGGGTCAATATTAAAAAAGATCCCCGAAGGCGGCGCGGTTCAATTTTTTATCCGGGAGCATAAACTAATCACAAAAAATCTATTAAAATATTTGCGGCTTCTGGGAAAGAAGGCGCTGAATCCGGAAGCGCTTAATCTTGATCTGGTCCGTCTGTTTGATGAGTATTATGACCTTAAAGATCTTTTTGATCACCACGATGCCCGGGAGAGAGGGTTTCTGTTTCCGGCGCTTGATGAGCATGTGGTCACTAAAGAACGCGGTCGTTTGCTAAAAATTATAACAAAGAGACAAAATACCCTGTTGAAAAAATGGGAGGATATGGAATGATTGATACTGAATTACATGCACAAAAATGCAGGGAATACCTGTCATCCTTCGTAGAGGCGCAAAAAGTAATGCTCTCTCTTGATACGGACGTTGCATTGTTCAAATTAAATCTGATATACGATCAATTACTGAAATATATCAATCAGACAGAATTAAAACTGAGACAAATTGACCGCAAGCACCCACAATATATTTTAGAAAGACAGCTGTTTTTAATGAATCGTTTTATCTCCGAATTCATTGAAGATCTGCAGGGTTTTACAAATAAAAATCCTGAACAGGTGATTCGTTTGTTCGAACGTCACCACCTGTTCAAAAAAGTCATGCTGAAACATATTTCGGATTTAACAAATGACGGAAAATCAAATTCCGCGGTATAAGTATTCCGATTGAAATCTAATTTATTCATGCAGATGCAGTTCAAGTCATTTACTTTTTTAGCTGTTGATATTTCTTTTCGAGGATAATCTCCTGGCCGAGTTTATAATTATAGTCAAATAACGCCCCTTCCCAGTCGCCGTAAACAGGATTCGGCAGCACAATCCACCTGGTACCAAAATAACTTCGGTAACGATTCGCAAAATCCGCGCGATTGTTTGTCGAGCCGCCGGTAAAGTCCGATGCAAAATCTCCCGCGTTATCGCCGATCAATAATAGTATTCTGTAATCACGGGCAATCTGCATCCGGCGTGACTCTTTATTGCTTTCATCTTCCCGGGTAAAAATGGTTTCTATATTTTCGTTAAGCGGAAACCCCGCGCGCTGTAAATTTTCTCGTGTAACTTCTTTAAGATGATCACGACGATTCGTCACATAAAAAACCCTGACTCCCTTTTCATTCGCCAGATTACAAAATTCTGCCGCTCCGGGGATCGCTTCCGCGCGGGCTTCCATACACCAGCGGTCCCAGCTTTCGCGGTTATAGGATGTTCCGGTGCGGATAAGTTCTGATTCATAAGGTGTGTTATCCAGAATGGTTTCGTCAATATCAAGTATTATGGCAGGGGGAAGAGACCGGAAATTTTCACGCTGCCCAAGCGCGGCCGTCCAGTTGGAGTCAGCGAGAGAAATATTCAGCATTTCCGCGGCGGTGTTATATGCCTGATAGGCCATGCCCTTGTATTCGGCAGCGTGCTGCATCCACAGAACCCCGTTAAGGGATACATCGGTTGGACGAATATTCTTTGGACTGCATGAGAAAATCAGGAGAACGCTGAAAATGGAAATTGGAATCAAATTTTTGATAAATCGTCGCATAAAATATTCCTTTCAATTCTATTTTACCGAATCAATACCGTCACCTTTAAGAATGTTTGTTATGTCTTTCCCTGTATATACTTTTCCTTTGCCGATCCCCGGACAATCCCCGGCGGTATGTTTCCACCGGAGACGGGATTTTAAATTTTCCGGCCAGAACGGATAGGTCCGGCATTGCTCAGGACGAACAGGATAGATGTTGCATTTACCCTCATCCAGAAATACACAGGCTTCATTTTCGCCGTCCACAAGACAAAGCTGTTCATCGATTAACCTTGTAAACCATTCCAAAAACATCGTTTCGGAAACATCCAGATATTCAGATATCTGCAGCGCTTCATCTTCTGTCAGATAGACAAAACCGTCCGAAAGGGTGCAACAGTTCGAGCAATCGGCCTGGCATTCAAACCGGACTTCAAAATCAATTTTGGGCATCAGGTTTCATCCCTGAAAAATTCATTCTTTATGTTTAAAATTAAGTGTCCAATATAAAGAATACCTGCCGTCTGAGTCGAATAAAAAATCATAAAAAATCCGGTAAGGATTGTTTAATAGAAACCCCATCATAATAAATTGTCCGTCGCGGGACAGATATTTTTAGAAATTATGTCAGGATCGATTATATTTGTGTCATATTTTATTCGGCGTTAACAAAAATATGATGAATTCGATGATAGATATTAAACGACAAATTTCTTCCTCAGACGGTAAACAAATTTTTGCATTGCTGGAAGATGCCAGGAATAATATGAGTTCCGGACATGGCTGGCTCTTCACAGAACCTGAATTTCAGATTTTAGCCCATGAGCCGGATGAGCTGGAAGCCGCTTTAGATGAAATTGACAGCCTCCGAAGGGAAGGATTCTTTCTCTGCGGGTATCTTTCCTACGAAGCGGGTTATTTTCTGGTAGATAAAAATAATTTTGGATTCAGACCCGCAAAAACACACCATCTGATCAATTTTATAGCTTTCCGAAAAGCGAAAAAAATGGAAAGGCATGATGTTGAATTATGGCTGAGCCGGCTGCGTCCTGATTCCGGTACGGACTCAAATATTTATGAATTTTCTCTCACGGAAAGCAAAGAAGAGTATATTGGCAAAGTTAAAAAGATCATCCGTCATATCCGCGAAGGGGACACTTATCAGGTTAATTTTACGATGAAATATAAATTTCGCGCTGATGGTCCTGTTCCTTGTCTGTATCAAAAATTGAGAAACAGTCAGCGTGTACCATACGGCGCTTTTTTGCGCTTCCCCGAACTTGATGTGCTATCCTATTCGCCTGAATTATTCCTCCGTAAAAAAGGGATTCATATCGAATCAAAGCCGATGAAAGGCACAGCGAGGCGCGGAATAAATGAAATCGAAGACCACAAAATAAAATCCTGGCTGGAGAATGATCCCAAGAATCGCGCGGAGAATGTGATGATTGTTGATCTGATCCGTAATGATATCGGGCGGATTGCCGATCCGGGTACGGTAAGGGTTTCGAACCTGTTTGAAGTGGAATCCTATCAAACCGTCCATCAAATGATCTCCACGGTTTCCGGTGAAATTAGCCGTGACCTGGATATGAAATCCATCATGAAAGGGCTTTATCCGGCCGGTTCCATCACCGGGGCGCCAAAAATACGCACAATGGAAATTATAGAAGAACTGGAAAAGGAGCCCCGGGGAATATATACCGGCGTCATCGGCCATATCCTGCCCAATGGAGATTTTTGCTTCAATGTCGCCATCCGGACGCTCGTTCTGAAAGACGGTCAGGGCGAGATGGGAATAGGGAGCGGAATTATTTATGAATCGGATCCGGAAGCGGAATACCAGGAATGCCTGTTAAAAGGGAAATTCCTGACCGATATGAACACGGATTTTCAACTGATTGAAACATTCCGTTATGCAGCGGACTCAAAGCAATTTTGCCGATTAGAAGCGCATTTGGAACGACTTTCAAATTCAGCCCGAACATTTGGATTTCATTTCAATCAGAAGGCCCTTCTGGATAATCTAAAACAATTAAAACAAAAATTGCCATCTACAGATCATAAGATAAGAATACTGCTTAGTCAAAACGGAAAAATAGAATCGGATGCGGCGCCGCTGCTCCCTAAAGAAAACGAAGATATAAAATTTGTTGTGATCAGCAAGAAAAAGATATCTGCCCGGAATATATTTCAACGGCACAAAACCACAAAAAGGGAACTGTATGACCGCTTGTACAAAATTGCCGGGGCTAAGGGCGCCTATGATATCATCTTTTTAAATGAATGGGATAGAGTAGCCGAAGCCAGCCGGCATAATATTTTCATCGAAAAGAATAATAAATGGCTGACTCCGCCACCAGGTGAAGGCGCGTTAAACGGCGTCTTCCGCCAACAGATTTTGATGAATGAATCCCGCCAAATACTGGAACGCGCGTTGAGCCTGAAGGATCTCATCAGCGCGGATAAAATATTTCTCTGTAATTCCGTGCGGGGTATGGTTCAGGTTGAGTTAAAGACTGAATATTTTGAATAAAATTATGATAACCCGGTTAGGAATGGCTGATGGTCTGTATTATAGATAATTACGATTCATTTACATATAATATTGTTCACCAATTGTATGAAATTGGAATCAGTCCCACCGTTTTTAAAAACGATAAAATCACAACAGACCGCCTAAGGGATCTGCCTGTTTCTCATATTATCCTTTCACCGGGACCCGGAAAACCAGAAAATACCGGAGTCTCGGGGGCAGTTGTCCGGGAATTTTGCGGCTCGGTTCCGATTCTCGGTATTTGTATGGGGCACGAAGTCATCGCGTCGGTTTTCGGCGCGAAAATCGGGTACGCCGGAAAAGTAATGCACGGAAAAGTTTCTGAAATTTATCATAATGAAACTGGCATATTCAGAAATATTCCGCGGGGATTCCGGGCGACGCGCTACCATTCTCTTATTGTCGAAAACAATTTACCGGAACATTTTGAAGTAACCGCATGGACGATCGGCGCTGATGGCAAAGTGGATGAAATAATGGCCATAAAACATAAAAAATACCCTATCCAGGGGGTACAGTTTCATCCGGAAGCCATTCTTACAGAGTATGGACATGAGTTGCTTCAGAATTTTTTGAATTAAATCTTGTGCATAACCATGCGATCAGTTACTTTCAGTTTTGCGGGGGGGAAATCCGCAATCACCATCCTCATTATTAAAAAAAGCAGTGAACGGTTTTTATTTAATATAGAATCCGGAGTCAGTTTATTTTAAGGGGATAAAGTATTTATTTCCAGATGGCAGATTGTAATAATTCGATGAAGACCGGAATACCGGTTATGCACTGTCATGCAAACGGGCTTATACGACCTTCACATCCGCCCAAATATACTTTGTCTCTACCGATCATCATAAATATACCGGTTTGGAGATTCTTTCCACAAGTCATTGAATGTGTTGTTTTGCAATAATATAATAACAGTGTGCCTTTACGCGTGACAGGTTTGGAGAACGTTGAATACCTATGCGGAATCCCGGTATGTGTAACTGACCTGGCGGAGCTGCGTCTGATGTCGCAGAATGAAATGGCCGGTAAGGGCAAAATGATTACATAAATTAAGCCTCTCCTCAAAAAAAAAAATGACTATTTGGAGGGAAAATGAAATTAAACGTAAAAGCTTTCGCATTAACCTGTGCATTGTTATGGGGATTTACTCTTCTTTTCATCACATGGTGGATAATATTATTTGAAGGCGCGACAGGGGAAGTGACGTTAATCGGCAGAATTTACATCGGTTACAATATCAGTATTTCCGGAAGTCTTTTCGGATTATTATGGGGCCTGGCCGATGGAGCAATTCTGGGTGCCATATTTGCCTGGATCTATAACTTTTTCTCCGGCAGACTAAGCGCGAAATAATTCAACATTTAAATATTTTTACTGGATATTGGAAACGGTAATCTCTCTGTAAATTTTTTGAAACGGATACCGAAATATTATATTGCAGGCGGTAGTTAGGCTAATTGAGTGTTTGATATTCCGCGCGGCAGAGGATGTCAGTAGATTAATATTTTCATCATCAGAATCGGAGGGCAAATGAGTCAGCAAAATTATTCCAATCATCGCAGGTTTGTACCGCTTTATCACTATTTTTTATCCTTCTTAATTCTTGCTACAACAATCGGTTCGATCATCAATCTCTATAAAACCGATTGGAGTTCGGCTGGATTTTACAGCGCTTCATTGATTTTAGCCGTCAATATAGCGCTGCTCATTATTTACCTTTATATGAGAGCATTCGCGTTAAAAGCGCAGGACAGGGCAATCCGGGCGGAAGAGAATCTACGTCATTTTGTGATGACCGGAAAAATGATGGATCCAAGAGTGACAATAAGGCAGGTTATCGGATTGAGATTTGCTTCGGATGCCGAGTTCCAGCCTCTTATCGAACGCGCTATTAAAGAGAATTTAAGTGAAGAAGATATCAAAAAAGCGGTCAAAAACTGGAAGCCGGATACCTACCGCGTCTGAAAGTTCAACCAAACATAATGATGCAGGAAGATCTATATTGATATTTTCAATTGTGAGGAGTTTTACTATGAAAAAAAATATGGGAATGATTGATCGTGTTATTAGAACTTTGTTGGCGGTATTCATCGCGGTTCTTTATTACACAGGAACCATATCCGGTGTACTCGCCATAGTGCTGGGCGCGTTCGCGCTCATATTTTTACTTACCAGCCTGGTGTCATTCTGTCCGTTATATTTTCCGTTCGGTCTGAAAACAATAAAAAAAGGAAGTGAATAGCTCCATTTGTCACGGGGGACAGCGATTAATTGAACATTTTTTTTCAGATACTCATGATTGTCGGTATTTGTTATATTAAGTCAAACCGGTAAATTTGGAGCAATTATGGCTGTTTCATTAGTAGTCGTGGGATGCCTTATCTTTGCGGGTGGGATATTGATTCTGATATCTCCCTCAAGATTTCGGAAACTTTTTCACAGATTTATCACAAAAAAATGGTTAGTTGCCGCGACTCTATTCAGATTGGTTATTGGAATATTGTTTATTATCGAAGCAGATAGGACGCGTATCCCTGAATTTACTACAGGACTTGGAATATTCATTATCCTCGCCGGTCTGCTCATTCCCGTCCTTGGAGTAGAAAAAATTGAGCGGATGGTGACCTTCTTTCTAAATAAACCGGATTCGCTGTTTCGGGTGTTTGGAATCTTTGCGCTTGCTTTTGGCGCTGGTTTGCTCTGGTTAGGGAATTAAAATTTGAATCAGTTATGCTCAGTCGAGACTTTCATCTGAGTGGTATCTCTATTTAATCCGATTCAGGATGAAAAATGACCTCACAATCACACGTTTATGAATTTTTGAAAGAAAAAAATCTTGCTGTCGTCGGTGTTTCCCGGAAAGGGAAAAAATTTAGAAATATTGCATTTAACACGCTTCAGATGAAGCGGTACGGATTTGTGATGAACACGGAATAATGTGCATTCATGGAGAATGTATTCTGATGTTTGCCAATCCCTAAGGCTTTCCTCATGGAGCGCATCGCTGGCTCTGGAAAGTGTTGGGCAAACTTCCGCAATAATTAAAAAAAATAAAGACTAAATAGAGAATCTTACTCCGATCATGAAACAAACCCGATTAACTGTCGTAGCAAGGACAGTGTCCGTAAGAATTTCACTCCCGTGCAATCTATTTAACCCGGAGGAATTGTAAATGAATTTGAAACGTCTTATTTTACCCCTTGTTTTATTAATAATGGTGGTGTGGTCTGATATGCTTTTTGCCGAATACAAGAAAGGTGAAACCTACCATGGTTTCAAACTTACTGAAAAACGATTTGTAAAAGAAGTCAACGCGGAATGTCTGCTCTTTGAACATGTGAAAAGCGGCGCCCGTCTGATTAAAATTGTTGATGACGATCCCAATAAAACATTCAGCATCGCTTTTAAAACACTGCCGGAATCGGATGCCGGCACTCCGCACATCATGGAACACTCGGTTCTCAACGGATCCCGGAATTTTCCGGTTAAAAGTCCTTTTGATGTGCTTGCCAAGGGATCTCTGAACACGTTCCTGAATGCCATGACCGGGAGTCATATCACTATTTATCCGGTCGCGAGCATGAATGACAAAGATTATTTTAATCTGATGCACATCTACCTGGACGCGGTTTTTCATCCGCTCATTTATGATGATCCCCGGATTCTTAAACAGGAAGGCTGGCATCGTGAATTAACCGGCCCGGAAGCTCCGGTTGAGTACAAAGGCGTGGTTTATAATGAAATGAAAGGCGCTTTTTCGAGTCCGTCCCGGGAACTGGGATATCTGATTGATAAAAATCTGTTTCCGGATAACTGCTACAAGTTTTCCTCCGGAGGGTATCCGACTGCTATTCCGACTTTGACCTATGAAGATTTTCTGAATTTCCACCGGAAATACTATCATCCTTCTAACAGCTATATATACCTCTATGGGAATGCTGATGTGGACAAAGAGCTGGAATTCATAGATCGTGAATATTTATCATCCTACGATAGATCAGACGCGGTGATCGCCATTTCCGTTCAAAAACCTTTTGAAAAGTTGAAAGTAATCACCGGGTCATATCCTGTATCTGAAAGCGGAAACACAAAGGATCAAACCTATCTTACGCTTAATTTTGTATCAGGTCCCGGTACAGACAGGACGCTGGCCATGGCACTTGATATCCTCAGTGAAGTTCTGGTAAATCAGGAATCCGCCCCGGTACGTCTGGCCCTTCAGGAAGAGGAAATTGGAAAAGATGTGAGCGCGTCTGTCGATGAATTAAAACAGAATGTATTCCAGATTTCTGTACAGAATGCCAATCCTGAAGATTTGACCAAATTTCGCGAAGTTGTAATGAATACCCTTAAAGATGTTATAAAAAAAGGACTGGATAAAGACGCGATTCAGGGAACGCTGAATAGGATCGAATTCAGTCTTCGGGAAGGTAATGATGCCCAAAAGGGATTAACCTATAATTTCAGAACACTCTCCGGATGGTTTTTTGCCAATGATCCGTTTTTGAGTCTCGAATATGAGAAAACACTGACAGATATTAAAAAAGAGATTAAAAAGGGATATCTGGAGAAGGTTATTCAGAAGTATCTTGTTGAAAATCCACATGCTTTGTTATTGAGTCTTCAGCCTGAACCCGGTTTAGAGTCAAAAATCAATGAACAAATTGCCGCTGAACTTGAATCATATAAAGCGTCACTTTCAGCTGAAGAGACTGAATCGCTGGTTAAGGAGACTTCAGCGCTGGTTGCATATCAGAAACAGGAAGACACTCCCGAGGCGCTTGCCACCATACCGATGCTTGAGTTAAAAGACATCAATCCCGAAGCGGAATGGTATACGGTGACGGATAGCCGGATTGCGGATGTGCCCGTATTGCGCCATGAATCATTTACAAATGACGTGGTTTATACCAGTCTCTATTTCGATGCGCGTGTTCTTCCGGCCGAACTCATTCCATACGCTGCTTTGCTGGCCGAAATTATGGGAAGTATGAATACCGAAAATTATACTTATGGGGAACTGGATAAAGCTCTGAATTTGCACACCGGCGGATTTAGCACCGCGTTGGCCACGTACCTTGAGTATGAAGATGATAATAATCTGATGCCCAAGTTTGTTGTTTCGTCGAAATCCATGAACAGCAAAGTTGATAAAATGTTCGAACTGGTCGGTGAAATAGTGAATCGTTCCCGTTACGGTGATAAAGACCGGCTAAAGGCTGTTCTGACCCGTCATCAATCACGTCTTGACGCCAGAATAAAGAGAGACGGTATAGGTTACGCGATGACGAGAATGACCTCATATTACAGTAATGAAGGTATGTTTAATGAACTGACGGACGGAGCGGAATATTATTGGTTTATCACTGATTTGTTAAACGATTTTGACAATCAGTCAGGTGAAATTATCGCCAATCTGAGTAAAACGGCAGAACTCCTTCTTAACAAGAATAATCTGATCGTCTCCGTAACCGGCGCCAAATCGGATTTGCCTGTGTTTTCGAAGAGTTTTGCAAAATTTGTCAGTATTTTACCGGAGAAAAAGCCGGAATACAATAAATGGAACTTTACATTTGAAAAGAAAAACGAAGGATTGCTTACCGCGTCAAAAGTGCAATATGTAATACAGGGCTATGATTACAAGAAACTCGGATACAAATGGGATGGAAAACTGCGTGTCCTGACCCAAATACTCTCCCGTGATTTTCTTCAGAACCGAATCAGGGTTCTCGGAGGCGCATATGGCGGATTCAGCTCATTTTCGTCTGACGGAAGGGTATATTTTGCGTCATACCGTGACCCGAATCTGAGAGAGACGCTTGTTAATTATGACGCGATACCGGAATTTATGAAGACATTTGAAGCCGATGATCAGACGATGACCCGCTTTATCATAGGAACCGTAGCCCGGATGGACAAGCCTCTGACACCGTCCCAGAAAGGTTCATTGGCTGTAAAGCGCTATTTTGAAAAAACAACGAAAGAAGATTTGCAAAAAGAACGTTCGGCGGTTCTTTCCGTTACTCCCGCGGATATCAGGGGAATGGAGAAGATGGTCAGTGATGTCCTGGCCCAGGATGCCTTTTGCGTCTATGGAAACGAAGATAAGATTGAGTCTGAAAAAGACGTTTTTGGCAAAATCATCCAACTGAACCGCTAAAAAGAATTCACCTTCAATTAATTAATTTGACTCCGGTGTCATTGGATGCCGGAGTTGAATTATTTAATCATGTCCGCTTTTCCGGGACATATTTTCCGCGAGAGATCACATCCTAAGTAAAAAGTTTCCTAATCTTAATGAATTTACGTTTTGCAGTAGATCCGGTCTTTATACCCCTTCAAGTTAATATTCGACCGGTTATCCATATCGGTTGATATTTACAGATTTAAAACAATCCAATTTGAATATTAACCTAACGTTATCCTGATTTTCAATTAGCAACTTCTGTAACAGCTGACAAATTAATCCACATCTCATTAACAATTTTTAATCAAAGGGGAGGAGTTATCATGGTTCAAAGCTCTACAATGTTTTTGATTAAACGGAGGAAAATGTTATCGGGCTGGAGAAAAGCTATTTCAGGAATCATCGTAACGGGCATGATACTGCTGCTGATGCCATTGGCGGTTACTCCGGTTTTAGCGCAATCAGATATGATCATCACAGGTGTGGTGGACGGTCCGTTGACGGGAGGCTTACCAAAGGCGGTTGAATTTTACACGGTGAATAATATCGCTGATCTCAGCATATATGGATTTGGATCAGCAAACAACGGGGGAGGCACGGACGGTGAAGAATTTACTTTTCCGGCGGTGTCTGTAACAAGCGGGACATTTTTATATGTAGCGACAGAGAGCGCTGAGTTTAGTAATTTTTTTGGATTTTCTCCTGATTATACCAGCGGCAGCGCGCCAAGCATAAATGGTGATGACGCTATCGAATTGTTTAAAAACGGCAGTGTCGTGGATGTTTTTGGAGATATAAATGTCGATGGAACCGGACAGCCTTGGGATTATCTGGATGGATGGGTATACCGGGTTGACGGTACCGGACCGGATGGAACAACATTTGTGTTGGCAAACTGGACATTCAGCGGAATTAACGCGCTCGATAATGAAACGACAAATGCTTCTGCCGCGATCCCATTTCCTATTGGTACTTTTATACCGGGCGCGATTGGAGACGCGGCTCCCGCGGTTGCTTCAACGAATCCGGTAAACATGGAAATCAATATACCTGTTGGTTCAAATATAGAAATAAATTTTAGTGAAGATGTAATTCTGACGGGTAGCTGGTTTGGTATCATTGGCGCGATAAGCGGATCGCATACAGCCACGGTCAGCGGCGGACCCATAAATTTTATAATTGACCCTGATATGGATTTTGACGCGGGTGAGACGGTGACGGTTACCGTTTTTGCAGCTCAGGTCACGGATGCGGATTCAGAGGATCCGCCGGATAATATGACCGCGGATTTTGTCTTTAGTTTTACTTCGGCAGGCGCGCCGAGTGTCTGGGTTATCAATGAAATTCATGCCGATCCGGCGGGTGATATCACCGGGGACGCGAATGGTGACGGCGTCAGGGACAGCGGTCAGGATGAATTTGTGGAAATTATCAATAATTCCGGAGCGGATGTTGATATTTCAGGTTGGACTTTGGCAGACGCGTTTTCCATACGGCATACATTCCCATCCGGAACGGTGATACCCGATCAATGTCCGGTTGTCATTTTTGGCGGCGGGACACCCACTGGCGCGTTCGGCAGGGCGATTGTGCAGACGGCAAGCAGCGGACTGCTCGGATTAAATAACAGCGGTGACACCGTGACGTTAAACGACGGAGTTTCGGACATATCGGTTTACACCTATGGATCGGAAGGCGGAGACAACCAATCTATTACGCGCGATCCGGATATTACCGGCCCCGATCCTCTTATCAAACATACTGCCGCGGTCGGATCAGGCGGCTCCCTGTTTTCACCGGGGACAAAAGTGGACGGCGCTATTTTTGACGGGTGTGTCATCGAAACAAGAGAAATATTTGAAATCCAGGGACCGGGACTTACCAGTCCGTTTGAAGGACAGACGGTACTGACCGCTGGTAATATTGTCACCACGATCGCGCCGAACGGATTCTTCATCCAGACACCACCGGAAAGAGCGGACGGGGATAATGTAACATCAGATGGGATTTTCGTGTTTACAGGGTCGGCTCCTCTAGTAACTGTTGGTGATAATGTGGATGTCACTGCCAAAATTCAGGAATTTTTTAATTTTACCGAGTTGGGAGCAGTTGAGAATATCATCATCAATTCAACCGGGAACCCTCTCCCACCGGCAGTGGTGTTTGATTCATTTATTCCGTCTCCAAATCAGCCGCAGCCGGATACGGAGCTTGAACGATTTGAAAGCATGTTGATCAGTATAGGCGCTGGCACAGTCACCGGCTCCAATCAGCGGTTCGGTACAGATCCTGTCGCGGAAGTTTACATCGCGGCCGGCTCAGACCGCGCTTTCCGTGAACCGGGGATTGAGTATCCCGGGTTGTCCGGACTTCCGGTTTGGGACGGGAATCCTGAAGTTTTTGAATTGGATCCCGATAAACTTGGATTGACAAATCAAATTATTCCGGCAGGCTCATCATTCAGCGCTGTGGGAGTTCTGGGGTATGAATTCGGCGGTTACGAATTCTGGCCCTCATCTTTGATGGTTATGCCGAAAACTCTGCCATCGGCGGTCCGTTCGCGCCAGGCAGGTGAAATGACGGTTGGCTCGCTGAATTTTTTCAGGCTTTTTGATAATGTAGATGATCCGGGTACGGAAGACAACGGACAGGTGGTAAGCGCCGACGAATATACCCGCCGGCTGAACAAATTTTCCATATATATTCGTGAAGTACTTGCATCACCTGATATTCTCGCGGTGCAGGAAGTGGAAAAACTGGGCGTTCTGAACGATCTTGCGGGAAAGATTCACGCGGATGATCCCTCTGTTCAATATACCGCTTATCTGGTGGAAGGCAATGATGTCGGCGGTATAGATGTTGGATTCCTGACACGTAACTCGGTGCGGGTGAACTCGATCACTCAGCTTGGAGCAACGGAAATAATGACTTATGACGGTTCACTTCTCCACGACCGTCCGCCTCTGCTTCTCGAAGGAAATTTCATCATAAACGGAGTTCCGGAATTTCCGATTTCAGTAATGGCCGTTCACAATCGTTCACTCGGCGGAATTGATGATCCGACCGATGGTCCGAGAGTTCGTCAGAAGCGTTTGGAACAGGCGCAATCCATCGCGCAAAAAGTGCAGGATCTGCAAATCCAAAATCCGGATATTCATCTGGTGGTAACAGGTGATTTTAACGCCTATGAATTCACCGATGGCTATGTTGATGCCGTTGGGCAGATTAGCGGTGATTTTGTTCCTGGCGATAATCTTCTGAGCGGTCCTGATCTGGTAAATCCGAATTTGACAAATCAGGTATTAAGTCTTCCTGCCGGTGAACGGTATTCATTCATTTTTCAGGGAAGCGGTCAGGTGCTTGATCACGCGCTCACATCGGCGGGACTAAATATAGCGGTGACAGGATTTGAATACGGCCGGGCCAATGCGGACGCGGCTGTTAATGAGTTATATTCGGAAAATACGCCTATAAGATCTTCAGACCATGACGGGCTCGTAATGTTTTTGGATATCACACCACCCGAAATCGTCGTAAACGAGCAGCCGGCGATTCTTTGGCCGCCAAATCATAAGTATCAGAGATTCAATATTAGTGATTTTGTAATCTCTGTAAGTGATGGTGTAACTCCCGGTATGGACCTTTCCGATGTATATATAACTTCGGTAACAAGCGATGAGCCGGAAAACGGTCAGGGTGATGGTGATACGTATGATGATATTGTTATCGTGAATTGTAAATCGGTTGATCTCAGATCGGAGCGTGAAGGGGATGGCAACGGGCGTGTTTATACCATCCATGTCGCGGCGGAAGACCAGAATGGAAATATTGGAACAGCGTCATTCCAGGTACAAATTCCAAAAGATAAAAAAGGGGATCCGGCTGTTGACGATGGTCCGGTTTATGAAGTCATAAACGAATGTGGCGGACCGGAGAAAGCGATGAAACCCAATTCGGATTCAGTATCGGGAGATGAACTATCATTAAGTCTTTTACCGACGGAATTTTCACTCGATCAAAACTATCCTAATCCGTTCAATCCCGAAACATCCATTCGATTCAGCCTGCCTGAGGCGGTATCAGCCACCATAAGGATTTATAATATTCTCGGCCAGGAAGTCAGAGTACTTACCGATAATTATTACGAGGCCGGATTACACAGCGTCCGCTGGGATGGAAAGGATAAAACGGGCACCACGGTTTCCAGCGGCATGTATCTTTATGAGCTCAGGGCAGGATCGTTTGTTCAGGTAAAAAAGATGTTTTTGTTGAGATAGGACACAGTCTGTAATGAATTGAATTAGGTCAATACAGCGCGGTTGATAAATCCGGCGCGACCAACGGTGAATTTCGGTAAACTTTATGCGCATCATTCATGATGGCAGGTTTATCAGGTTTCTCCGCGGAATACGCCGGATTTTTTTTGCCCCTTTCTCCGATATTTCTAAATAAAATCAAGAGTTATTAAGGCCCAGCATATAAGCAGGGTGATGAAACCTTAATTTTTACAAATTAAATTCTCCTTTTTTGCTAATGAAACTTAAAATAATATCGAATATCAGTTGCAGAAATTTGCAAGAACCATATTTAATAATTAGAGCCGGACCATATGCCGACCTCATATGAACACAGATCTGAAAATATTGTCCATTGTTACGCCTCCGGTAACTATACTTTTCAGGAAACATATAATAATTATAAAGCGGCTTTATCAGATCCAAAAAGCGCCGGTGGCGTTAATCTGTTGATGGATGTGAGAAATAGTGAAGAAACCAGAACTTCCAGGGAAATGAATCTCATTGCCGGCCTTTTCTCAAAATCACCAAATTTTCTGGGACGCTGCGCGATATTGGTAAGCAGGGAATCGATGGTCAGATTTGGCCTGGCAAGAATGTTATCAATTTTCGCGGAAATGCAGAATATGGAGTTTTTGGCCTTTTATGATGAGGATGAGGCATTGGCCTGGCTTGCCCAGTCAAAGTTCCCGCGAAAAAATCAGCATCAAACCCAACATTAAACAATCCCCAATAATTATTTTCTGTTTTCAATTATTCTTATTAATATTCTAAAAAAATTAACATACCGTAAAAAGTGATAAAAATGATTTTGATTGGTGTACTCTAACGCTTTCAAAAGTTCTTGCATTTATTCACATTTTCGTTTATACTATTATTAAATATTTCTCAACCGGTATCATGAATACATAAAAAATCCACTATAAATCCGAACATGAATTCCGGAAAGTATTTGATCTTTTTTCAAGTTAATAAAATATTTCTGATTCGTTATCATCCGGTGCTTATTGTCATAATATTCTGTTTATTGATGGTGAAGTAAGATGGTTAAGTCAATTCAAAACAATAAATTGAATGATCTTCCAGGTCAATAAAAAATATAGTTGTTTGAAAATGATGAAATTCGTGCAGGATACAATCAGCAGTGAATCGTGTAGAAAAAGGAGTGACCCGCATGCGCCTTTTTACAAAATTATGTATAATCAGTTTGCTTTTTATTGTTTTGTGTGAAGCAAATGAATTATCAAAAGAAAAAAATGCATCGCTATCCAAAGTGACATGGAAAGCCTCCTACTCCTTAATTAATGTTAACAATGTTTCCGGCTTTGTTCTAAACAACGGGAGAATGAATTATAATCCATTTATTGATTCACAAGGTTTAACCTACCCAAGGGGCATAAGTGAGGTGGTATATACAGACGGAATGGTGTGGGGAGGCGTTGTGGAAGCAGATAGCCTGCATTGCCGGGTCGGCGGTCAGGTTTATCGCAGTGGCACCGCGCCCGGCTGGATCGATGTTACAGGGACTCCGGCAGCATTGGATGATCCACGAAATCGCATCTATCGGATCCGGTCAGACTGGCGTGAGTTGTCAGAATGGGAGTTAAGAAAGGATGCCGCTGAATTTTATAGCCTAAATGTGAATAGTGTGACGGAGGAAATGGAGAACAATATTTTGGCTCAGTATGAAAAAGACTGGAATGAATGGCCGGTAAATTTAGGCGCGCCCTATATTGATCAGAATGGAAATGGATTTTGGGATGGTCCAAATGTGGATCAGCCTGGAATTATCTGGGCGGATCAGGTGCTTTTCTTTGTCGTAAATGATTTTAATCCGGTTCTGACGGATAGTTTATTCGGATCTCCTCCGCTTGGCCTCGAAGTTCAGATTACGGTTTGGGCTTCGCAGGATATTATTAATCTAAAAGATGTGTATTTCAAGAAATATAAAATCATTAATAAGTCAGACAGGACCATTGACTCTATGTTTGTGGCACAGTTTTCTGATCCCGATATTGGCGAATCCTATGATGATCTGACAGGATATGATGAATCGTTACAAATGATGTATGGCTTTAATAGCACGGCGGTGGACAATATATACGAATATTATGGAATAGCGCCGCCTGCGGTAGGTTACGTTCTCATGCAGGGACCTATTGTTTTTTCCGCCGGAGATACGGCGCAATTTGAATTTAAAAATATCCCGGATCACAGAAATTTAGATCTTTCATCTTTTGGCTATCTGGAACCCTCACAATGGGAGATTGATTACCAGAATTATGGAAGGACGCTGGAGTGGTATAATTTTCTCAACGGATATAGAATGAATTACGGTAGCGAAGGCACGTTACTGGAACCTTTTGTCCATCTTAGCGGTGAGGAGACTGGCACAACGACAAAATTTCCCTTAAATGGTGATCCTGTGACAGGAATAGGCGATATAGACGGTACCGGTGATAATTTGAATCCGGGAGACAGGCGGATGATCATTTCAACCGGACCGATCACCATGGCGCCCGGTGATGAGCAGGAAATTGTATATATGGTTGCAGGTGGTATTGGTGGTGATCATTTGTCCTCGATCACGCAATTGAGGCAAAATGTAATAAATGCTAAAAAAATATATGATGACATCGTCTTTTCACCCATACCTTTTGTAGATGTCAAAGTCCTACCCGAAAGCGGCCAAATCAAGGTAAGCTGGAATCCAATACACGATAATTATGATAATCCGGACTACCTTTTTCTTGGATATAAAGTTTATCAAACTGACGGCGTCGATTCCGTGATTCAGGTGGGATCGTTCGATAAGATTGATGGAATCACCCGGGTCACGGATGTTGTGGATGGTGTGGAAAAAATCGTTTATTCGGGTAGCGAAAACGGACTTTCCACTGAAATAAATTTAGCGACTGATGCTTTTACCGGCGATTCGTTTGTTTACTGGGGGAGATATTATTTTGCCGTACAGGCAATATTGTATTATCCGGATGGGCCTTCAGGACAAAAAATACTATCGAATAAACTTTATTCGGTGGAAACTATATTAAATCGATCCAACTTTTCTGAAATACAGTATATTTTGACTCAGAATTTCCCAAATCCTTTTAATAATGTAACAAAGATTCAATTTCAAATACCTGAAGATACTCACGTTAAGATAGATATCTATAATATTTTGGGACAAAAAGTAACAACCATATTAAATAAGCAAGTAGTTAAAGGGAATCATGAAGTAGAATTTGACGGAACCGCTCTCAGCAGCGGACTATATATTTATCACCTAAGCGCCGGCAGTTTTCATAAATCTCAAAAAATGATTCTTATAAAGTAAGTTTGTGGGATACAGCAGCAGAATGTGAACGATAATTCACAAAATATGAACGATCCTTCATATTTGAATAAATGGCTTTTACATCAATCTTACTGCTTAAGTTATTGTTTATAAAGAAAATAAGCCTTGTTAAATCTTTTTGGCACGGAAAATGCATAAAATTAATTGAACATTTACATTCGCGATTACAAAATTTATATTTTGCTAAGTATGTTCCGGATCCTAAAAAAGTTGTTTTGTTTCGACAAAGTCTATGAAAATAAGTGATAAATTATAAAAGCAGGCATAGGTCAAAATAATTGAAAAATACATTTCAATGTTTTGTGTGCCGCGACTTAAGTGGAGAATATATGAAGATTATCCTGTTCATATATTCATTAGTACTTTTATTATGTCTTACCAATTGTAAGAAAGATGGCTCACCGGTTTCCCCAAATGAGAATATTCCCGAAAATTACAATTGGACAGTGGACACTTTATATATTCCTGATCATAGTTATGTCCAAATTCACACAATTTGGGGTAGTTCTTCCAATAATGTATATGCAGCCGGTAGATGTCAGTCGGCTGTCGGTGCATCATTAACCCCCATGTTCCACTTTGATGGAAAATCCTGGGAAAGATTGAAAATACATGCTAATGAAGGCGGTAATATTCGTTTAGGAGCATATATGGATATTACAGGTTTTAGCGCAAATGATATTTATGTTGTTGGTGGGCATAGCATCGTGCATTATGATGGAGATGAATGGAGCGAAGAATTTTTAGATAAAGATTCGGAATTATAT
>JACDJC010001032.1_pt1 | contig 27243 bp, 29 predicted proteins | sample 7454191 | NCBI WGS metagenome assembly JACDJC01 (sample SAMN14253291, study PRJNA609438) | sludge metagenome | isolation source: sludge after 25d culture with pyrite and EDTA | collected 2018-12-20 | reverse complement strand
GCCGCCAAAACATCCTCACCATTAGCCCTGAAAACCCTAAGTCCCTGTCATTCTGAGCGCAATGAAATGGAGCGAAAGAATCTTTATCATTAGTCAAATTTTAGTGGACAGCAGTGGAAAAGGGGTTCCATTCAGGGGCATAAAAAACAAAAGCTCCTCATTCACAATTGAATAAGGGGTGTACTTTGTAGCCCCACCAGGACTCGAACCTACCTGCTGAAAAGCAGGCAGGCAAGTAGATATCTACTGAACTATATGGCCAGTTTTTTAAGCTTTATTTTTCCGCTCCCTCCCTTGTAATACTTTTCAAGTTTCCTGGCTTCTACTCTGGTTTGACATTCAGTTGTAAATATCATACTCCATGGCTTATAACCTTTTGTTGATTTAGTTTTTCCGGCATTATGCTCCTTCAGCCTCTTCTCAACATTTTGGGTCATTCCAACATAAATCCTGTCATCTACCTGGCTTTTAATGGCATAAACAAAATAGCTCATGAAAAACTGTATGTTTGACGGTTTTTATTGTAGCCCCACCAGGAATCGAACCTGGATCTACGGTTTAGGAAACCGCTATTCTATCCATTGAACTATGAGGCCAAATTTTAAAGCTGTCGTTTAGGAAACCGCTATTCCCTGCCTGCGTGCCGTGGCAGGCAGGCCTGCCTGCGTGCCGTGGCAGGCAGGTATCCATTGAACTATGAGGCCAAATTTTAAAGCTGTCGTTTAGGAAACCGCTATTCCCTGCCTGCCTCCCGAAAAGGGAGGTATCCATTGAACTATGAGGCCAAAACCCTTTACGGCTGCAAAAATAGGAAAATAAACCGATTCCCGGAATAAAATAGTCACCTCAAATAAACGGTAAATCCCAGGGCCAGACTCCACACGTCGGTCATGTTTACATATTCGGTGCGGATAGCTTCCAGCAGGTAGGCGTCTAATGCTGAGAACTCGAAATAGAAGCCGGCACCTTTAAAATACCTGTTTTTCATGGCTACTCGCCACTCTCCACCCCAAAAGGGTGCCACGTGAATTCCGTTCTGAAAATAGTAGCTATTGGAATAATGGGGTGGAAGTTTACGAAAGGTGTTGTTGGTAAAGCCCAGGTTAAACGACACTCCTACCTTGGGGTAAAAATGATTAACCCAGGGAGTCTCGGTGAGATAAAAGCTGTTTTTTATTGAAATGGTATGCACCGTTACGCTGCTGCCTCCAAAACCGTTGGCCAGCAGTCCATAGTAAAGGCTTGGCTCGTAGCTGCCGCCGATGCGCGTACCTGCACCAACCGAGAAAAACCCAATGGAGCCGGCATACTGTATTTTTAGGTGGCGAGGATGGTACCACGGGAGGCTATCGCGGCGACTGTCGCCCGGAAGTTTAAGCTCTTTCCGATAACCGGTGCTCTCCAAATAAAAATCTCCCGGCAAATCGTAAAACATCTGTCCCCCCGCAGTGAGCGGAAAAAAACCGATGGTTAGCCATATAATCGCGTGCTTTATTATTACCTTCATTATATCTCTTTGGCGTGTGTCTCAGTAAGGAGTATAGTGGAATTAGAACTTTTTACGGTTTACCAGCAAAGTGTCAGCAAGTACTTCCAAAATCACGATCTCCCGGTCCTGGCTGTCGCCAATAACTAAAAAAGGAGTATCCAGCGGGGGTATGTTCGCCTCTTTATAGCCGTAGAAGAAGTTATGTGTGTGCCCGTGTACCGAAAGCTCCACTTGATTTGCGATTAAAATATCATCATAAAGGCGGGAATTCCCAACGCTCATCTGTTCATCCCATGGAGGGATGTGGGCAAAAACCAAGCGATGTTTAGCCTCCGGGGCATCACAGGATTGGTACAACCATTGAAAGTCGGGGTCTTCCACGTTTTTCTCCCACACTATATCGTCGAAAAACACCAGCCGGCAATCTTTATAGTCGAGTGTGAAATTGACAGGGCCAAACTCCTCCTGGTAAATCTTACCGCCATTCGACAGGTAGTCGTGGTTTCCGATGATGGTGATAAGCGGGTATTTGAGCTTACCGGTGATATCGTTGTACCAGGAAAACTCACGGCTTAAGCCGCTCTGGGTAATGTCGCCCATATGCACCACCAAGTCGATGCTGTCGGTTTGGTTAAGCTGTTTTACCTGGTCTTGCAAATCATCGTACCAGGAGTGGCTGTCGCTAATAAGAGCAATTTTAAATGGGCTGAAGCTTCCTTTTCCCAGGGCCTCTAAATCCTCAACCACCTGAATGTTTCTCTTGGGGTCTGCACCTATCCCTGCCTGGTAAGGGCTGTACTCTATAAGGTTATCGCAACCGGCTAAAAGATGAAAGGCAGGTATCAGTAGCCATCTCAATTGGCGAGCGAGAATGTTTATTGTCATGACATCATGATTAGGCAAATCGATAAAATATACCTCATTGCCGTGGCTTTTATGAAGAAAATTAACTGTAACGGTAAAGATGGGCTCTCGAATGGAGGAGAGGTCGATTCAAGTATGGGACAATAAAAGAAGAAAACCACTATTGCTGCAAAGAAGAAGAATTTTTATGCTTTTATAATTGCCTTATGGTAAGATGCAGTTTTATGATTTTGCCAGGAATGAAAAGCTCTTTGCCCGATACAGGAAAAGGCACTAAAGGATGAATTTGAACTTGTATGCAAACAACTGAAACCTCTGTCACTTCAGATTCCGCTATAAGAATTGTTTCGGATCCAAAAGAGTGAGTGACCGTTATAAAGGATTAGAATATTCATCTCACACATGCACCAGTGTTCCAATCTTCTCTCCCTTTAGCACCTTCATAAGGTTGCCCTTTTTGTCCATATTAAACACCACCACCGGAAGGTTGTTTTCCCTGCACATAGCAGTGGCCGTCAGGTCCATAATTTTAAGCCCCTTATGGTAAACCTCATTAAAGGTAATGGAATCGTACTTAACGGCCGAAGCATCTTTTTCGGGATCGGCTGAATAGACTCCATCCACCCGGGTGCCTTTGAGCATTACATCGGCCTCCACTTCAATGCCGCGGAGTGCCGAGCCGGTATCGGTGGTGAAATAGGGATTACCGGTACCTCCCGAAAGAATTACCACCTCACCTCTCCCAAGAGCTTCCATGGCTTTTGGCTTGGAGTAATACTCGCCCACAGGTTCCATGCGAATGGCGGTTAAAACACGAGCGGCTGCTCCTTCTGCCTCCAGTGCCGATGCCAGAGCCAAACTGTTGATCACAGTGGCCAGCATTCCCATCTGGTCGCCTTTATAGCGATCGAACCCTTTGGCGACCCCGCTCAATCCCCGAAAGATGTTGCCCCCGCCAATTACAATTGCTATCTGTACACCCATACGGGCAATTTCCCCTATTTGTGCGGCATAGTCGGCAAGCCGCCTGGCATCAATCCCATAGCCCTGTTCACCCGTGAGCGATTCGCCCGATAGTTTTAGAAGTATTCGTTTGTACTGCATTCGTTCCACAGTCTTAAAAGGGTCAATAATCAAGTGTCAACATCAATTAAATAAGGTAATAAGGTCGGCGTCTTAATACGCCCTTAAGGCTACTAAGGTAAAAAATAAAAATAAGGTTTCTCTCTTAATATTGTAACTTATTTTCACAAATAAGAAACCTTGAAGCCATTGTAGGAATTCATCAAGCTCTAATGCGAGGTAATGAGTCATCAGTTAAATCAGGGAGGCAACTTATACAGCAAAAACCTTATTTCTCCTTTTAAAACCTTAATAGAGCCAAACGAATCATCCTCTGCTCTCAACCCTATTACCTTATTTCTGGCTTAGGGTATCCTGATAATATTTTCATGGAATTTATTCCCGCCTACCGATGGTTTCTCGAAATTAGCGGAAAAAAAGCCCTGCCAACAATGCCGGCAGGGCTTCTATATTTCACATGATCAACATCCTTTAGTTATTCAACGAGTACCGTAAAAAGCTGGTAACGGTTAAATCTTTATTGGATTGCTGAAGATATTGCTTGATCGAAAGTTTGTTGTCTTTCACAAATGCCTGCTCAAGAAGCGTGCTCTCCTTAAAGAATTTGTTAAGGCGTCCTTCGGCAATTTTGTCTAACATGGCTTCGGGTTTACCTTCGTTGCGTGCCATCTCTTTACCTATCTCCAACTCTTTGGCTATAATATCCTTGCTCATCGAGTCACGGTTAACTGAAACAGGATTCATAGCAGCCACTTGCATGGCCACGTCTTTAGCCATCTGGTCGGGTACGTCGGCACGGTTAAACCCAACCAAAGCAGCCAGTTTGTTTCCGGGATGAATATAGGCAACGGTTTTTTCGGCAGCAATGTTCTCGAAATAGCTCAACTCCAACTTCTCGCCAATAACTCCTACCTGCTCAGTAATTATATCTTTAACAGGGAAACCGTTGAGTTCCAACTCATTCAGTTCGTCCAGATTGGTGGCATTGTTCTTAAGCCCAAGGTCGAGGATAGATTCGGTAAGGGCAACAAAACTCTCGTTTTTAGCCACAAAATCGGTTTCGCAATTTAAAACAACCAGAGCCCCTCTTTTGGCATCGCCGGAGATTTTTGCCAGAACCACGCCCTCTTTGGCTTCGCGGTCGGCCCGTTTATTAGCTATGGCTTGTCCTTTTTTACGAATTATTTCAACAGCTTTATCAAAATCACCTTCGGCTTCTGTCAGGGCTTTTTTACAGTCCATCATACCGGCACCGGTCATTTTTCTTAGTTTGCTTACATCAGCAGCAGTAATAGCCATGATATATATTTTATAAGGTTATTAATAGGAAGGTCTTCCGGGAGATGACCCGGGAGATTTCAATTGTTATTCACCAGCCTCTTTGGCAGAAGGTTCTGCACTTTGAGTCGCTTCTGCCGGTTTAGCCTGTTCGGTTTGCTCTACTTTCGCGGCAGGCTCTTTACGAGCACGTGTGCGGCGACCTTCGGTTCTTTTGGGCTTTCCCGGACTACTTCCTTTATTATCTTTGTCAGAATCGTCTTTCTCCACTTTACGCTCCGAAAGCCCCTCCTTTATGGCTTGTGCCATCACCTCTACAATAAGCTCTATGGATTTTGAAGCATCATCGTTGGCAGGGATTACAAAGTCGATATTTTTAGGATCGGAGTTGGTGTCAACCATTGCGAAAATAGGGATATTCAGCTTAATGGCCTCCTTTACAGCAATCTGTTCTTTCATCACATCTACCACAAAAATGGCAGCCGGCAAACGGTTGAGATCGGCAATACTGCCAAGGGTTTTTTCCAGCTTGGCACGTTGGCGGCTAATTTGAAGCTTCTCCCGCTTGGAGAGCCTGGCCCAGCTCTCTTCGGTCATCATCTTGTCGATGGAGGTCATTTTTTTAACCGCCTTACGAATGGTGGGGAAGTTGGTAAGCATTCCCCCCGACCAGCGCTCTGTGATGTAGGGCATATTAAGGCTGCCTATCTTTTCGGTAATAATCTCTTTGGCCTGTTTTTTAGTGGCGACAAAGAGCACCTTACGGCCCGATTTAATGATTTGCTTCATCGCGTCGGCAGCCTCGTCGATTTTGACAACTGTTTTATGAAGGTCTATGATGTGAATACCATTACGCTCCATAAAAACATAGGGCGCCATGGCGGGATTCCACTTTCTTTTAAGGTGACCGAAGTGTACTCCGGCATCTAATAAGTCTTTAAAATTTGTTCTGGGCATTTGCTTTTTTTTATCGTTTACATTCTGCGTCAAGCAACCATTAAGTAGTCCTGAACACCAGGGATCGGAGTCTTAATAGTTTAGATACTAAACGTACCAGAGGATTATTAACGTTTGCTAAACTGAAATTTCTTACGTGCACCGGGTTGTCCGGGCTTCTTACGTTCAACCACACGTGAGTCGCGGGTCATAAACCCTTCGGCACGCAGGGCCGATTTATCTTCTTCATTAATTTTAACCAGTGCCCTGGCAATGCCAAGGCGAAGAGCTTCGGCTTGCCCCTTTGTGCCACCACCTGAAAGGTTTACTTTAATATCGTAATTTTCGGCTACGTTTAACAGGTTAAGCGGTTGTTTTACGATGTACTGAAGTATGGGGGCGGGGAAATATTGGGCCAAATCTCTTTTGTTGATCGTTATCTTGCCTTTACCCTCGCTGAGATAGACACGGGCAATAGCTTCCTTCCTTCTTCCGATGGTGTTTATAACTTCCATGCTGCTTATTTAATGGTGTTTATATCAATTTTCCTGGGCTTTTGAGCTTCGTGCTTATGTTCGCCACCTGCATAAACATAGAGGTTACGGAACAACTGACTTCCCAGTCTGTTCTTTGGCAACATTCCTTTTACGGCGCGCTCAACAAGCCGTGCAGGATCTTTGGCGAAAAGTTGCGCCGGTGTCACTTCGCGTTGTCCACCGGGATAGCCGCTATAATAAAAGAAAACACGGTCGGTCCATTTTTTGCCGGTGAGCTGCACCTTTTCAGCATTTAATATAATTACATTGTCACCACAATCCATGTGAGGTGTATAGTTGGGCTTGTGTTTGCCCCGCAGCAGCTTAGCCACACGCGTGGACAAACGGCCTATTACCATATCACTGGCATCAACTACCAACCACTCCTTAGTAATGGTAGCCGGTGTGGCCGATTTTGTTTTGAAACTTAAAGTATCCACAACTTCTTCTTTTTTAAATTAAACCTTCATTAAAACTATGAAAGCGGTTGTGCGCAACATCAATGTTTTGGCCACTGTTAAAGACGTATGGAGCGTCGTAAAACAACAAACAAAGTAAACAAAGATGCTTTGTGCTGGCAGCACGGGTAATAATCGGTGCGCAAAAGTACATCTATTTTTATTAATTGCCAATAGTTTATAGATGAGAGATTTTTGGATTTTTAGATGTAAGACACTTAAATACAGGTACCCATCTGATTATAAGTCTAATAAGCATCCTAAATGAGAGTATTAGATAGAATCTTCTCAATGCTATTCTCCGTAAAACGGAGTAGGCAGTGTATTTTTTATATTCCCGGATAAGAATGATTGACAGACAATAAACAAACATCCCCGATTAGCTGAGGTTTTATCCGGAGTTGAGCAATCCCAATGGTTGTAGCTCCGGATTACTTTTTGGCTAAAACCATTAATAGCTTTAATTTTGGGTTTCTTATTCACGAATCTTCTCAAACTCGAAATGCGGTGCATTGAGTCGAGTCGAAATGCAAAATGATTAAAAAAGATGGCAATCGGTCGTTTAGACAAAAAATTTTTTCAGCGTGATGCACTGGCAGTTGCGCCCGATTTGATGGGCAAAACATTGGTGCGTAATTTTGGTAATGGTGAAACACTTCGCCTTACCCTCACCGAGCTGGAGATATACCGCGGAGAGGAAGACCTGGCCTGCCATGCCAGCAAGGGACGGACTCCCCGTACCGAAGCGCTCTATGGCGACGGTGGGGTGGTATATGTATATCTTATCTACGGCATCCACTGGCTGCTTAATTTTGTAACTGGCCCCATAGGCCAGCCACAAGCCATTTTGATTCGCGGAAGCAAAGAAATTCAGGGACCCGGAAGGATTGGGCGTGCCCTGAATCTCGATAAATCATTTTACGGGGAAGAGCTTTCCTGCTCCCAGCGATTGTGGCTGGAGGGTAGCACGGCAGAGACACATCGTTTCACTGCCTCGCCCCGGATTGGGGTAGATTATGCAGGCCCCGAGTGGTCGTTAAAACCCTGGCGGTACACGCTCTTAAAAAAATGAAACTTTGGCGAGAAAAAAGTCGGGTGTAAAGGTGAGCTGCAGGGTGTTGGCAAAGTCAAGATGCTTTAGCCCGGTGTCGTAATAAGTCTCAAAGCGAAAGGTAAGCTTAATTTTTTTGAGAAAGGTTTTGTGATAATCCAGTTTCCCCACAATCAACTCACGAGGCGACAGATGCCAGGTTTCATCAATGGTTGATACCGATTGAAACAGAGCGCTCCCCAGAGGTGCTATAAAATCGTTCCCTCTGAAGAATCCCAACATGGCATTTCCCGTTCTCCCCTCCATAACGGCACCCGCGTACCATGCATGTCCGCTGTTAATACCAAGCCGGTTCTTTTCACTTAGGTTGCGATATTGAAAATGATAGCCAAAGAGCCCTGCCCTCTTCACATACCCAAACCACTGCCGATCGACATGCAAGCCCAGAGAGGCATTGGTGATGGTTTGCACCGGCTCGGGATAATTACTTATCTGTCCACCGGTATGCGTAGCCACAACACTAAATGGCAGGGTTATCTGCCACCTTGCCAGGCTGTCGGCAAACAGAGAGCGGGTGCTCAGCCCAAAAGTAAACTTTTCGGGGAATGCATCACCTGCCTGCACAAACTGCTCCCAGTCCACCCAGGTGTCAAGCCAAAATCGGGGCTTGTCTATCAGTGCTTGTATGCCTGCTTCAATGGGGCGGGTGAACTGCCGCTCAGGCTCAAAAAGCGGTTCGGGGAGACGGTGATGAATATTCCCTTTTAAGGCACCCATTACAATACCCAGCCAGGGATTCAAATGCAGATGCGCCGAAAAGAGAGGCAGCACCTGCGAGAATTCATCCAGTCCGCTGTATCTTTGAACATGAACACCGGCCTGCAATCGCAATCGGTCGCCGGCATAATAAACCACTGAAGGTTCCATATCGTACCCGATAAGCGTATAACCCTCGGTTACCAGACCCGAGTATTCGTTGTTTTTAACAAAGCTAATACTATTTATGGACAACGATAATTCGCTGGTACGCCTTACGTCAAAATCCCGGTAAGTATATTGATTCGCATAGTTGTATTGGCCTGTTGCGGGAATAGTAACAAAGACAACCATACCACAAATAATCCATTTTGCCAGCGGTGAAGAAAATTTTAACTGCATAGCTTTAATCATGCCAACGATGCAAACACTTTTTCAAGTAAATTTTTAGTGGCTGTGATACCCTCCTTTTCAGACAGTTTGTTGCCTTCGTATTCAATGCCCACGTAGCCTTTGTATCCTGCATCCTTTACTATATTCATGAGTTTATAATAATCGGAATGTATTTCATTGCCTTGTGCGTCGAATTCGTGCGATTTGGCACTCACCCCTTTTGCATAGGGCATCATCAGTTCAACACCCTTGTAGCGATCGAACTCCTCGCCCGTGGATCGGTTGATAATGAAGTTGCCGAAATCGGGAAGGGTGCCTGCTCGTTTATGACCAGCCATCTTAATAACACCGGCCAGCCAGTTGCCATTGCTCGAAAGACCTCCGTGATTTTCAACTATTACGTTAATATTCAGGGTGTCGCCATATTCGCACAGCATGCGCAAGCCGTCGGCAGCAAGCTTTTGCTGCTCTTCATAACTGCCCTCACTGCCGGCGTTTACGCGGATGGAGTGGCATCCTAAAAAGGCGGCTGCATCCACCCACCTCTTATGATTCTCTACGGTTTTTATCCGCTCCTCTTTTTGTGGATGTCCAACCATACCTTCTCCATCACACATTATTAATACGTTTTTAACACCTTCATTTTGTGTTATCTTCTTGAGTTCGGTCAGATATTTTTCATCTTTCGCTTTATCCTTAAAAAACTGGTTCACATATTCCACCGCTTCAATGCCCAGTTGACGGGTAACCACAGGGAACTCAAGATTGGTCATTTCGTTGGCGAACAGGGCTTTGTGCAACGACCACTGAGCCAATGATATTTTGAATGGCGATTCTTTTGCGACCAGCGCAGCCAGCGCGGGCGAGACTAAAAAGGTTCCGGCGACTGCTGCTGCAGCGCCCTTCAGGAAATCTCTGCGATTGCTGTTTTTCATGATGAAAGAATTTGATAGTAGGCGTAGATGTACGATTTAACAGACCAAAATAAAGCTATTTTTTGACTCAAAACAAAAAGGAGTGTCTGTTTTTTTCTAAGTCGTAAGATAATACCTCATCAATGAACTGAATTATTAACTTTGCTGCATGTGGTTAGAGTGGGGATATTGGGGTCTTTTTTTGGCAAGTTTCCTGGCGGCAACGGTCATTCCCTTCAGCTCGGAGGTTATACTCACGGCGATGCTGGCAGCGGGAGGCGATCCCGCATGGAGTTTAATTGCCGCTACCGCCGGAAATTGGCTGGGCGGCCTATCCTCCTGGGGGATTGGTTATTTGGGTAAACTACAGTGGATCGAAAAGTATCTGCGCATTCCATCTTCAAAAATAGAGCGCATAAAGGAGAAAATCGCTGGTAAGGAGCTCTGGATTGCGACCCTGTGCTGGGTACCTGGCATTGGTGATGTAATAGCGGTAGTGCTGGGCCTGTTGAAGACCAACTTTTGGCTCACCGCAGCCGGTATGCTATTGGGAAAAGCTCTGAGATATGCTGTGTGGGGATATCTTACCCTCAAGGCGATGAGCTATTTTTAGGAGAATAGCCTCTCCCCCTGCCGGGAGATTAGGGAGGCTCCTATTGATTCCTTTTCACAGTAAATAAAACCAACTCCCGCAAGGCCGTTTTGGCCGGGCAGGCTTCAAAATTATCAAGAATATCAAGAGCCCTGTCACTGAACTCGAACATTTTTTGTCGGGTATAATCAAGTCCGCCGTTCGATTTAACCAGGTCGATAATGGGTTCCAGCTTCTTCCCGTTTTTATGATGTCGTCTGATGGTGCTTAGGATTCTCCTTCTTTCACGGACAGGCAGTTTGTAGAGTACGTGAATGAGCGGGAGTGTCAGTTTTTTCTCCTTCAAATCGTTACCGGTGGGTTTGCCCAGAATATTAGAGCGCTCATAGTCCAGCAGGTCATCTCTTATCTGAAATGCCATTCCCAAGTTTTCGCCAAAAGCTTTCATTTGCGCCATGGCTTTGTCGTCGGCCCCAACTGAAAAGGCGCCGGCTGCTGTGCAGGAGGCGATGAATGTAGCCGTTTTCTTTCGGATGATTTCGTAATAATCTGCTTCGGTGATATTAAGTTTTCTCGATTTTTCGTATTGCAACAGCTCCCCCTCACTCATATCTTTTACCGCTTCCGCTACAATTTTTAGTATCCCCGTCTGGCCTTTTTCCAGTGATTTAATTAATCCCATCGCCAGAAAATAGTCGCCTACCAATACAGCGATCTTGGATCGCCACAGCGCATTGATAGAAAAGAATCCCCGCCGCTGATAAGTCTCGTCCACCACATCGTCGTGCACCAGGGTGGCGGTATGCAAGAGCTCAATAAACCCGGCGGCTGTGTATGTGCCCTCATTGACAGTGCCATTTAATTTAGCCGACAAAAACACCAACGATGGCCGCATTTGCTTGCCTTTACGGCGCAAAAGATAATGTGTAATGATATTTAAAAGAGGAATGGCTGTACTGAAATGCTCCCTGAAATAGGGTTCAAAACCCTTCATCTCCTCCTCAATGGGACCACGAATTTTTGTTGAGATATTCATTAACAGATCAATATACTGAGTAGCTTTTGCTTATGTCTTTTTTAAACTTCCCAAAAATAACAAATTGATTTCGAATTACCCTGAATCTTACACTTATTAATCAGTCCATCGAAATATTTACATAATCCGCATTTACAAAAAAGCGCCAAATACTGTGTCTTTGACGCTTTACACTTAACAAAAAATTGAAAAAAGGAGCAATTTTCATGCGCCATAATCAGAAGAGCATCATATATATATATATTAATCGTAATATATTCGTTATATTTGTTCACTCAATCCAAAACAGTTCATATAGTTATTAGTTTAGATGGTGAAAATTAAAAAAATGAAAATTATAGATTTAGACACCGCACAATTAGAGCGGGCCGCAGGCATGCTTAAAGCCATTGCCCATCCTATGCGCATAGCCATTTTGAACCACTTGGAAGATGGCAAGAGATTAACTGTAACTCAGATACACAATTTGCTAAACATTGAGCAGTCCACTACCTCCCACCACCTTGGCATCCTAAAGGACAAAGGGGTGCTCTCGTCGCAGCGGGAAGGCAAAAACACCTTCTATTTTTTAAGGCACGACAGCCTCAAAAACATTGTGGATTGTGTGAGCCGTTGCTCGGTAGATTGATCTTTTAACCTGACAGAATATTTTGGAGATGGCAAGAATCCGCCTCACTAAGGAGTTTCATTTTGAAATGGCTCATGCTTTATGGAATTATGATGGGCTTTGTAAAAATATACATGGCCATTCATATATTTTACAAGTAACCGTTACCGGCGTTCCCAATAACAACGATAACGACCCAAAAAATGGCATGGTAATGGACTTTGGCGATTTGAAAAAAATTGTCAATGAAGAGGTGGTCTCTCTAATGGATCACTCCATTGTGGTGAACGAAAAGGCTCCCACCCAACTGCTCCTTAATCTCCCCCAAATGAGCGACCGGTATCACATCACACCTTATCAGCCTACGTGCGAAAATCTGTTGATAGACTTTGCCCGGCGTATTGGACAAAGGCTTCCACATAATGTGGATCTTTTCAGCCTGAAGCTCCACGAAACAGGCACCTCTTTTGCCGAGTGGTATGCGGAAGACAATCCCTAACGTTAAAAACTTAAATCTATGAGCAACAAAATATCCGGGAGCCTTTTCCTTTTAGATGCTTACGCCCTAATATTCAGAGCCTATTACGCCTTTATCCGCAATCCGCGCGTCAACTCAATAGGGTTGAATACATCCGCTATTTTTGGTTTTACCAATTCCCTTCTGGAAGTGCTCACCAAGGAGCAACCCACACACATTGGGGTAGTGTTCGACCCGCCGGGCCCCACCTTTCGCAATGAGATGTATGAGGATTACAAAGCCCACCGCGAAGCCACTCCCGAAGACATAAGAAAAGCTATTCCCTATATTAAACGAATACTGGAAGCACTCAATGTTAAGGTGGTTGAGGTTGCTGGTTTTGAGGCTGATGATGTAATTGGCACATTGGTGCAAAAAGCTGCTGCCGAAGGTTTTAAAACACACATGGTAACCCCTGATAAGGATTACGCCCAGCTGGTGAATGCGAAAACCCTGATGTACAAGCCAAAGTCGCGGGGCAATGACATCGAAATATGGGGTGTGGATGAGATTCGTGAAAAGTTTTCGGTGGAAACACCCGCACAGGTCATTGATGTGCTGGCGCTTTGGGGCGATGCGGCCGATAATATTCCAGGATGCCCCGGGATTGGTGAAGTAAAAGCCAAAGAAATTATCAGGAAATATGGTTCCATCGAAAATGTTTACCACCACATCGACGAATTCTCCGGAAAGCAAAAAGAGAATCTCGTCGATTTTAAGGATCAGGTAGAGTTGTCGCGCAAGCTGGTCACCATTCATACTGCAGTACCTCTTGAATTTAACGAGAAAGATTTTCTGCTTTCCTCACCCAACCTTCAAAAATTACAACCGGTTTTCGAGGAGCTTGAATTCAAAACCTTGTGGGAGAAACTGGCTGGCACCCCTCAGACTGAGGGGCCCCGTCAGGGCTCTTTGTTTGATGATGACCCTGCCCGGCCAACTGCAGTGCCGCTGCGTACGGGGAATAAAACTATTAAAGAGGCGCCCCATCAATATCACCTGGTGGATACTAATCAGGCTTTGGCATCACTTGCGGCAGAATTGAGCGTTCAAAAAATCATTTGCCTCGATACCGAGACCACCGGAGTGGATGTTTGGGAGAATGAGCTGGTAGGCCTCTCCTTTAGCTTTACTAAAGGTGAAGCTTATTATGTGCCTGTCCCAAGAGAGAGAGAGGCAGCAGTTGAGCTGGTTGAACGTTTTCGGAATGTCCTGACCGATGGCCAAATCCTTAAGGTGGGACAAAACCTGAAGTTTGATTATCTGATGTTGAAACGATACGGGCTGGAGATTCATGGACCATTTTTCGATACTATGGTGGCGCATCATCTGGTGCAGCCCGGATTGAAACACTCCATGGATTTTTTAGCAGAAACCTATCTCGATTATACGCCCGTGTCCATCGAGGAGCTGATTGGGCCCAAAGGCAAAGGACAGGGTAATATGCGGGACGTAGATTTGGCAAAGGTGGCTGAATATGCCGCTGAGGATGCCGACATTACCCTACAGCTAAAAGAACCACTCGAAAAAGAGTTGGTCAAAAGCAATGTCACCCAGCTTTTCACTGAAGTTGAGATGCCCCTTTTAAAGGTGCTGGCCGATATGGAGTACGAAGGTGTTGACCTGGATACCGAAGCTTTGGAAAGATTCGCTATAAAGCTCAAGAGCCGGATTCTGAAGCTGGAGGAGCAGATTATTGAAATGGCCGGTGAGTCATTTAATGTCTCGAGCCCCAAGCAGGTGGGCGAAATTCTGTTTGATACGCTAAAAATCGACGAAAAGGCTAAGAAAACCAAGTCGGGACAATACAGCACCAACGAGGAGGTTCTTCAAAAACTGCGTGACCGCCATCCCATAGTGGAGGCCATTCTCGAATACCGTGGATTTAAAAAGTTGCTTTCCACCTATGTGGAAGCTTTACCAAAATTGATAAACAAAGAGACCGGCAGGCTTCATACCAGCTTTAACCAGGCAGTGGTAGTCACGGGCCGCCTGAGCAGTTCAAATCCCAACTTGCAAAACATTCCCATTCGTGAAGAGGAGGGCCGGGAAATGCGCCGGGCCTTTGTGGTAAAGGATAAAGATAAACTGTTTTTAAGTGCCGACTACTCTCAGGTGGAGCTTCGTTTGATGGCGCATTTGAGTGAAGACCCGCACCTGATGGAAGCCTTTAACAACGGCGAAGACATCCATGCTGCCACGGCTGCACGAATTTTTGGTGTTCCCACCGATATCGTGAGTCAGGAGATGCGAAGCAGGGCTAAAACGGCCAACTTTGGCATTATCTACGGCATCTCAGCCTTTGGTCTTTCGGAACGGCTCAACATACCCCGCTCCGAGGCAAAAGCAATCATTGACGGGTATTTTGAGAATTTTCCGGGTGTGAAAAAATACATGGAAACCGCCATTCGGCAAGCCCGCGAAAAGGGATACGTGGAAACCATGTTTGGCCGGCGGCGCTACCTGCCCGACATCAACTCCCGCAACGGGGTGGTAAGAGGCATGGCCGAGCGCAACGCCATCAATGCACCCATCCAGGGAGCTGCCGCCGACATTATTAAAATGGCCATGGTGGCGGTTGTAAAAGCCTTTGAAAGCAAAGGTTTGAAAAGCAAAATGGTGCTTCAGGTGCACGACGAATTGGACTTTGAAGTACTTAAAAGTGAACTGGAAACGGTGAAGGCTATTGTTAAAAAGGAGATGGAAGGAGCCGTAAGCTTAAAAGTACCTCTTCTGGTAGATATGGGCACAGGAAATAACTGGCTGGAAGCGCATTAGAAGACAGCCTCACCCCTGCCTGCAGGCAGGCAGCCAACCCTCCTGCGATGGCGGGACAAGCGCTCCAAAGGAGGGGGCTTTAAAGGGTAAAGTTGTCGGGGATGGTTATTCAGAATTAAGCATTACCGCAGCCCCCCGGCCCTCTCCTTTGGAGAGGGCCGGGGTGAGGCTCCTCTTATCTCTTCATTCTATCTCCCGCGTGGCTAAGTACGGTTCCATTAAGAAGTCCCTGATATTTTGGCTGGTCGTTGATGGTTTCGCGGGCCACTTTCAACACTTCATCATCTTTGAGGTTGAACCTTATAGCGCCCGCCTGATAATAATACCGTTTTACCAGCTCCGTTCCCAAAATATTCTCAATCTCTTCACGGAAGTTGCTTAAATCGCGCGATACATCCAGATCCAGCTTCGCTTTCAATGCTTCGAAGGCATCACCTGCAGTTTCGTAATACCCCTCTTCTTTGGCGGCCTCTTCCAGTTTTTTGTATTGCTCCATTGATTCGGAACGGTATTTAAAATCTTTGAGCGAGGTGACATAATTCTTAAAATCGGTATAGATAGCATCGGTTATTTTAAATTCGTCAGGCTTTTCAATAGAGGAATGGTCAATGGCGAACTGAGTGGCATAATCAAAAATGGTTTGCTGAGCCACCAGCGCAAAGGTAATATTGCTGTACGAATGGTATGGAACCACTATATCGGGGGAGATACCTCCGCCGTCGTAAACGGTACGCCCTTTTGAAGTCTGAAACTCTCTAATCAGGCTGTCGGGCACAAATCCTACGCTGCCATCATCGTTTCGGTGCGAATAATCAACTGCCTGAATGCATCTGCCGCTGGGAATATAATACTTGGCAGTGGTTACTTTAAGTTTTGCATTATAGGGCAGATTGCGGGTGGTCTGCACAAGTCCTTTTCCAAAGGAGCGGTTCCCGATAATTATTCCCCGGTCCTGGTCCTGTATCGCACCGGCCACAATTTCGGAGGCCGAAGCAGAACCCCGGTTTATGAGTACTGCCAGAGGGATTACGGTGTCCACAGGTGCTTTTGGGGCCCGGTAATTTTTATCCCATTGTTGAACTTTTCCATGGGTACTCACCACCTCACTGCCCCTCGGCAGAAAAAGGTTGGCCACCTTCACGGCTTCGTCGAGAAGCCCTCCGGGATTACCACGCAAATCGAAAATGATTTTCTGGGCGTTGTGGTTTTTCTTCAAATCATCAAGTGCCTTTTCAACTTCACGTGAACAGTCCTGAGTGAAACTACTGAGAATGATGAATCCGGTTCCTTCATCGATCATCCCATAATAGGGAACAGGATTTATTTGGATATTCTTACGGACGAGATTGATACTAAGAACTTTGCTAACCCCGGGACGTTCAATTTTCAATTCCAGATTGGTATTGGCAGGGCCTTTCAGCTTACTGCTTACCTCCTGGGTACTTTTGTCCTTCATATCATTGCCATCGATGGAAAGGATTTTATCCCCTGCTTTTAACCCGGCGACCTCGGCCGGAAATCCTTTATAAGGCTCCGATATAACCACATAATCTTCACGCTTGGTGATGAGTGCACCAATGCCGGCATATTCTCCGGTGGTCATGAATTTAAAATCGTCCATTTCCGACTCAGGAATATAGGTAGTGTAGGGGTCGAGAGACTCCAGCATGGATTCAATTCCTGTCTGAATTAGCTTCTCCGGATTGGTTTCATCCACATAATAGCTGTTCAGCTCCCGAAAAAGAGAATAAAAAATATCAAGACTTTTAACGATTCCAAAGTTCTTATCTTCGTTGCCTGCCGTTACAAAACTCAATGAAACGATGAGGCCGATGGCCAGCGCCGTGCCAATGCCAATCCACTTAAATCCTTTGCGTTGCTTCATTATCTGATGATTATTATTTTAATAGTAAAGGTATTTATTGTTGCCGGTGACAATAACATATTTTGTGCCACAATGCAAAGTTAAGAATAATGGAACCAAAATTGCTGTAAGTTACCACATCTAATTGTTTTTATATCTATCCGGATTCAGCAAATTTATTCCCTGATTAGCCATCTGTATTCCCTGAAACACTTATCTTCCTTGTCATTCGGTTTCCTTTTTCATCTATTATAGTAAGTACATGAGTTCCATGGGTTGGTAAAACTTCTATTTCGTGGGGAGCGGAGGTTTGTCCCAGATAATTCCCATCAAGATGCCAATACAGCGTTGCTTCAGCATCGCGGTGAACGGCACTGAAGACCACCCTTTGTTGTTCTCCATCCAAATCAACAGGAATAATTATGGTGGTGTTTGGCTGATTTGGATAGATGAAGTCCATCGGATTTTCAAACTCTGTGAAACAACCAGGCTTTGGAGGCGGTAACGGGTGGTACTGCGGGTGCCTTTGCCGATAATACCACTCCATGAGCGGTGGTAAGACAAACCACGGCACCGATACCAGATTGCCAGAGGGCTCACATTCACGACGGGTCTGAAATTGCCTGTCGGGGGTAAGGTGCACCAAACGGTGATATGGACACACCTCTGAAGGCCTGGCGATGTTTGAAATATACTGAAATTGTGCCAGAGGGCAATCGGGGCCGGCTCTGTAACCCGATGTGGAACATACCGGCACCTCCACTAAATCGTCGTAGGGCATCTCAAACCAGGTACTGTTTGGTAAAAGATTGAACAGCTCAAACATCAGAGGGCCGGCAGTGGTTCCACCCAACAATCCCGGTCTGCCTTCTCCCGAGGCATTGCCTGCCCACACTGCCACCACGTAATCGCGGTTAATGCCCACACTCCAGGCGTCTCTAAAACCAAAGCTGGTACCTGTTTTCCAGGCTATTTTGCGGCTGGTGGTGAAATGTTTCCAGCCTGTTTCCTCCGGAGGACGCACCAAACCCGATAAAGCTTCAAAAGTGTGCCAAATGGCCCCGGCTGAAAAAACCGGCGGATGGTCGATAACAGCCTCTTCCTGATTTTTGTGGATGGTGAAGCTCAGTGGCCTGAAATCGTTTAAAAAGTAACGGCTGTCGCTACTTGTGTAGTGGTTCAGTGTACGCGCCAGAGAGGCATAGTTGCCGGCTAATTCCATGAGGGAAACCTCTCCTCCGCCCAGAATAAGGCTCAGGCCGTAATGACTGTAATCCTTCGGGAATGTGTTGAACCCTGCTTTTCTCAACAGCTGAAGAAACCGCTCGCCATCGTAATTGTGAAGCAGACGCACAAAGGGAATATTCAGTGATCGCGAGAGTGCCTCATTGGACGGTACCGCGCCGTCGTAGCGGCGGTTGAAATTTTGCGGGGCATAGTTGCGATAAAGGGTTGGTACATCGGGAAGCAGAGAGCCGGGCAGTATCAGGCCATCCTGTAGGGCTGCCGCATATAAAAATGGCTTTAAAATACTGCCGGAACTTCGCCGGGCCTGTATCATATCCACCGCGTGTCCCGCTTCACGGGCCTGAGGCGGGCTGTTGCCTACGTAAGCAAGCACCACCCCGGTCTCCACGCTGGCGATGATGGCTCCTGCATGGTGGATGCGATTGTGCGACAGTTGCTGCGAATGTCGCTGAAGCGCCTGGTTGGCCAACGATTGCAGCGTGGCATCAATGGTGGTTTCAACCGATGTGGCGGGTTGCGATTTCAAATAATAATCCAGGAGGTGTGGCGCTAAAGAGGGCATTGGAGCAGGTCCTGCGGGAATGGGTTCGGCAAGTGCCATTTCCAATTCCAGCGCATTAATGGCTCCTTTTTGTTCCAGTTTTTTGAGCAGCCGGTCTCTTTTTTGCCTTAAATGGCGGGGGTTCCGGCCCGGGTGAAGCAGCCCGGGGGCATTGGGTAAAACAGCCAGCAGGGCCGATTCGGCCCAGGTAAGATCGCGGGGTGGCCGCCCAAAATAGCGCCACGAAGCGGTTTCCAACCCCACAATATTGCCACCAAAGGGGGCATTGGCAGCATAAAGTGCCAGTATCTCTGCTTTACCTGAAGATAATTCCAAACGCAGGGCGCGCAGCATCTCATAGAGTTTATTGGTGAAGGTGCGGGAAGCTCCGCCGGCCATTCTGGCCACTTGCATGGTAATGGTGCTGCCACCGCTCTCAATTTTTCCGGCTTTAATATTTTGAAAGGCTGCGCGCAGTATCGACGCCGGATTTACACCCGGATGAAAATAGAAGTACTCATCCTCGTAACAAAGCAAAGCCCGGGTATATTTTTCGGGTAGTGGATGGGTGGATTTAAAATGCCACTGCCCATCGGTGGCCACATGGGCGCCCAAAAGTGTACCGTCGGCGGCTGTTACAACGGTAGAATAAGGGGCACTGAAAGAGGGTGGATCAAGGTAAAGAAAGGCCATAGTGATGCCCAACAAAAGCCCGGCAAGCCAGACTATCTTCTTGCGGAGCAATGGCTTTATCCATTGCTGAATCTGATGGATATTTTGCATCCCTGCTGATTTTACATTCTGCCTGCTGCCAGGTTTAAACCCTGACAGGGATCGAAAATCCCCAGCAACTTCCTTGGATGGTAGTTAAACAGAATACCGATGGCAATACCTGCGAACATAGCCACAAAATTAAAGAGATCAACCGAAAAATCATTCTCTTTTCACAACATTTACAGGAATCACAACACTCAGCTGAGAATTACCCGAATAGTAATAGCTTTCTGAGTCTCTCGAATAGGCAACTTCTACGCTAAGCATTTTAATATCTTCAAGTAGATCGAACAGCTTACTGCGTGATATTCCTACTCTCTGCGCCAGATGATCAGGCGGGCCAGTACAATAATCTTCAATAAGGGCTGCCAATTTTTTGAGTTGTTTAGCCTTTTCATTTAGATTCATTGTAGTTCGGATATAAATGAAACAGATTGCTAATGGTAAGTTAGCAATAATTTTCGGCTTATTCAAGACCTCTATCTAATTAATCTATCATTGTAAATGTTTCTGATTGGAACGACTCATTATAAATACTGATAATATGCTGACAATATGGGTTATAACTACTGAACAAAAAAGATTATGCGATAATCCATTTTTTTGGACTGGTTAACCATTAAATTTAAAAAAGCAATGGAACTTGTTTGTATTTTAACATGACGAAAATTTCGGTCCTCTTTAAAAGCAGTAAAAATGGACGATCAGCATCTCTTTCCTCCCGAGATAATTGAAAATACATCTGAAAGTCATTTTGCCCTTCACAGCAAGCCTTTCCGGGTTATTTATGCCGGTATCCTTATCGCGATAATAACTGTTTTGGGTATCATTCCTTTTATAGGGGTGGATATTACCACTCAAAGCAGGGGAATCATTCGAACCCCCGAAGAAAGCAATATAATTCAGACATCTCTTTATGGACAAGTGGTGAAATCCTTTTTGAAAGATGGACTTAAAGTAATCAGCGGAGACACTTTGCTAATATTACGAGCAGATAAGCTGAATGAACAGATTCAGTTGAAGGAAAAACAATACCAGGACAATTACTTATTCATTTCCGACCTCCAGTCGTTATTCGCGGAAAACAACCAGCTCCTGAAAACGCCAAGGTTTAGACTCGAATTGAAGCAATATGAGGCTAAGATTGAGGAGTTAACGGTGAAAATCAGTTTACTCAAAAAAGAGTATGAACTGGCCGAGCATCTTTTTCATGAAAAAGTGACCCCCGAAATAGAGTATCTTCAGAAGAAAAATCAATTTGAATTCGCCTCGTCGCAACTTAGCTTTTTTAAGCAGCAAGCACGGAATAACTGGCAGATGGAACAAACAAGGCTCCAGCTGGAGAACAAAGAAATAAAATCAACTATTCGTCAACTTAAAGAAGAAAGGTCTCAATATGTGTTAACTGCCCCGGTTGACGGAACGTTGATGCAGGTCGCCGGAATACAAACAGGCAGTTTTATTAATCCCGGCCAAACTCTTGCTCTGATTTCACCTCAGGATAATCTGTTGGCCGAGTGCTATATCTCCCCTTCCGATATCGGTTATATAAGGATTAATCAAACTGTACGCATTCAGTTGGATGCTTTCAATTATAACCAATGGGGTTTGCTTCATGGAGAGGTTATCCGTATTTCAGACGACATAATCGCTCTGAACAATCAACCTGTTTTTAAGGTCCGTTGCCGGTTGAATCAGAAATACCTGGAACTGAAATCCGGCCAACGGGGATACCTCAAAAAAGGGATGACCATTACCGGACGATTTTTTCTTACACGCCGCAACCTCTACCAATTGCTATTTGACAAAATGGATGATTGGCTCAATCCTAAAATAAAGAGAATACGAGAAAACGAATCACTTATTTCTAACCAATAAAAGCCTGAGATTTGTCAGTAAAAGTTAAGCAAAGAGATATCACCGACTGCGGTGCAGCCTGCCTTGCCTCCATTGGCGCTTTTTACAGGCTAAAGCTTCCTGTTTCGAGAATACGACAGATGGCAGGGACTGATAAAAAAGGCACTAATTTATTGGGGCTGATAAAAGCAGCCGAAAAAATGGGCTTTACTGCTAAAGGGGTAAAGGGCAGCGTTGACGCGTTGCCTAAAATTCCTCTGCCTGCTGTTGCCCATGTAATTGTCAATAAAGTATTGCATCACTATGTAGTGATCTTCAAAGTTAAACAGAACCTCATTGAATATATGGATCCGGCCGATGGAGTATTGCATAAGGTATCCATCGATGAATTTATCAAGATGTGGACGGGAGTTCTAATGCTTATTGCCCCGGGTGAGAATTTTGTTCCTGTAAATGAAAAGATATCCAATTTCAAACGCTTCTTTTTTCTTCTTAAACCGCATCAGAGCATCCTACTTCAGGCCCTGGTGGGAGCTATTATTTATACAATATTGGGATTGTCAACTTCCGTTTACATTCAAAAAATAACCGATTACGTTTTAGTGGACGGTAATACCAATTTGCTCAACCTGATGAGCGTTGGCATGATTGCCATATTGCTGTTCCAGATTTTCATTGGGGCATCAAAAACTATTTTGGTATTACGAACAGGCCAGAAGATTGATGCTCGTTTGATTCTTGGCTATTACAAACATCTGCTCAAGCTGCCTCAGCGGTTTTTTGATACCATGCGGGTAGGTGAAATAATTTCACGCGTAAACGATGCCGTAAAAATCAGGGCTTTTATAAACGATATTTCCATTTCGCTGATTGTAAATGTTTTTATAGTCTTCTTCTCGTTTGGGTTGATGTTTATTTACAGTTGGAAACTCGCCCTGATAATGGCTATAGTGGTGCCCTTGTACGCGGTAGTCTATTCTATTACAAACAGGCTCAATAAGAAAAGAGAACGCAAATTGATGGAGCGTTCTGCCGAACTGGAAAGCCAGTTGGTGGAATCTTTAACTTCCGTGAGGACGATTAAGCAGTTTGGACTGGAAGGATTTGCAAATATCAAAACCGAAACAAGGTTCATCTCTTTATTGAAAACAGTTTATCAATCGGGGATTAATTCCATCTTTTCTTCCACCTCCACTGAGTTTTTGAACCGGTTTTTTGTTATCATACTTTTATGGAGTGGTTCGTTTTTCGTGATTGATCAAATTATCACTCCGGGAGAACTTTTGTCATTCTATGCCATACTGGGTTATTTCACGGCCCCGGCAGCCGGGTTGGTGGGAATGAATAAGACCATCCAAAATGCGCTTATAGCGGCAGACCGCCTTTTTGAAATCATGGATCTTGAGCGTGAATCGTAGGAGGACAAGATCGGGTTGAATGGCCAACTGCCCGGTGATATCCGTTTCGAAAAAATCAAGTTTAGTTATGGCACACGGGTCGATGTTTTTGAAGATTTTAGTCTTACCATCCCCCAGGGAAAACTCACGGCCATCATTGGCGAAAGTGGCTCCGGAAAAACCACCCTCTCCGCACTTTTGCTAAAACTCTATCCACTCAACGAAGGCAATATATATTTAGGCGATTATAATATCACTTACATCAGCAACCACAGCTTGAGACAAACTATTTCCAGCGTTCCTCAAAAGCTCGACCTGTTTGCCGGTAACATCATTGAGAACATTGCAGTTGGAGATTTTTATCCCGATATGGAGCGTATCCTCTCTATTTGTAAACAATTAGGCATTCTTGCCTTTATTGAAAAATTACCGGCAGGTTTTCACACTTATATTGGTGAGAACGGCGCCTCATTATCGGGAGGGCAAAAGCAACGGCTGGCCATAGCAAGAGCCTTGTACCGGAAGCCTCAAATATTGGTGCTTGATGAGGCCACCTCCTCTCTGGACTCGGAATCGGAAAGCTACGTGCAGCAGACTATCGAAGAGTTAAAGCAAGATGGGAAGACCATCATCATCATCGCTCACCGGCTGAGTACAGTGATGAATGCTGACAAGATTGTGGTACTCGAAGAAGGAAAGCTGATTGAAGAGGGCACCCATAAAGAGCTTTATCAGAAAACAGGCAAATACTATCGGATGTGGCAAAAACAAATACCTGTATTCAATAAAACAACCTGAGTTTAATCCACAAACCTATGCGTTATGAATTTTATTAAGCAAATTGAAAGGCTTCAGTTACTGAACAAACTCATTGAAGAGGAGCGGACGGAAACCCCCGACCAATTAGCCAAAAGATTGGGCGTAAGCCGAAGACAGTTATACAGCTACATCGAAAACCTGAAAGGCATAGGTTTGGAGGTTGTTTTTTCTCGGAAAAATAACAGCTTTTGTTATCCGGAGCAAAAAAAGTTGGAGATATCGTTTCGTTTGAAGATATTAGAGGAAGATAATGTCACCAAAATTAATGGTGGATTTTTTTCAAAAAGTTTCTTCCGTGCTTTTTTTCTGCACGGAGCGGCCGTAATTTAGCGCTATGATCAGGTTCGCCAGTAATGCTAGCTAAATCGGAGAGCCTGTGATTGGGAAAATTCAACGCCCGAAAAAGGTTTGGGGATTTTAATTTTCATATTATGGAACGTTTAAATCAATTAGGGGTTCAGGAGATGAATTCTTATGAAATGAAAACAATCGAGGGGGGCTGGATTGGTCCTCTTTTATTAGGAGCATTAATAGGTGCTTTTCTTACACAAGATTTAGATGACTTGGGTGCAGCCTTTAGAGAAGGCTGGAATGATGCTGCAAGAAATTAATTTTTATGTGTTTAATATTGATTTAAAATTTTGCGTTATGAAAAACTTAGAATTCGTTGAAGAACTAGAAAATGGACAGTTAAAGGAAATTGAAGGAGGTAAGAATCCTCTTGAATGGGTCGCCTATGGTATTGGATATGTTTGTGAGAAACTTTCTAAAGCTGCAGAAGTTTATAACGTACCTCGTCCGATTGGGATGTATTGAATGCTGTGCGATTAAAGGGAGTTGATTAGTTTCAACTCCCTTTGTGATTTGAATTAATAACAAGATGCGGTTTATGCACAAATTTAAAGCATACCATTTATCCTTATTCCTATGGGGCTGCCTGATATCTGCAGTCTCATTCCTCTTTGTTTTCCTTATTGATTTTTCTTCCCATACCTATATCCTGAATGACAAGATTACCTTCTTTCCAGTTCTTAAATCTACTATCTATTGCATTTCCATAGCCATAATTGAAGAGGTGCTTTGGAGGTACCTGTTTCTTAAAAAATGGATTGTGGATAAAACCAAACCGTTCAGTAAACGCGTTGTTTACCTGGGTTTAATTAGTTCCATTATTTGGGGATTTTTGCACCTAAACCTGGATTTTTTCCCCATTATGCAAATAAATACTGTTTTGAGTGGGCTGTCTCTGTTTTTTGCCACCTATCTATTCAGGTCCATAAGTATGGCCATAGGGATGCATTTTTCCTGGAATTTTATCCAGGGTGTTATATTTCCGTTTGAAGGCAGCGGCTCGATTTCACAAAGCTTTTTCCTGATGAAAGGCAATCCTGGTGAATTTTGGCCTGAAGCCAGTCATTATATGATCCTGGCTTTTTTGATCGAGATAACTTTTATTTGGCTGGTGTATAAGAAAAAAGGGTGCCAGGCTTTTAAAGATCAATGAAAATATCCGGGCTGCATCTCACCTGAAGTCAGCAGTTGTATACAGCTTCGACTACCCGAATCAAAAAATTTGCATATCTCATGTAATTTGAAGATATTGTTGAGAACAATACAAACACCATTGAAAGGAGTGACTTTTAATATTTTTTTATGAAAGTAAAACTGAAAGACAAAACTCATTTATTGTATGATGTAACGAGCCCCCGATGAATCGTCGCAGGTTATGATCCCGATGGTTCGGGATTCTGACCTGCCTATCTTCGTGGAAAGCTCCCAATGAAATATCGGGGACCATTAAAAAACCTATGAATGAAAAAAATAATTAAATCAGACGTTCAGGACATGAATGCTAATGAAGTCAAAAAAACTATTATTCGCTGGTTGATTATTGCTCTGGCAGGTGCTTTGATAGGTTTTGCGCTGACCCAGGATTGGGATATCCTGCGGGCAACCTTTAAAGAAGGTTGGAACGATGCCGCAGCAAATTAGGAATTATGCGGGTTATGCATATGGTAAATTGACAGCTAAGAGTGAGTGATAAATGGAGACACGGGAAATTCATTCCCGGGTTCGTAAACTAAATTCTAAAGCTGAAAACAACAAACCTTATTTTGGCGGCTTACGTGGTGTTAAGCTTGATAATTATGTTGTATAATAGTTTTGCCTGATAGAAAAGCATTAAGACAGTCATCTTAATAAGTATTCTTTATGAAAACAAAATTGAAAGACAAACAAGCGGTCGCAATTATTGGCATCAGTTTTATTTCGTTTTCCTATTTGTTCTCAAATTGGGATGTCTTTGAGCAGTTTTTAAAAGAACTGTTTAAATAGTGCCTGTCCATAAAGTCGAGAGTTTGAACTAGAAAGTTTAAACTCGAGGCTTGCGCAGCTCGAAAAATGTAAGTTTACTGGTGTAAATGACCATTTTGAGAGCAAGCGTAACGAAGAAGTTGGACTTTATAGACAGAATCTAATTCGAGTAATTAAGACAAGACAACGGTAAGATAAAAGCCTTTGTAGCTTGTGCCAAAGTTTAAAGCATACCATTTAGCCTTATTCCTATGGGGCTGCCTGATATCTGCAGTTTCATTTCTCTTCATATTCTTTCTTGAGTTTTCTTCCCATACCTTTGTCCTGAATGACACTATTTCCTTCTTCCCAGTTCTTAATTCTACCCTCTATTGTGTCTTCATAGCCATACTTGAAGAGTTCCTTTTCAGATATCTGTTTCTTAAGAAATGGATTGTGGATAAAACAAAGCCGTTTAGTAAGCGCGTTGTTTACCTGGGTTTAATTAGTTCACTGACATGGAGTTTTTTGCACTTAAACCTGGATTTTTTTCCCATCATGCAAATTAATACAGTTTTGAGTGGGCTGTCTCTGTTTTTTGCCACCTATCTATTCAGGTCCATAAGCATGGCCATAGGGATGCATTTTTCCTGGAATTTTATCCAGGGAGTTATATTCCCGTTTGAAGGCAGTGGCGCAATTACACAAAGTTTTTTCCTGATAAAAAGCAATAATACAGAAATGTGGCCTGAAGCCAGCCATTATATGATCCTGGCTTTTTTGATCGAGATAACTTTTATTTGGCTGGTGTATAAGAAAAAGGGGGGCCAGGCTTTTAAAGATCAGTGAAAATATCCGGGCTGCATCTCACCTGATGTCAGCAGTTGTATACAGCTTCGACTATCCGGAGCAAAAAAAGTTGGAGATATCGTTTAATTTGAAGATATTAGAGGAAGATAATGTAACCATAATAAATGGAGGATTTTTTTCAAAAAGTTTCTTCCGTACTTTTTTTCTGCACGGAGCAGTTGTAATTTAGCCCTATGATCAGGAAGTCCAAAATGCTATCTGAATTGGGGTTGCCTGAGATTGGGAAAATTCAACGCCCGGAAAAGGTTGATTACTTAGGGTCTGCTGTTTAAGTCTGAGCTTCAGTTCCAAAT
>JACDJC010001031.1_pt1 | contig 27244 bp, 28 predicted proteins | sample 7454191 | NCBI WGS metagenome assembly JACDJC01 (sample SAMN14253291, study PRJNA609438) | sludge metagenome | isolation source: sludge after 25d culture with pyrite and EDTA | collected 2018-12-20 | reverse complement strand
GTGGTCATTGTGTAACATGCCCGGGACGACCGGACAGGAGCGGGAAATTTGGATTATAGCCGGGACCCGGCTGCTTGTTCCGCCCCCGAGTCGCCTTGGGGCGGCCCGGCGGCAAAATAAGGTAAGGCCCCCCCCACACGCCGCGCCCGCGGCTTGCCGCCGCCCAGGGCAGAAAAACAACAACGCCCGCGAGGCGGATCAGATGGCTTGGGTGCGCAGCAGCAGCCACTCCCGGGCCGGGCCGTCGACCAGCGGCTCCAGCCTGTGGCGGACGTGCTCGTGATAGCGGTTCAGCCAGTCGCGTTCGTCGGCGGACAGCATGCCGGCATCGACGCAGCGGGTATCGATGGGGCATAGCGTGAGGGTCTCGAAGCGCAGGAAGCTGCCGAATTCAGTCGTGCAGGCCGGCGTCGCCAGGACGAGATTCTCGATGCGGATGCCCCATTTCCCGGGCCGGTACAGGCCGGGCTCGTTCGAGGTGATCATGCCCGGCAGCATGGCGGAATGCGGCGTGACGGTGGCGCGGTAGGCGATGGACTGCGGCCCTTCGTGGACGTTCATGAAGTAGCCCACCCCGTGCCCGGTGCCATGGCCGTATTCCGCCCCGCCGCGCCAGATCGGCGCGCGGGCGATGGCGTCCAGCAGCGGCGCGGCCAGGCCCTCCGGGAAGACCGCCTGCGAGAGCGCGATCATGCCCTTCAGCACCGCCGTGTAGTCGCGCTTCTGTTCGGCGCTGACCCGCCCGACGGGCACGACCCGCGTGATGTCGGTCGTGCCGTTCAGGTATTGCCCGCCCGAATCGATGAGCAGCAGGCCGTCGCCCTCGATGACGGCGTGCGCGTCTTCCGTGGCGTGGTAGTGCGGCATGGCGCCGTTCGCGGCATAGGCGGCGATGGTGCCGAAGCTGGGCGATACGAAGCCCCGGCGGCGGCCGCGCGCCGCGGTGATTTTTTCGTCTATGGTGAGCTCGGTGATGCGCTCCGCGCCCTGCGCCGCTTCGAACCAGGAGAAGAACTCGCACAGCGCGGCGCCGTCCTGCTCCATGGCGGCGCGCACGTTGTCGATCTCCGCCGCGTTCTTGCGCGACTTCAAGAGCTGGGTGGGGTTGAGCGCCTCGACCTTGCCCGCGCGTTCGGCCGCCCGCAGCAGCCCCACCGTCGTGCGGGCCGGATCGACCAGCAAGACCTGGTCTTCGGCCAGGCCGGCCAGCGCGCCGGCGATGGCTTCATAGGGCTCGACGCGGATGCCGTCGGCGGCCAGCGCCCGGCGCAGGCTTGCGCTGATTTTTTCCGGCGCCAGGTACAGCCGCGCTTCCGCATGGCCGACGAGCGCGTAGGAAAGAAAGACCGGGTTGTAGGAGACGTCGCCGCCCCGCAAATTGAACAGCCAGGCGATGTCGTCGAGCGACGACAGCAAATGCCAGCCGGCGCCGTGCTCGCGCATCGCAGCGCGCAGGGCCGCCAGATTCTCGGAGCGCGTTCTGCAGGCATGGGGCGGCAGGTGCTCGAACACCGGCCGGCTCGGCGGCGCCGGACGCGAAGCCCAGATGCCGTCCAGCGCATCGCGGTCGTGGACCAGCTCGATGCCGCTTTTCGACAAGGCGTCGTGCCACTGCCGCTGCGCCTGCAGCGACAGCACATCGCCGTCGATGTTCACCCGCGCGCCTTGCGGCAGTTGGCCGGCCAGCCATTGCGCGGGGCCGGGGACATCGGGCGCGCCCGCGCGCATCGTCGCGATGCCGGTGTTCGCCAGCGCGTTGTCGGCCTGTTCCCAATAGCGGCTGTCCGTCCAGAGGCCGGCGAAGCCGTCGGTGACGACCAGGGTGCCGGCCGAGCCGTCGAAACCGCTGAGCCACTGGCGGCCCTGCCAGCGTTCGGGCAGGTATTCGGAAAGGTGCGGGTCGGACGACAAGGCCACGTAGGCGTGCAGTCCGGAATCCCGGAGGGCGGCGCGCAGCGCCCGCAGGCGCTCGGCGATATCCTGCGGACCGGCCATCAGGCCACCGCCGAGACGTCCAGCCGCGCCGCCGTCTTGGACTGGATTTCCTCGACCGTGACGCCCGGCGCGACTTCCAGCAGCTTCAGGCCGCCGTCGGTGACTTCCATGACGCCCAGGTCGGTGATGATCAGGTCCACCACGCCCACGCCGGTCAGAGGCAAGGTGCATTCGGGCAGCAACTTGAGGTCCTCGGTGCCGTCCTTCTTACGCGCCACGTGCTCCATGAGCACCACGACGCGGCCGACGCCCGCCACCAGGTCCATGGCGCCGCCCATGCCCTTGACCATCTTGCCCGGAATCATCCAGTTGGCCAGGTCGCCTTTTTCGGACACCTGCATGGCGCCCAGGATGGCGAGATTGATTTTGCCGCCGCGGATCATGGCGAACGAATCGGCCGAGGAAAAGATGGAGGAGCCGGGCAGCGTGGTCACCGTCTGCTTGCCGGCGTTGATCAGGTCGGCGTCGATTTCGTCTTCGGTCGGGAAGGGGCCGATGCCCAGCAGGCCGTTCTCGGATTGCAGCCAGACTTCGACGCCGGCCGGCACATGGTTGGCCACCAGCGTGGGCAAGCCGATGCCCAGGTTCACATAGAAACCGTCTTGCAGTTCCTGGGCGGCGCGCGCCGCCATTTGTTCGCGATTCCAGGCCATCATCAAGCTCCTTGGGCAGCGCGGACGGTGCGCTGTTCGATGCGTTTTTCGGGGTGGGCGTTGAGCACGATGCGATGCACGTAGATTCCCGGCAAGTGGACCTCGTCGGGATCCAGGTCGCCGGTGGCGACGATGTGCTCGACCTCGGCCACGGTGATCTTGCCGGCCATGGCCACGTTCGGATTGAAGTTGCGGGCGGTCTTGCGGAAGACCAGGTTGCCGCTGCGGTCGGCCTTGTAGGCCTTGACCAGCGAGACGTCGGGGACGATGGCGCGTTCCATGACATAGGTTTCGCCGTCGAATTCGCGCGTTTCCTTGCCCTCGGCCACCACGGTGCCCACGCCGGTGCGCGTGAAGAAAGCCGGAATGCCGGCCCCGCCCGCGCGCAGTTTTTCGGCGAGCGTGCCCTGGGGCGTGAATTCGAGCTCCAGTTCGCCCGACAGGAACTGGCGCTCGAACTCCTTGTTCTCGCCCACGTAGGAGGCGATCATTTTCTTAATTTGCCGGGTCGCCAGCAGCAAGCCCAGCCCGAAGCCGTCGACGCCGGCGTTGTTGCTGACGCAGGTGAGATTCTGAACGCCCGAATCGCGCAGGGCCGCGATCAGGGCTTCGGGGATGCCGCAAAGACCGAACCCGCCGACCGCGATGGTCTGGCCGTCGGCGACTACGCCTTTGAGCGCCTCTTCCGCGCTCGCATACACTTTATCCATTACTCCTGTCCTTTTATTTAGTATGTTCGCCGGGCGCCGCGGCGCCCGAAGAAGTTTTTACCGCGCAACCATTACAAACGGCGGGGACGCCGCTTCAACCACTTTGGAATATCTGCTCCAGCCGCCGGATCTCCGCTTCCGTCCAGGGCATGGATTTGCCGGTCTCACGGCTGGATCCGACCACGACGTAGCGCCCGCGCGCATAGGCCACGCCCGGCTCGCCGTCGAGCTCGAGCACGACCTCGGCTTCCAGGCTGGAGCGGCCGATGCGCACCAGCCCCTGGCGGATCACCACCGTGGCGGGGTATTGCACGGGCTTGAGGAAATCGCAAGACGTCTGCGCCAGGACGGCTCCGCGCCCGGCATCGCCGAATACGCCCGCGCCGGCCAGCAAGCGGACGCGGGCTTCTTCGAAGTAGCGGAAATACACCGTATTATTGACGTGATCCATGGCATCGAGGTCGCCCCAGCGCACCGGTATCAAACAAGGCTCCGCCCAGCGAACGGACGGCAACGGCAAACGATCGGCGGCTTGAATCGACATGGGCTCTCGTGCTGAATCTTGTACCAGGCAAGTATAACGTGAGCCGCCGTCCCGGGCGCTACCCGCGCGCCCGCCCGCGGGCTTTTCAACCCGCATCAAAGACTGCAATACAATTGCGGCAGAAAATTACGGCCTGCGCGGCTGAACGCAATGCTATGCAATTACATTCGGGAGAACTCACTCATGTCTGAACGTGAATCAATGGAATACGACGTGGTCGTGGTCGGCGCAGGCCCGGCCGGCCTCGCCGCGGCCATTCGGCTCAAGCAACTTGCCTCGGAGCGCGGCCAGGAAATCAGTGTCTGCGTGCTCGAGAAAGGCTCCGAGGTCGGCGCGCATATCTTGTCCGGCGCCGTCATGGACCCGCGCGCGCTGACCGAACTCATTCCCGACTGGAAAGAAAAAGGCGCGCCGCTCGACACCGAGGTCACGGAAGACAAATTCCTGTTCCTGTCCGAAAAAGGCGCGAGAGCCACGCCGGGCTGGCTGCTTCCCGACTGCTTCCGGAACCATGGCAACTACATCGTGCGCCTGGGCAACGTGACCCGCTGGCTGGGCGAACAGGCCGAAGCCCTGGGCGTGGACCTCTTCCCCGGCTTCGCCGCGGCCGAAATCCTGTACACCGACGGCGGCGCGGTCAAGGGCGTCGCCACGGGCGACATGGGCGTCGCGCGCGACGGCACGCACACCGACAACTACCAGCCGGGCATGGAGCTCCTGGCCCGCTACACCATCTTCGCCGAAGGTTCGCGGGGCCAGCTGGGCCGCCAGCTGATCGAGCGCTACAAGCTCGACGCGGGGCGCGACCCCCAAAGCTACGGCATAGGCATCAAGGAAATGTGGGAAGTCGACCCCTCGCAGTCGCAGCCCGGCCTGGTGGTGCACACCGCCGGCTGGCCGCTGGACTCCGACACCTACGGCGGTTCCTTTCTATACCACCTGCCCAACAACATCGTGGCCGTCGGCCTGGTCGTCGGGCTCGATTACGCCAACCCCTGGCTGTCCCCCTTCGAGGAATTCCAGCGCTACAAGACCCACCCCGCCATCCGCCCCACTTTCGAAGGCGGCAAGCGCATCGCCTACGGGGCGCGCTCGCTGACCGCGGGCGGCCTGCTCTCGGTTCCCAAGCTGTGCTTCCCGGGCGGCGTGCTCGTCGGCTGCGAGGCGGGCGTGCTCAATGCGTCGCGCATCAAGGGCAGCCACTCCGCGATCAAGACGGGCGCGCTGGCCGCCGAAGCCGCTTTCGACGCACTGGCCGCGGGCCGGAGCCACGACGAGCTGGTGGCCTACCCGGCCGCTTTCGAGGCATCCTGGCTGCACGCCGAACTGAACAAGGCGCGCAATTTCAAGCAATGGTTCAAGAAGGGCCGCACGATCGCCACGCTGATGACGGGCGTGGAGCAGTGGCTGCTCAAGGGCAAGATGCCCTGGACGATCCATCGCACGAAGCCGGACCACGCCTGTCTGCAACCCGCCGCCGAATGCGCCCGCATCGATTATCCGAAGCCCGACGGCAAGCTCACCTTCGATCGCCTCAGTTCGGTGTTCATCTCCAATACCAATCACGACGAGAACGAGCCCATCCATCTCACGCTCAAGGACCCCTCGGTTCCGGTCGCGGTGAATCTGGCGAAGTACGGCGGCCCGGAGGCGCGCTATTGCCCCGCCGGCGTGTATGAGTTCGTGAAGACGGATACCGGAGAGGACAAGCTGCAGATCAATGCCCAGAATTGCGTGCATTGCAAGACTTGCGACATCAAGGACCCGACCCAGAACATCGTCTGGGTGGCGCCCCAGGGCGGGGAAGGGCCGGTCTACAACGGGATGTGATCCGGGCTCGGGGAGCCCGCCGGGCACCCGCGGCGCGGCTTCCTCGGGCGGCGCCGGGGTGCTGAGGGAGGGCGGAGCCTACCCCCTACTCCGGTCCAGCACCGGCGCCAGATTCACCACCAGCAGCCCGGACATGATGAAGCCCACGCCCGTCAGTTCCAGCCACGTGGGCCTTTCTCCCAGCAGGAACCACGCCAGGACGACCGTCAAAATGGGCACGCCCAGGCTGGACATGCCCGCCACCGTCGCGCTGACGCGCCGCACCACCGACATCCAGAGCCACCAGCCCAGCGCCGAAGCGCCGACCGACATGTAGGCCACGCCCCAGAACAGCTCCGGCGCCCAGACCACCGGGCGCTGCGGGAAAATCAGCGTCAGCGGGAAGGTGACCACCGCGCCCAGGAACATCTGCCAGCAAGTCAGCGTCAGGACATTGGGCCGATACCGCTGGAACATCTTCTTGGCCAGCACCATGCCCAGCCCCCAGCTCGCGCCGCCGGCCAGGGCCAGCAGCGAGCCTGTCAAAGAACCCAGGCCCCGCCACGGCGCCACGATGCCCACCAGGCCCACGCCGGCCAGCAGGAAACCCAGCATGTGCCAGCGCGTGGGCTGCTCGCCCAGGATCAGCCAGGCGAACAGCGCCGCCCAGAAAGGCATGGTGTAGGCCAGGGTCACCACCTGCCCCGCCCCGCCGGTGACCAGCGCCAGCTGGCACAGGCATTGGAAGCCCGAGGTCTGGAAAACCGCGATCCAGAGATTCAGGCCGTAGGGCCGGGGGCAGGCCCAAGGCTGCCGGCTCAGCAGCAGCACCGCGAAAAGGACCAGGAAGGCGATGGCGTAGCGGGACATCACCAGATCGAAAGGCCCGATATAGCCGGTGAGCGACTTCATGGCGATCCAGCTGAACCCCCACAAAGCGACCGTCAAGGCCATCAGGGCCAGAGCGCCCCGATCCGTCTGGTTCGATCCCAATGCATGCTCCGCAAAAAAACAAAAAGCGCCCCCGGGAAGGGGGCGGCGAGCGCCGGGCCGCCGCGCGGGCGGCCCGGCATCGGATCAGGCTTTCAATGCGCCTGAGAGAGCTGATCCAGGATGCCGGGGTTTTCCAGCGTGGAGACGTCCTGGGTGACCTGCTCGCCCTTGGCCACGACGCGCAGCAGCCGGCGCATGATCTTGCCCGAGCGCGTCTTGGGCAGATTTTCGCCGAACCGGATGTCCTTGGGCTTGGCGATGGGGCCGATTTCCTTGGCGACCCAGTCGCGCAGCTGCTTGGCGATCGCCACGGCGTCGTCGCCCTCGGGCAGGGACCGGTTCAGCACGACGAACGCCACCACGGCTTCGCCGGTGGTGGCGTCGGGCCGCCCCACCACGGCCGCTTCGGCCACCAGCTCATGCGAGACCAGGGCGGATTCGACCTCCATGGTGCCCAGGCGGTGCCCGGACACGTTCAGCACGTCGTCGATGCGGCCCATGATCCAGAAATAGCCGTCCTGGTCGCGCTGGGCGCCGTCGCCCGCCAAGTAATAGCCTTTGAGCTCGGGCGGGAAATAGGCGCTCTTGAAGCGCTCGGGGTCGCCCCAGATGGTGCGTATCATGGCCGGCCACGGCCGCTTGGCGACCAGGAACCCGCCCTTGCCGTGCTCGACGTCCTCGCCCGCTTCGTCGACCACGGCCATGGAGATGCCCGGCAGGGGCAGCGTGCACGACCCCGGCTTCAGCGGCGTGACGCCCGGCAGCGGCGTGATCATGTGGGCGCCGGTTTCGGTCTGCCACCAGGTGTCCAGCACCGGGCAGCGTTCACGCCCGACATGGGTGTAATACCACATCCAGGCTTCCGGGTTGATGGGTTCGCCCACGGAGCCGATGATGCGCAGGCTGTTCAGGTCGTAGCGGCGCGGGTGGATGTCGGGATTCGATTCCGCCGCCTTGGTCAGGGACCGTATCGCGGTGGGCGCGGTATAGAACACGGTGACTTTGTGCCGCTGGATCATTTCCCAGAAACGGCCGGCGTTGGGATAGGTGGGCACGCCCTCGAAGACCACCTGGGTGAGCCCGGCGGCCAGCGGGCCGTAAGTGATGTAGGTATGGCCGGTCACCCAGCCGACGTCCGCCGTGCACCAGAACACGTCGCTGTCCTTGGCGTCGAAAGTCCATTTGACGGTCATCAGGGACCACAGCAGGTAGCCCGCCGAGGAATGCTGGACGCCCTTGGGCCGGCCCGTGGAGCCCGAGGTGTAGAGGATGAACAGCGGGTGCTCGGCATTCACGGGGACGGGCTCGCAAACTGGGGGCTGATTCGCGCAGACGTCGTGCAGCCAGAGGTCGCGGCCTTCCTTCCAGGCTACCTGGCCGCCGGTGCGCCGATAGACGACGACGTGCCGGACGGCCTCGCAGCCGCCCGCGTCCAGGGCCTCGTCGACCGCGTTCTTGAGCGGGATGGTCTTGCCGCCGCGCACCTGCTCGTCGGCGGTGATGACCAGGGTCGCGCCGACGTCTATGGTGCGCTCGTGCAGGCTCTTGGACGAGAAGCCCCCGAACACCACGGAGTGGATGATGCCCAGGCGCGCGCAGGCCTGCATGGCGACCACGGCTTCGATGGACATGGGCATGTACAGAATCGCCCGCTCGCCCTTGGAGTGCCCCAGCGCCTTCAGCCCGTTGGCCAGCTCGCAGACGCGGGCGTGCAGCTCTTTATAGGTGACCTTGCTGACCTTGCCGTCGTCCGACTCGAAGATAAGCGCCGTTTTATTGGCGGTTGGGGTGTCGAGATGCTTGTCGAGACAGTTGGCTGAAATATTCAGTTCGCCATCCCCAAACCAACGATAAAACGGCGCTTCGGACTCGTCGAGCACCTGCGTGAAGGGCTTGTGCCAGCGCAGGTTTTCGCGGGCCAGGCGGCCCCAGAACTCGTCGGGCGCGCGTTCGGCCTCGGCGCACAGGTCGCGGTAGGCCTGCATGCCTGATATGGCCGCCTCCTTTACCAGATTGGCGAACGGTGGAAACACCCGGTTTTCGACCAGCACCGATTCAATTTCACTGGACATGCTAATGACTCCTTCTATTTGATGTGTTATCCCGGCGTTGCCAGCCTACCGTAGCGCAATCGGCTTACGGCACACTGACAACCCAGCGCAAGGTGGAATGGCGTCCGGGGCCGCGGCTTCGGGCCGGCTACGCGCCGGCGCCGGCGCGCGCCGCGGCGCCCCGGTTGAAGTCCAGGCGCGCAAGCACGGCCAGCCCCGCAACGAAAAAGAGGCCGGTGCACAGCAAGGCAAGGCGATGATTGCCGCCGGTGAGCCACGTGACCAGACCGTAGCAGAACGGGCCCACGACCGCGGCCAGCTGGGTGGCGAATGTCCATAAGGAATAGAACTCGGCCAGCCGCCCGCCGGGCGCCAAAGCGCCCACCATGGCCCGCCCCGCGCTCTGGCTCGTGCCCATGCACAAGCCCGCGACGGTCGCCGCGCACCAGAAGACCCAAACCTGCCTGGCCGCGTAAGCCAGCAACACCATGATGATCCACCCTATAAGTGTAATCGACAGTGCCTGCTTATGGCCGATTTTGTCCTGCAGGTAGCCAAACAGGAAGGCGCCGGCCGCGGCGGCGATGTTCACCGTGAAAACCAGCATCATCGTCTGCGGCATGGTGAAGCCCATGGCCTCGGAGGCGTAGACGGCGGAAAGCGTAATGACGACCGAGATACCGGCGTGATAGCAGGCTCCGCAGAACAGCAGCAGGCGGAAGTCCGGGAAATGGCGGCCGGTTTCGCGCCAGGCGCTCGCCAGGCGCCGCAGCATGGGCTCCGCCCGCTTGTGGCTGGCCGGGCTGCGTTCTTTCAGGAAGATGAACGACGGGATCGCCGCGGCAGCGAAGATGGCGGCCGTCAGCGCCATGACGTAAGGCACGTAATCGGCGGCCTCCCAGCCCTGCCCGGTGGCCCAGGCGACCAGGGCCAGCGACAGGCCGAGCGCCAGCATGCCGCCGAAATACCCGAAGCTCCAGCCCCAGCCCGACACGCGGCCGAGCGATTGCGGCCTGGCGATTTCCGGCAGGAAAGCCGCGATGACGGACTCGCCCACGCAGTAGCAATAATTGGAGATGGCGATGAACGCCAGGCCCCAGGCGACGTCGCCCGGGCCGGCGAAGGCCAGCATGGCGGTCGCCAGCACGCAGCCGAGCGTGCTGGTGAACAGCAGCCGCCGCTTTCCCGCCCTGGCGTCGGCGCGCGCGCCCAGCGCCGGCATGGTGAGCATGATGAGCAGGTAGGAAAGGGAAAGCGCCGAGGTGAGCGCCAGCGTGGCCCAGGGCCGCTGGCCCGCCACGACGCCCACGAAATAGGCGCTGAACACGGTCGTCAGGACGACCGTGGTATAGCCGGAGTTGGCGAAGTCGTACATGGCCCAGGCCCAGACTTCGCGCTTGCGCACCCCGGGATTCAGGATGCCGCCCCCGGCCGGCGCGCCGGCCGGGCCGGGGCCGGGTTCCGGGTCCGGCCCGGAATACACCGTCATACGGACAATTTGGCGATGCCCGCGCGGGCGATCTCGACGTCTTCGGAAGACTTCACGCCGGACACCCCCACCGCGCCGACGATCCGGCCGTCCACGACGATGGGCACGCCGCCCTCCAGCATCCCTTCCAGGCCGGGCGCCGACAGGAAGGCGGTGCGCCCTTGATTGATGGTGTCTTCATAGGTTTTCGATTCGCGGCGGCCCAGCGCGGCGGTGCGCGCCTTGGCCGGGGAAATCTGGGCCGAGATGGGCGCGGCGTCGTCCAGCCGCAGCAGCCCCAGCACATGGCCGCCGTCGTCCACCACCGAGATGGTGACCGCCCAGTTGTTCTTCAGGGCGTGTTCTTCCGCCCCCGCCAGTATGGTTTTGACGTCGGAGGCGCTCAGCATGGGTTTGGTTTTCATGGAATTCCTTTGAATTTATTGTAACTGTAGGTAAAGACACAGGGCGATCGCGAATACGAATCGAACCATAGACTAGCCCGGACGCGGGCAGCTGGTAAAGTGCCGGAAAGGTAAAACACCTTTACGTTCACGTTTCGATTGAGTAAACTTCCGGCACCCAATGTTCAATTTGTGTAAAGCATTTGGTTTTTGACGGCGGCTTGCCTACCGATGTGTCTGATTTCGCATCCATTCGATACAAAATCGCACATCCCCCCAAGTGCTTTACACAAGCTAAAACGAAAAGCCCATGCCGCCGCAACGACTATATCGCCTATTCTCGTCCTTTTATTCTTCTTTCTTCACCCGCGGCGCCAAATGCGTTCTGGCGGCCACCACTGTGGTCCTGACCGGTTGCGCGGCCAATTCTCCCAGCACGTCGGCCAGCAGCCATCATCTGCTTCGCGACGCGTATCTGTCGCACACGCAATCTGATCCCCTAGGCGCTTATCTCACTTCGCAGGACCGCCGGCATTACGGCAATTACGGCATGAGCCCGGCTCCGGGCGAGGCGTCCCGTTCGCTTGCCAGCACGGCGCTCGGCGCTCTGGGCATCAAGTACCGTTTCGGCGGCGATACGCCGTCCACGGGCTTCGACTGCAGCGGCTTGGTCATTTATGCCGCGGAAAAGTCGCTGGGCCTGAAACTGCCGCGCAAGTCGTCCGACATCGCGCGCTTGGGAACCTCGGTCAATCGCAATGAGCTCAAGAAGGGCGACCTGGTCTTTTTCAATACCCGCGGGCATCGGTTCTCGCATGTGGGTATCTATCTGGGCGACAAGAAGTTCGTGCACGCGCCGCGGGCGGGCTCGGTGGTTCGCATCGAAAGCATGGAAGCGGCTTACTGGAAGAAGCGCTACAACGGGGCGCGGCGGTTGCCGGCGGGCGACGCCATCGAAACCCGGCTGGCTTCCAAATGATGAAAAAAGCGGCGCAAGCCGCTTTTCTTTTGCCGCCGGGCCGCCTCAGCGAGCCCTGACGCCGCTGCGCTTGCCCGGCCTGCCCGCGTCCTTCCCCGCGTCGGGCGCCGGCTTCGCGCCGCTTCTTTCCACCGGCCGCTCCATCGAACACGTCTCGCAATATCCGCACTGATTCAGCGCCTGCTTCATGCTGCAGACCGAACGCCTGCAGGCCAGCACCTGGATTCCGGCGCGTTGAGCCGCTGCCCGGAATGTCTTCATGACATTGTGTCCGAGAAAATCCGTGAGAAGAATCAGCAGCTCGGTGCCCGACGGCAGCTGCAGGGTCTTCTTCTGATGCGAAGGATCGCGTCCGCTGATGTGATGGCGGATGGCGATGTTATGCCCCTTGAGGAGATCCGGGATATTGCCGAGCCGGTCGGCGCCGACGATGATTGCACTGACGAGTTGAGCCATGAAATCCTCCGATGAATGTTTTTCGTAACGATAATCATTCTTATTTGTGTTGTCAAATAGGGATTACGATCGGATCGAGGATTTCTTCGCTTCGCCGGCTCCGGCCGCGCGGCGCGGCTCGGCGGCAAGGGCTATTCGGCGCGCGGCGCCTTGTCTATGGCTTCCTGCACCACTTCGCGCGTGAGTTCGGGGGCCAGCATTTCCAGCAGCACGTATACGTAGTCGCGCAGGAACACGCCCGACTTGACCGCGACGCGGGTCGTGTGGGTGCCGAACAAGTGGCCGGCCGGCAAGCCCACCAGGCCTTTGTCGCGCCGAGGATCGAAAGCCATGCCGGCGATGATGCCTATGCCCAGGCCGACGTCCACGTAGGTCTTGATGACGTCCGCGTCGATGGCCTCGAGGACGATGTCGGGCGTGATGCCGGCCTGCGTGAAGGCTTTGTCTATCGCGCCGCGCCCGGAAAACGCGTGATCGTAGGTGACGACGGGATACTGCGCGACCTGCTCCAGCGAGATCTGCTTGGCGGCGCTGGAAGTCAGTTCGGCCAGGGGGTGGTCGGGCCGCACCACGATGGTGTGCTCCCAGGAATAAACGGGCAGCGCCGCCAGACCCGGCGTCTGCGCCAGGGTTTCGGTGGCGATGGCGACGTCGGCCTGTTCGTGCAGCACCATTTTGGCCAGATGCGGCGGGTTGCCTTCGGCCAGCGATACGCGCACCTTGGGGAATCGTGCGCGAAACGCCGGAATGACCTTGGGCAGGATGTAGCGCGCCTGCGCGTGCGTGCAGGCGATGACCAGCCCGCCTTCGTCGCGCCGGGCGAACTCATCGCTTACTTTCTTCAGGTTGTCGACCTCGCGCATGATGCGCTCGATGACTTGCGCGACGACGTGGCCGGGCTTGGTGAGCCCCTTGATGCGCTTGCCATGGCGCTCGAAAATCTTGACGCCCAGTTCGTCCTCGAACTCGATGATCGCCTTCGACACGCCGGGCTGCGACGTGAACAGCGTGCGCGCCGCGTCGGTCAGGTTGAAGTTGCGGCGTATGGTTTCGCGGACGAACCGGAATTGCTGAAGATTCATAAAAAATAGCCCTGTTGGAAGGGCTATTATATGTAATAAAGAAATTACGTTATATTTATTTTAGTTATAAGCTTACTTCATCGAGATCGTAGTGTTCACGGCGGTGGCATGGGCGGCCCAGCGCGCCGTCACGGTCTTGGTCTGGGTCCAGAACTGCACGGCCTGCTTGCCGTTGGGCCCCAGGTCGCCCAGCTTGGAAGCGCGCGAGCCCGTGAAGCTGAACCAGGCGACGGGCACCGGGATCGGAATGTTGATGCCGATCTGGCCGACGTCGATATTGTTCTGGAAGTAGCGCGCCACGCCGCCGTCCTGGGTGAAGACCGCCACGCCGTTGCCGTTGGGATTCCGGTTGATGAATTCCACCGCCTCCTCCAGGGTGTCGACGCAGACCACGCACAGCACCGGGCCGAATATCTCTTCGCGGTATATGGCCATGTCGGCTTTCACCCCGCCAAAGACGGTCGGGCCCACGAAATTGCCCCGCTCATAGCCGGCGACGGCGAGCCCGCGGCCGTCCAGCAGCAGCTCGGCGCCCTCTTCCACCCCCTTCCGTATCAGGGTCTCGACGCGCTGCTTCGCGGCGGGGGAAACCAGCGGGCCCAGGTCCGCCTCGCGGTCGGTGCCGATATTGACCTTGAGCTTGCGCGCGCGCTCGATGAAGTCCGGCAGCCAGTCCTTGGCCTCGCCGACCAGCACCGCGACCGAGGTGGCCATGCAGCGCTGCCCCGCCGCCCCGAACGCCGCCCCCACCAGCTGGTTCAGCGCCGCCTCGCGATCGGCGTCCGGCATGATGACGCAATGGTTCTTGGCGCCCATCATCGCCTGGCAGCGCTTGCCCGCCTCGGACGCGCGCCGGTAGATTTCGGTGCCCACGCGCGTGGAGCCGATGAAGGACACCGCCTTGACGTCCGGATGCTCGCACAGCCCGTTGGCGATGTCGGGCCCGCCATGGATCACATTGAGCACGCCGGGAGGCAGGCCCGCTTCGAGCGCCAGCTGCGCCAGCATCAGCGACGAGCTGGGGTCCTGCTCCGAAGGCTTGAGCACGAAGGTGTTGCCCGCCGCGACGGCAAGGGGGAACATGAAGCAAGGCAGCATGATGGGGAAATTGAACGCGGTGATGCCGGCGCACACGCCCAAAGGCTGCACCAGGGTGTAGACGTCGATGCCGGTGGCGGCGTTCTCGGCGTACTCGCCCAGCTGCAGGGACGCGATCGAGCAGGCGTGCTCGATGACCTCCAGGCCGCGGCCCACTTCCCCTTCGGCATCGGGCAGGGTCTTGCCGTGTTCGAGCGTGATCGACTTGGCCAGGGCGGCGATGTTGTCGCGAACCAGCTTCTGAAGATTCAGCATGACCCGCGCGCGCGCCGCCTGGCTGGTATTGCGCCAGCCGGCGTATGCCTTGCGGGAGTTCTCCACCGCCAGATCGAGTTCCTGTTTCGTGGCGAAGGGAACTTGCGCCACCACTTCCTGTGTCGCCGGATTGACCACATCGCGCCATTCGGTGGTTTTCGATTGCACGAGTTCTCCGCCGATCAAGAGCGGGATGCGTGGAACTGCACTCATTTGAAGTCTCCTCTATACCTGTACATGCACGCCGAACCGCGCGTGGATTGATGACTCATCAGCAGACAATCGCAGTGTAGTTGCGTAAAAAGCTTATTGCCATCTAAATATTTGTCCATTTCTTGCCGATCATGCGTGCCCATCATGCCCGATCGCGGCTCGCCGTTCGCCTGGAACGGCCCGCGGGCGGCGCGGCGGCGCCGCCCGCTCGGGCTGCCTGACAAGAATCGTGAAACGGAATCCGGCCCGGCCGCATCCAATGGATGAAACGCAGCGATTTCCGTTGCGCGCCTTGGAGCCACATGATGATCCGTTCCCTTCTTGCCGCCGCCGCGGCCGTCCTGTCAGTTTCCGCCGCCGCGCCCTGTGCCATGGCGGCCGAGTCCTCCTTGCTGAATGCGCCGCCGGCGGCCCCTTACAAGGCGGTCAGCTCGCTGGTCAAACTGCCGGACTTCATTCCCGGCCTGGGCCAGCTGTTCGTCGACCCCGATACCCTGCCCGCGGGCCCCTTCCTGGGCTATGGCCATGACGGCAAGCTGGTCAGCACCACCTACATGATCCCGCTGTCCGTGATGAAACCGGACATGGACCTGAATGACCTGAAGGCTCCCGCCGGCACCGTGGACCATGTCGACGTCATGTACAACGCCGGCCATCCCGGCGTCGCCGAGCCGCACATACACGTCGTGCTCTGGAACGTGCCCGCCGCTCAGGAAGGCCGCGTCGCCAAATGAGAACCGTTGCCCATGATCCCCGCCGGCGCCTGCTGCTCTCGGCGGGCGGGGGGTTGCTGCTGTCGGCCGCCGCGGCGCGGCGCGGCCTTGCTGCCGACGAGATCGAAATCGCCCTGTCCGGCACCCCGACCGGCTCCCATGTCTGGTTCCGCCCGCGCGGCGTGCTGATCCGGCCCGGACAGGCCGTGCGATGGGTCAATCGCGACGCCGGCAATGTCCACACGGCCACCGCCTACCACCCCGACAACGGCAAGCCTTTGCGCATTCCGGAAGGCGCCAAGCCGTGGGATTCCGGCTATCTGATGCCCAATGACGCTTTTGTGATGGTGTTCGACGTGCCGGGGGTCTATGACTATTACTGCATCCCTCATGAACAGGCGGGCATGGTCGGCCGCATCGTGGTGGGACGGGTGGACGCCTCGCTGCGGCCTTACGCCGGCACGGACGCGCTGCTGCCGCAGGCGGCGGTGGCGGCTTTTCCCGGTGTCGGCGAGATCCTGAAATCGACCCGGGTCGATTGAGCAATGAGGGCGCCGTTCATGGCGCCGCAGGAGAAATGAGATGATCAGCTATGCCTTGATGATTTTTGCGATCGCCGCCGTCGGCGGCTTGATACTGGCCGGCCACGTCTTGCGCGACAAGTTCGCGCCGTGGTTTCTGTCCTTGCTGCACGCCTTGCTTGGCGCCATCGGCCTGATTCTTTTGATCGTTCTGCTGGCCCAGGGGCCCGCTCCGGCGCCGGTCACCGTCGGGTTCGTCTTGCTGGTGCTGGCCGCGCTGGGCGGCTTTTTCCTGGCTTCGTTCCATGTGCGCAAGAAGCTGCCCCCGAAAGCCGTCGTGGTCGTCCACGCCGCGCTGGCGGTCATCGGCTTTCTGACTCTGTTCAGTGTGGTGATCTGATGGCCCGCCACCCTTTGCATCCCGCGCTGGTGCATTTTCCCATCGCCTGCTGGTCGCTGGCGACGGCGGCCGATTTCGCGGGCTTGTGGCTCGGCGAGGCCACCTGGCGCTGGTCCGCCGGCCTGCTGGCCGTGGGCTGCGCCATGGCGGTCGCCGCGATGGCGGCCGGCCTGCTGGAGCTCGCCCGTGTGCCGGAGGGCCGGGCGATGCGCGATGCCTATGCGCATATGAGCGCAATGCTCCTCGCTCTGATCCTGTTCGGCGCCCGTCTGGCGCTGGGGCTGGACGGCCTGCGCCCCTTGGCGCCCGATGCGTTGTCCTTGCTGCTCGATGCGGCCGGTTTTGCGCTCCTGGCCCTCGGCGGCTGGTTCGGCGCCAAACTGGTCTACCACCATGGCGTCGGACAGAACGGCCACGCCCCCGCCGGCGCGTGCCGAGCCATAAAATGAACGGGAACACACAGCATTCCATGGTTGTAGAACCCAGCCCATCCGCAGCGAGAATTTGGAGGCGCCATGCGACACGCCCGGGCCCATGAGGCCTTTTCAGAACATACGCCGGAAAAGGATTTGATCGCATACGCCGCCGGCGGCGACGAGGACGCCTTTGAAACCATCATGCGGCGCCACAATCGCCTGCTGTTTCGCACGGCGCGCAGCATCATGCACAGCGACACCGATGCCGAGGATGTCTTGCAGGAAGCCTATCTGCATGCCTGGCTGGCATTGGGCAGCTTCCGCGCGGAAGCCAGGCTGTCGACATGGCTGGTACGCATGGTCGTCAACGAGGCGCTTGGGCGCCTGCGACGCAAAAGCGCTCAAATCATCCCATTGGACGCGGCTATGAATTCGTTCGAACCCGAAATCCAGGCCGCTCTCACGCAGAGCGCCGACCAACGGCCCGAGCGACTGGCGATGCGGGCGCAGCTGCGCGAAATAATCGAGGCCCGGATCGATCTGTTGCCCGATATGTACCGCAGCATCTTCGTGCTGCGCGCGCTGGAGGAAATGAGCGCGCAAGAGGTCTCGCAAGCGCTGCAAATTCCCGAAGCCACCGTGCGGACGCGCTACTTTCGCGCCCGCAACCTGCTGCGCGCGGGCTTGGCCAACGACATCGACATGTCGCTGGAAGACGCCTTTTCGTTCGACGGCGAGCGCTGCGACCGCATCGTGGCCAAGGTCCTGTCCAGGATCAGGGCGGAAAAAAACTAGCCGGGCCCCACGGCAAGGCCGGTCGGCGCCGGCCTTGCCGAATTCTTGACGCGACGGGCCATGGGCCCCTAGACCGCGGGATCCTGCCTCGCCCTGTCCTTCGGCGCCTTGACGCGCAGCTTGCGCCACAGCATGTAAGCCATCAGCGCCGTGAAAATGGCATGCACCAGCCAGACGCCCACCCCGAAGCTCAGCTGCCCGTTGCCGATCCAGCCCCGCGACAGGTTGATCAAGTTCATGTATAGCAAGCCGACCAGCCCGGCGATCAGAAAATCCCCCGAACGCCCGAGCCGCGGATTCACCGAGCCCAGCGGAATGGCCAACAGCGCGAGATTCAGCGCCGCCAGCGGCAGCGCCAGCCGCCACATGATCTGCGACCGGGCTTCGTCGGTATCGTCCGCGAACAGCTGCATGGTCGGCCTGGCCTTGATCTGGCTTTCCGCCAACTGACGCGCCGCATCGATCGAGCTGGCGCTGGCCTTGCTTTCCAGCCGGAACCCGTAGCGCTCGAAATCCACCAGGCGGAAATCCGGCCGGCCGGGCTTGAGATCGTAGCGATGGCCCTCGCTCAGGACCAGGAAACGGTCGCCGTTGGCTTCCTCCTGGATGCGCGCGCCCTGCGCGGTGACCACGCTCAGCCATTCCTGATCCACCACGCGGGCGATGATGTTGCCCATCTCCTGGCCCGGCTGCGTGGGCTGTTCCGCGAAAAACACCCGCGCGCCGTCATTGGTTTCAATGAACTGGCCGGTCGTCACCTTGGAAAGATCAGAGCGCTGCTCGTAGCGCTGCCGATACTCGGTGATCTGCCGATAGGCCCAGGGTGACGCGGCCAGCGTCAGCACCGCGATCACCAGGGCGATCGGCACCGCGCAGCGCAGAATCGGCCCTATCCAGTCCTTCAGCGACAGGCCGCTTGCGAACCAGACCACCATTTCGGATTCGCGAAAGCTGCGAGTGACCGTCGTCAGGACGGCGATGAACAGGGACACGGACAAGATCACCGGCAAGGCGGTGATGCTGGAAAAAGTGGCCAGGCCGAACACCACGTCGGCGCCGATGGACCCGTTCGCGGCTTCCCCCAGCAAGCGCACCAGCAGCACGCTGAGCCACACGACCAGCAGCGTCGACAGCACGACGCCGGCGTGGCTCATGATTTCAGAGACTACGGAACGCTTGAATAGTGACATGAGAGAATATGCGGGATAATCATAAGCATCCTACGGACACTCATCGGGAAACTCGAATGGAATTTAGCACACAGACCTCTGCTTCATTGCATCAATTGAAAACAGCGGCGCTGGCCGTCGGCGTGTACACCGGCGGCGCGCTGAGCCCGGCCGCCGAAACCATCGATCGCGCGAGCAACGGCGCCGTGAGCGCGGTGCTCAAGGCTGAATTCAAAGCCAAGGCCGGCAGCCATCTGGCCCTGCACAACCTGCCCGGCGTCAGCGCCGCACGCGTCATTTTAGTCGGCCTGGGCGCACAAGACGCCTATGCCGCCTCGGTGCATGCCAACGCCGAAGAGGCTTTCGCGAGATATTGCGTCGGCGCCAGTCTGGCCGAAGGCGTCTCCACGCTCGCCGCCATCGATTGCCCGGACGCCACCCTGCGCGCCCGCGCCCGGTCCGCCGCGTGCGCGGCCGGCCTGTCGGTCTACCGGTACACCGCCACCCTGGGCAAGGAAAAAGACGCCCTGCCCAAGCTCAAGAAGTTCACCGTCTGGGTCCCGCGCGCCCAGGCCACGCAGGCGCAGGCCGGCCTGCGCGAAGGCCGCGCCATCGCCAACGGCATGAACCTCACCCGCGAGCTGGGCGACCTGCCCCCCAACGTCTGCACGCCCACCTATCTGGGCAACACGGCCAAGAAGCTCGCCAAGGAATTCAAGTCGCTCAAGGCGGAAGTCCTGAACGCCAAGCAGATCGAAGCCCTCAAGATGGGCTCCTTCCTCTCGGTGGCGCGGGGCTCCTACGAACCGCCCGCCTTCATCGTGCTCAGGCACGCTGCCGCCGGCGGCAAGGCGGCATCCAAGGGCGACAAGGGTCCCATCGTCCTGGTCGGCAAAGGCATCACCTTCGACTCCGGCGGCATCTCGATCAAGCCGGCCGCCAACATGGACGAAATGAAGTACGACATGTGCGGCGCCGCCAGCGTGCTGGGCACGCTGCGCGCCGTCGCCGAACTCGAGCTCGGCCGCGAAGTCATCGGCCTGATCCCCGCGTGCGAGAACCTGCCCAGCGGCCGCGCCAACAAACCGGGCGACGTGGTCACCAGCATGTCCGGCCAGACCATCGAAATCCTCAACACCGACGCCGAAGGCCGCCTCGTGCTGTGCGACGCCCTGACCTACGCCGAGCGCTTCAAGCCGGCCGCCGTCATCGACATCGCCACCCTGACCGGCGCCTGCGTGGTGGCGCTGGGCCACGTCAACAGCGGGCTCTTCAGCAAGAACGACGAGCTGGCCGACAGCCTGCTGAAGGCGGGGCTGGAAGCCCACGACACCGCCTGGCGCATGCCGCTGGACGACGCCTACCAGGAACAGCTGCACTCGAATTTCGCCGACATGGCCAATATCGGCGGCATGCCGGCCGGGTCCGTCACGGCGGCCTGCTTCCTGTCGCGCTTCACGAAGAACTACCCCTGGGCCCACCTCGACATCGCCGGCACGGCGTGGCGCGGCGGCAAGGACAAGGGCGCATCGGGGCGCCCGGTTCCCCTGCTGGTCCATTATCTGCTGGCGCAGGCGGGCAAGCCCGGCGCATGAGCCGCATAGACTTCGCCTTCGGCGCCGGCGACCGACTGCGCATGGCCTGCCAGGTCGCCGGCAAGCAGTACCTGGCCGGCCGCCGCCTGGTCGTCTATACGCAGGACCTCGCCCGGCTGGCCAAGTTCGACCAGCTGCTGTGGGGCTTCGAAGCCACGGCCTTCGTGCCCCACGTCCACGTCGACGACGCGCTCGCCTCCGTGACCCCGGTGCTGCTGACCAGCCAGCCGCCGCTGCCGCCGGAACCCGGCGCATCCGGGGCGCCGTGCTGGCTGCTCAACCTGGATCTGCAATGCCCTCCGGGGGCGGAGCGCTTCGAGCGGGTCCTGGAAATCGTGTCCGGCCACGACGAAGACAAGCTCGCCGCGCGCAACCGCTGGCGCGAATACCAGGCGGCCGGCCACACCCTGCACGCTCATGACGTCTCGGCGTCGGCGCCGAAGCGCTGAACTCCGGGCGCGCACGGTGGTCTCAAGACCAGTATGGTCCTTCTTTCAGCGTTTCGGCGTTGACGGCATATGGCTATAGGTAGATACCTTCTTGCATTTTCAGCTATTTGTCAGTTAATCTTAGCGTTAAAGTTTCTATCCATCTCAAAGGAAGCATCATGAGCGATTTTCGTCCAACTTTGGCTGACAACGGCGGCTACACCACCGCCGCGTCGGCAGCGGTGCGCAACCGCGTCATGCGCAACACTTATTGGCTGCTCGCCCTGTCGTTGGTCCCCACGGTCCTGGGCGCGCTGGTCGGCCTGAACACGGGCATCAACCAGGTCATGGGCTCCAGCCCGGGCATGAGCGCCATCGTCTTCCTCATCGGGGCGTTCGGTCTCATGTATCTCATCGAGCGCAACAAGAACAGTTCCATGGGGGTGGCGCTGCTGCTGGCCTTCACGTTCTTCATGGGCATCATGCTGTCGCGGCTGCTGGGCCATGTCATGGGCCTGGCCAACGGTTCGCAGCTGATCATGCTGGCGTTCGGCGGCACGGCGGTGGTGTTCGGCGCCATGGCAAGCGTCGCCAGCACCAGCAAGCGTGATTTCTCCACGATGCACAAGTTCTTGTTCATCGGGGTGATCATGCTGATCGTGGCGTCGCTGGCCAATATATTCCTGCAGTTGCCGGCGCTGATGCTGACCATTTCGGTGCTGGCCATCGGCATTTTCTCGGCGCTGCTCCTGGTGGATTTGCAGCGGGTGATCAATGGCGGCGAAACCAACTACGTTTCGGCTACGCTGGCGGTGTATCTGGACGTCTACAATATTTTCGCGAATCTGCTGATGCTGCTGGGGATTTTTGGCGGCGATCGGGAATAAGCAGTATTCCCCTGCTCCCTAAAGTGCCGGCTCTTCTGGTTCCCGATTGGGAGCCGTGAGAGCCGGCCTTGTTTTTTGTGTCTTCGCGCGGCCTGTTTATTGATCGTTGCGCCGTTATTGGTTTCTTGACGCGGCCTGTCGGGTGCTGCGCGGGCGCTCTTGCTCCCGTGACCCGGTCCTGCTGCGCAGGACTGCCCGTCCAAAGCACGCCTGTCGGGACGAGCCAAAACCGGGGAGTTCTGGCCAACGGCCAGAACCGCCTTCGCCTAGCCCGATGCCCCGATACGCCAAGCAGACCGTGTTCCATAACCTGATGAACAACACACCAAGCAGACCGTGTTCCATGCCCTGATGAGCAACAAGCCAAGCAGGCCGCGCACCCCTACCGCCGAGCAGCCAAAGCACGCGCCCCATCCGCCGCCACCAGCACCACCGCCACCCAGATCGGCACATAAGTGAACCACGCAGCCACCGGCACTTCCTCGCTCAAGAACAAAAAAGCCACCCAGAACAGCAGCACCGGCTCCACATACCCCAGCAAGCCAAACAGCCCCAACGGCAAATACCGGCTCGCCGACAAATAAGCGATCAGCGCCGCGGAACTGATCGCGCCTAGCACCGGCACCAGGAACAGCAGCGCCGGACGCAGCTGGAACTGCTCCACCACCCCGACCTCCTGGCCGCCCAGAATGAAAAAAGCCGCGGGGACCATCAGCATCATGTCGAACCACAGCGTACTGAGCGAACCCGTACGCAGCTTCCGCCGCAGAATGAAATAAGGCGGATACCCGAACATCACCAGCGCCGTCACCCACGAGAACGCCCCCGTGCGCAGGAACTCATGGGCCACTCCGAGGACGGCGATGGCGACCGCGGCGGTTTGCAGCCGGTTCAGCTTTTCCTTGTAGAGCACTCGGCCGACCAGCACCATCACCAGCGGCAGCAGAAAATACCCCATGGAGACATCCAGCGCCCTCTGGTGCAAAGGCGCCCAGACGAACAGCCAAAGCTGGGCGCCTATCAAGGCCGAACTCAGAGGCAGCAGCAGCCAGAGGCGCCACTCCCGGCGCAGCCGCCCGAAGACCTGCGCCACCTCCTTCCAGCCGCGCGAACGCGCGAGCAGCACCGCCACGGCGGGCAGGCAAAGCAAGATGCGCCAGGCGAATATCTCGGCGCCGTCCAGGGGATGCAGCAAAGTCGTGTAGTAATACAGGACCGCGAACAACACCGAGGACAGGACGGAAAGGACGACGCCGCGTGTCATGGCGAACCGACGAGCTTGTTGACCCGGAACAGCCGCTCGCGCCTCAGTATGGTTTCCAGCGGTTCGAGGTCTTTGTGCGGCGCCAGGGCGTAGGCCGGCAGCGCGCTCAGCAGGCCTTGCGTGGCATCCGGGTATTGCTGCCAGCAGCGCAGCAGGAATTCATCCGGGTCGAACAGGCCCAGGCCCATCCCGCGCAATTCCGCGCGATTGAAATCCCGAGTGTTCCGCGTCAGGATGCCGGCTTCCAGCCCCGGCCACCGGGCCAGGGCCGCCCGGCCCGCCGCCACCACGTGCCAGTCCTTCGGATCGCTGCGCCGCAGGCCGGTTTTATAGGCCTCGACGCCGCCCTGGTCGGCCTCGGGGAAGGCCTGCTGCAATTCCCGCCACTGGGCGTGGACGTCCTCGTCGGGCACGCCCCACAGACGGGCGGCATTGCGGCGCCATTCGTCGCCGATGACGGGGCTCCAGACCGGCCGGAAACAGGCCTGCCCGGCCAGGTGCAGCAGGCCCCGGCGCAGGACGTTGGAGATCAGGACGCAGGTGTCCAGGACCAGGATATCGGGCACGCGCTTGTTCATCGCTCAATATCTTTGCAGCTCCATCAGGACCTTGCGCGTCTGGAGCGGACGGCCCAGCAGTTCGTCCAGGCGCTCCCGCAGCCGCCGCCGCAATTGCGGCTCCAGCGCCGCATCGTCGAAATCGGGGCTGTCGCTTTCCATGCCGTAGCCGGTTTCATGCAGCAGCGTCCATTCGAAGCGGCGCAATGCGCTTGCGGCCGGCTGCTGCGACGCCAGCTGCCGCAGGGCGGCATCGTAGGCGTCGAACAGAACGGGATGAGGGTCTTCGCGCGGCAACAGGCGCAGCAGCAGCTCGTTCATGTACCAGGCGGACATGTGCGCCCGGCCGGACAGCCGGCGCACGCCCGCGCATTCGGCGCGGGTCAGGGTCTTGACTTCCCCCGCCCCGCTCCAGGAGATCGCCAGCGGCTGGAAGGCGGACAAGACGGGCCGCAAGACCGAATAAGGCCTTTTCGCGCCCCGGGCCGCCAGCGACACCACGCCGTGCTCGCGCGCGAACGCCTGGACCAGCAGCGAGGTTTCGCGCCAGGGCGAGGAATGCAGCAGGTAGGCCTCGGCATCCTGGACGCGCAGCGCCCTTCTATTCATACCCCAGTTCGCGCAGGGCGCTCTCGCGGTCCGACCAGCCCTTGCGCACCTTGATGTAGACCTCCAGGTGCACCGGCTTGTTCAGGAGCTTGATCATGTCCTGGCGCGCCTCGGAGGCGATGCGTTTCATGTGGGCGCCGCCCGCCCCCAGCAGGATGGGCCGATAGCCTTCGCGTTCGACCAGCACGCAAGCGGCCACGCGCACGCCGGTGTCGTCCTCTTCCCATTGCTCTATCATGACGGTGCATCCGTAGGGAAGCTCGTCGCCCACCAGGCGGAAGATTTTTTCGCGGATGAGTTCCGCGGCGATGAAGCGGACCGGGCGGTCGGTCAGCGTGTCCGCTTCGAACATCGGCTCGCCTTCGGGCAGGCGCGCCGCGATCTCGTTCAGCAGTTCCTCGAGCTGCACGCCGCGCAGGGCGCTGACCGGCACCACGGCGGAATACGGGAACTGCGCCATGATCTTGCTCACGTAAGAGAACATGTCGTTCTTGTTCTTGAGCGCGTCGATCTTGTTGACCACCAGTATGGTGTTGCCGTCCTTCGGCAGCAAAGGCAGCAATTGCGCGTCGCCCGCCGACCACTTGCCCGCCTCGACCACGTGCACCACGACGTCGACGTCGGCCAGCGCCTGGGTGACCACCCGGTTCATCATGCGGTTCATCGCCCCGCCGTGGCGGGTCTGGAAGCCGGGCGTGTCGACGAACACGAATTGCTCGTTCTCGCGGGTCAGCACGCCGTGGATGCGGTGCCGCGTGGTCTGGGCCTTGCGCGACACGATGGAGATCTTGGTGCCGATGAGGGCGTTGGTCTGGGTGGACTTGCCGACGTGGGGCCGGCCCACGACGGCCACGAAGCCGCAGCGATGGGGAGTGGTCATTTGTGCTCCTGTGGCACAGCGACGGGCAGCGAAAGCTGTGTGGATTTGCGCGGCCGGTGGGCTCTGGCGCCCTTGACCGGAGCCAGGGCCTGGAGCGCGGCGATGGCCTGCTCCGCGGCCTGCTGTTCGGCGGCGCGGCGGCTGCCGCCGCCGGCCGTCACCTTGATGTCGAACTTGGGGATATGGCACTCCACTTCGAAAAGCTGATTATGGGCGGCGCCGTGCGTGGCGATGACGGTATACACCGGCAGATCCAGCTTGCGGGCCTGCAGCAGTTCCTGCAGCAAGGTCTTGGGATCCTTGCCCAGGGTCTTGGCGTTGACGTTCTGCAAGATGGGTTCGTACTGCCTGGCGATCACGGATTGCGCGGCCTCGTAGCCGCCGTCCAGGAAGACCGCGCCGAACAGGGCTTCGAGCGCGTCGGCCAGGATGGACGGGCGGCGGAAGCCGCCGCTCTTGAGCTCGCCCTCGCCCAGCCGCAAATACTGGGACAAGGACAGATTGCCGGCGATCTCGGCCAGCGACGCCTGCTTGACCAGATTGGCGCGCAGGCGCGAAAGATCGCCTTCGTCGATCTTGTCGAAGCGCTGGAACAGCAAGGCGGCCACGACGAAATTCAGCACCGAATCCCCGAGGAATTCCAGGCGCTCGTTGTGCCGGGCGCTGTGGCTGCGGTGCGTCAGCGCCTGCTCCAGCAGAGAGGGATCCGCAAACTCATGGCCCAGGGCCGTCTGCAGGGAAACCAGCTTGCCCATTAGCGAAAGCCACCTATGCGACCGAGGTCGCCGAAGTTCATCCAGATGAAGAAGGCCCGGCCGACGATGTACTTTTCGGGCACGAAGCCCCAGTAGCGGCTGTCCAGGCTGTTGTCGCGATTATCGCCCATCATGAAGTAATGGCCTTGCGGCACGGTACAGCGCACGCCGTTGCCCAGGTAGTCGCAGTTTTCCCGGAACGGGAAATTCGAGATGGCCATGTAGTCCTGGCGCGCCTGCTTGTTGAGCAGGATGTCGTGGGTCGCCTCGCCCAGCTCTTCGGTGTAGCGGCCCACATAGGCCGAGCGGTCGGGCTCGAAGTAGTCGCCGTCGCGCACGTGGCGCACCGGGTCGCCGTTGATGGTCAGGGTCTTGTTCTGGTATTGCACCACGTCGCCCGGCAGGCCCACGACGCGCTTGATGTAGTCCACGTTCGGGTCCACCGGGTAGCGGAACACGATGACGTCGCCCCGCTTGGGCTCGCCGACGTCGATGACCTTCTTGTCGATGACGGGCAGGCGTATGCCGTACTGGAATTTGTTGACCAGTATGAGGTCGCCGTCCTGGAGCGTGGGCAGCATGGACCCCGACGGAATGCGGAAGGGCTCGACGACGAAGGAGCGCAGCGCGAACACGAACAGGATCACCGGGAAGAAGCTGACGCAGTATTCCACCCACCACGGCGCCCGGTTGGCGTTGTCATAGGCTTCCTGCCGGATGCGGGCGGCATCGGCCGGCTCCAGCCCTTCGACGGCGGGCGCGATGGCTGCCATGGCCGCGACCCCTTGCGCCCGCCGCTTGCGGCGCAGGAAGAAGAAGTCCAGGCACCAGACCGCCCCCGTGACCAGCAGCAGGAGGAACAAAATCAGCGCGAAATCCCAACTCATACCCGGTAAACCCTTGTTTGAAATTATTTATCCTCGACCTGCAGGATGGCCAGGAAGGCTTCCTGGGGTATTTCCACATTGCCCACCTGCTTCATGCGCTTCTTGCCGGCCTTCTGCTTTTCAAGCAGCTTCTTCTTGCGGGAGATGTCGCCGCCATAGCATTTTGCCAGTACGTTCTTGCGCAAGGCCTTGACGTTTTCCCGGGCGATGACTTCGGCCCCGATGGCCGCCTGGATGGCGATGTCGAACATCTGGCGCGGAATGAGGCCGCGCATCTTGGACACGACCTCGCGCCCGCGATAGCGGGCATTGGCGCGGTGCACGATCATCGACAGGGCGTCGACCCGGTCGCCGTTGATGAGGAGGTCGACGCGCACGACGTCGGCGGCACGATATTCCTTGAACTCGTAGTCCATCGAGGCGTAGCCGCGCGACACGGACTTGAGCTTGTCGAAGAAGTCCAGCACGATCTCGGCCAGCGGCATTTCGTACATGAGATGCACCTGCCGGCCGTGGTAGGTCATGTTCAGCTGCACGCCCCGCTTGGCCATGCACAGCGACATCACCGGCCCGACGTATTCCTGCGGCATGAACAGCGTGACCGTGACGATGGGCTCGCGGATCTCGGTGATGTTGCCGATCTCGGGCATGCGCGAGG
>JACDJC010001029.1_pt1 | contig 27268 bp, 23 predicted proteins | sample 7454191 | NCBI WGS metagenome assembly JACDJC01 (sample SAMN14253291, study PRJNA609438) | sludge metagenome | isolation source: sludge after 25d culture with pyrite and EDTA | collected 2018-12-20 | reverse complement strand
TGCTTCATCATGCCCTGCATCTGTTCGAACTGCTTGAGCATGCGGTTGACTTCCTGGACCGGCACGCCGGAGCCGGCCGCAATGCGGCGTTTGCGCGAGGCCTTGAGGAGCTCGGGCCGGGCACGCTCCTGGGGCGTCATCGAATTCAGGATGCCTTCGGTGCGTACCAGCTGCTTTTCCGCCTGGCCCCCCTGCACCTGGGCAGCGGCCTGAGCGAATTGCGCCGGCAGCTTTTCCAGCAAGGATCCCATGTCGCCCAGTTTCTTGACCTGCTGCAGCTGATCGCGAAAGTCATTCAGATCGAAACGTTCGCCTGACTTCAGGCGGGTGGCGAGCTTCTGTGCCTCGGCGATGTCGATGCTCTTCTGGGCCTGCTCGACCAGGGACACGATGTCGCCCATGCCCAGGATGCGCTGGGCCATGCGTTCCGGGTGAAAGGGCTCCAGGCCATCGAGCTTTTCCGACACCCCGACGAATTTCAGCGGCTTGCCGGTGATCTGGCGCACCGACAGCGCCGCGCCGCCACGCGCATCCCCATCGAGCTTGGTCATGACCACGCCGGTCAGGGGAAGCGCCTCGGAAAAGGCCCGCGCCACGTTGACCGCGTCCTGACCCTGCATGGCATCCACCACGAACAGGGTCTCCACCGGATGCAGAAGATCATGCAGGGCACGGATCTCGTCCATCATGAACTGGTCGATGCCCAGCCGCCCGGCCGTGTCGACTATGAGCACGTCGTAATGGTGGCGGCGCGCATGGTCCAGCGCCGCGGTGGCGATGTCCCGCGGTTTTTGCGTGGGTTCGGTGGGCAGGAAATCCACGCCGACCTGGCTGGCCACCGTGCGCAATTGTTCGATGGCCGCGGGCCGATAGACGTCGGCGCTGACGACCAGGACCTTTTTGCGGCCGGTCTTGCGACCATGCTGCACATGGCCGCCCTGGGCCAACCATTTGGCGAGCTTGCCGGTGGTGGTGGTCTTGCCCGCGCCCTGCAGGCCGGCCATCAGGATGACCGCCGGCGGCTGGGTGGCCAGCGACAGCTCACCGGCCTCTGGCCCCAGATCGCCGCCCATGAGGGCCGTGAGTTCCTTGTGCACCACCCCGACCAGCGCCTGGCCGGGATTCAGGCTGCCGATGACCTCCTGGCCAAGCGAGGCGGCCTTCACCCGCGCAACGAACTCACGCACCACGGGCAGGGCGACATCGGCCTCGAGCAGTGCCAGGCGCACCTCGCGCAGCATGTCCTGGGTATTGGCTTCGGTCAGGCGGGCCTGGCCACGCATGGTCTTGGCGATGCGTGACAGGCGTGTCGTGAGGTTATCGAGCATGATGCGGGTTCCACAAAACTGGTTGATCCGTCGGCCTGCGCATAAAATGAATGCTTTTGGTGCGCGAACCTGCGCGCCGGACACCGAAAGGATTATGTCTCTGAGCATTGTATTTCACTTGCTTGCCGCGCTGTCTTATGCGGTGCTGGGCCTGGCCCTGTGGCGGCCCATCGCCCGGGCCAGCGATGTCAGCCCAACCGGCGTGATTGGCCGCAGCTGTCTGCTGGGTGCCATCGCCCTGCAAGGCGTGGGGCTGGCCGCGGCGATCATCGTGCCCGCTGGCCTGCATCTGGGCTGGGTGCTGGCCCTGTCCACCGCGATGTGGCTGGGCATGATCGTGTTCTGGATCGAAAATTTCCTGCTGCGCCTGGACAGCCTGCTGCTGGCGCTGTTGCCCGTGGCGGCGCTGGTCAGCCTGCTGGCGGCCATTTTTCCGCACGGCTACCTGGTGCCTCATGCCAACAACGACTGGCTGCGCGTGCACCTGCTGATCGCGATGACGGCCTACGGGCTGATCACGGTGGCCGCACTGCACGCCATGCTGATGACGGTGCTGGATCGTCATCTGCACCGGCCCATCGAAAGCCGCGGACGCCAGGGGCTGATGACGCGCGCGATGGACGCCATGCCACCGCTGCTGACATTGGAACAGCTGCTGTTTCGCCTGATCTGGATCGGCTTCCTGGTGCTGACCCTGACCGTGATCACCGGCATCGCGGTCTCCCTGCGCCTGGAAGGCAAGCTCCTGCCCATGGACCACAAGACGGTCTTCACGCTGCTGTCCTGGATCACGTTCGGTGTGCTGCTGGCCGGGCGCCACATCCAGGGCTGGCGCGGGCGCGTTGCCCTGCGCTGGACGCTGGCCGGTTTCGCTTTTCTGCTGCTGTCCTATACCGGCAGCCGCTTTGTCCTGGAAGTCATCCTTCAACGAGGCAGTCTTGGGTAAATTCCTGTTGTGGGCGGTCATCATTCTGGCCGTCCTGTTCGTATCCCGCGTCCTGAGCCACCAGAAGGCAAACGCGCGTCAGGCTGCCGCCCGCCGCCAGGGCGAAGCCGCGCGCGCCGCCTCTGAAACCATGGTGCGCTGCGCGCATTGCCAGATCTACCTGCCGCGTTCCGAGGCCTATATGAGCCAGGGCAAGACCTGGTGCAGCGCGGAACACGCCCGGCTCGGGTTGAAAAAATGAACCCTGGCGCGCCACACGGGGCCGTCGTGCGAACTGGTGATCACGCGGCACCGCCCGATGGCCACGCCGCCTCGCTCGCGCTCGGTGGTGACGGCTGGCTGCAAGCCGGGGCCGGCATTCTGCACCGCCCTTCCCCCAATCACGACCTGCGCCCCGAGGACGAAGACCCCTGGCTGCTGGTGCTGCACAACATCAGCCTGCCCCCGGGGACATTCGCGGGCGACGCCATCATCGACTTTTTCCTGAACCGCCTGGATGTGTCCAGCCATCCCTGGTTCCAGCAGATTCGTGACCTGCGGGTCTCGGCCCATTTCCTGATCCGGCGGGATGGCACGATCGTGCAGTTCGTGCCAACGCGGCTGCGTGCCTGGCATGCGGGCGTGTCTTCGTTCCAGGGGCGCGAACGCTGCAATGATTTTTCCATCGGCATCGAGCTCGAAGGCACCGACACGCTGCCCTACACGGATCTCCAATACGCACATCTGCACGCAGTGACGGCAGCCATCCGGGCCCGCCACCCGATCCGGCATGCCTGCGGACACGAACACATTGCCCCAGGGCGCAAAACCGACCCGGGGCCGGCCTTTGACTGGGAACGGTTTCGCACCGGGGTGGATGCCGACGGGTCGCTGGCGCTTCCTGCTCACGCGAAGCAGAATCATCTGGTCGATCGAGCAGCCGCACGAGCGGCTCACAAGCGCGGCGCATCGTGAAGGCCGGAGGTGCCAGAGCAGCGCTTCGATTGATCCTTCGATCGCGTCGCCCGTCACGGGAGGGGGGCGCCAGAGCCCGCAAATGGCTCGGAAAAGGTCGGGCTGACCCAGAAAGTTTGTCTTGACCGGACATGCGGGGATCGATCCGCCTATGCGGAATCGTCCCTTGCTCCAATGCTTCGCCGCGGCGCTCCGAAGCGCCCGAACATCACCTTCCACGCCATCACCAGCAGCAGCACCGTGCCGATGATCAGCAGCGCGCGTCCCAGGCGCTGCTGATCGTCCAGCAGATAATTGCTGCACAGTCGCTCGGGTGAAATCAGATAAAGCCAGCCCAAGCGAAAGCAGGTGGCCACCAGTTCCAGCAGGAAAACGCCGCGCACGATGAAACCCGCGCGCGGCCAGCTGATGCCCAGCGGCAGGCCGATCAGCAACGGCACGGTGATGAATTTGGCCAGGATCACCCCGGGCTCCGAGATCGATGCGTCGAGCAGGCGCGGCAGCATCCAGGCCAGGCCGGCCATGCTGGCCAGCACGAGCCCGCTTGCGCCGCCCAGGTTCCAGTCGTCGAGCCGCCGCGCCAGGGTGGTTTGCGGCAGGCTGCGGCCCAGCCAATAGCCGACGGCAGCCAGCAGCGGGATCTGCACCAGCATCAGGCGGGTCATCGTGGCCTGCAGCGCCTGCAGCACGGGCGGCAGCCACAGCACGAGACAGGCGGCGGCCGCGATGGCCCAAAGCCATCGGGGCGTCAGCCTGACCATGAGACGCCCTGCGCCCGGAGCAGGTCCGGGATGCGGCGCGATTCGCCCGGGTCCAGTATGTCGACGAGGCGCCCGTGCGGGTCGACGAGCTGCAGCGCGGCGTTGTGCTCGTAGCCACCCAGGCCGTCGGCAATGACGATGATGCCGAATGCCTGGGTGATGCGTCGCAGATCGTCCACGCTGACCGGACGCGCCGCAATCCAGCCGGGGCCGTGATCGCCATAGCGCTGCAAGTAGGCAGCCAGGCGTTCGGGCGTGTCGTGCTGCGGATCGAAACTGACGCTCAGCAGCAGCAGGTCACCAGCGGCCAGCGGCGCCGCCAGCCGATCCTGCAACTGGGCGAACTCGCTGCCCAGCGCCAGGCAGACCGTCAGACAGCGCGTGTAGATGAAATCCACCACCAGCCAGCGGCCGCGCAGGTCGGCCAGATCGATGCGCTGCCCGGTCTGGGTTTCCAGGGCCACCGCCGGCATCTGTGGCGGGTTGCCGTGCACCCGCACACGGCGCGCCGATTCGGTGGTGAAGGCGGTGAAGCCGTCGGTGAGCGCCGCCATCACGACGACGCCCGCCAGCACCAGCAAACCGCTAGCCAGCAGCGTGCGAAGGGCTCGCATCCGCCCGCACCCCCAGGCCGCCGTCTGCACCATCGTCGGGGGCGCGCAGCAGCCCCGAAATGATGCGCATGGCAAACCACAACATGCCCAGGATCACGAACATGGCCGCCACCGCCCCGCCCTGATCGTTGGCCACCCACTCGGGCAGGTGGGACGCGAAGCGGCGCGGCACGCTCTCGCTGCCACCGTGCAGGAAGAACAGCGCAAAGGCCATGGCACCCAGGGCGAAACTGGCCAGCCCCAGACGGTCGGCAAGCAGTTCCCCGGCCGAACGCGAGCGCTGGCCGATCAGATGAAACAGCAGTGCCAGGACCATGGGCAGCACACCGACCAGCAGATAGAAATGGAAGTGCCCCGGCACCCACTGGGTGTTGTGCATCACCTGGTTGACGCTGATGGTGCCATCGATGATGGCCGGCACGATGCCGGCTGCCCAGCCGAACACGGACAGCACCATCAACCGGGCGGGCAGGGTCCAGCGCATGCCGGAACGATAAATATTGGTGAGCACCCCGTACGCCGTCACCAGAAAGACCGGGAACCCGGCGCCAAACGACACCAGCTGGCCCATGATGGACAGCCAGCGCGGTTGTGCGTAATCCATGAGCAGATGGTGCGGAAAGACGACGATGACGAACACCGTGCTGACCGCCCAGGACCACAGAAATGGCCGCGAAATCCGGTAAGGCCTGCCGCTGTACCGGCCCAGCAGCTCGTAGACCGCGATCACGCCCATGTAGATGGCCGCATTGATGTACATGTGGCCGAACCAGTAGATCAGGTTTTTGGCCAGCAGGGCGTTCAGCGTGATGTCCGGAAAATAGGCGTTGATCAGGCTCATCACCAGCACCACCGCGCCGGCCAGAATGCCCAGCGTGTTGGCGATGATCACCATGGTGCTGGCCACGACCGCCTTGGGATGCTCCGGGTCGATCTGGCCGGAGAACAGCCACTGCAGCCCCAGCGCACGGCCCAGATTGCCATACACGCGGATGATGGCCGCCGCCGCATCCAGGTAGAACAGCAGCGCCCCCACACCGATCAGCAGGTAGCCCACCATGAACAACGCTGCGGCGTTGATGCTCCAGATGCCCATCGAGTGGACCGGCAGGGGATACAGAAAGGTCCAGGCACCGGCATAACCGCCCAGGAACACGGTACCCACGATGGTCAGCGCACCCAGCAGGAACAGCAGGTAATTCGCCTTGAAGGCCCAGGGGCTGAGCGGTACGTATTTGCGCAGGAAGAACCACATGACCGCCATCGTCGCGAGCCCCATCGTGCCCACCATGCCCGCGCCATGCATGGTCAGGATCTGGTAGAACAGCACGGGCTGCTCGCCAAGCCATTGCCCCTGCATCATGCGCATGGTCAGGCCCAGCAGCATCATCAGCAGAAACAGCAGCAAGACGGTCACGATGGCCAGATTGAAAAAGAGGCGCTCGCCGCGCGGCAGGCGCTCGTCTTCCGGATACAGCGTCAGCGTGCTCATGATCCACCCTCCTGACTGGCAAGAACCTCGAACTGGCTGATCATGCCATGATGGGCCAGCCCGCAATACTCCAGACACAGGATCCGGTAGGTGCCGGGCTCGCTGAAGGTGTGGAGTATCTTGTTTTCGAATCCCGGCATGGCCTGAGTCTGCACCACGATGCGGTCATCCGGGCCATAAATGGCAAAACCGTGGTTGACGTCCGCGCTGGTCACGCGAAACTCCACCGGCACCCCGGCCTGGATCCGGGTCGCGCTCAATTGCCACCGCCACTGATGGCCCACGACGTCCACCACCTGCGCCGCCTGCAAGGGCGCGTGCTGCGGCGGAATCGGAAACGGCCACAGCGTCTTCCACGCCACCCCCACACCCAGAACGAGCAAGGCCACGAACAGGCCACGCCGCACCCAGTTGAAGGTGCGCCCTGCCACTTGGACTTCGTGCGCCTCCGCCGCCTTGCCGGCCTGGCTGATCACGTAAAGAAAGCCCAGCGCAATCAGCCCCATGCCGGTCAGGGCGATCAGCCAGATTTTGTCTTGCAGAATCATGTTGCGCCTCCGTCGGAGTCCGAAAGACTTCGATTGGCAGGCCAGACATACCCAGCCTGCATGGGAGGCGCCCAGGCGACATCCGTACCGGGCGATGCCGGGCACGTGCACCCCGGCCATGCGCAATTTGCAACCCGGTGTCTAGGATGCCCGAAAGGTTCTGGGCGCCAGGTTCAAATACCCGCTTTCAGACCCCGCGCCTGCCCGAAAGCCCGATCCCTGCGGAATGCAGGTGTTTTTAAAGTTGTGTCACAGAGGCGTCCGGTCAGCCGGCCAGCCGCCGGACTGTCTCATGCAGACGATCCTGCCTGGCCACGTCGCGAAAACCTGCCGATGACGGAAAGAGCATAAATTGGAAGCTGAAAGGATCTGCATTTCAGAGGCTTGGACACTGCAGGTTTAAACCTCTCTTTGCGCAAATGATAATCGCGTTGCTCCACGAGTTCAACGGAAAACAGCTGCTCAGTGGAAAAGTGTCACCCCAGTGGAAAAATGCCGCTCCAGTGGAAAAGTGCCGCTCCAGTGGAAAAGTGTCGCTCCAGTGGAAAAGTGTCGCTCCAGTGGAAAAACGCCGCCGCAGTGGAAAAACAGCCGCTGCGCGAAAAAGCGGCGCTCAGAAAAATGGCCTTCAGAAACGGCTCTCGGAAACGGCTCTCGGAAACGACTCTCGGAAACAACTCTCGGAAACGGCTCTCGGCAAACTCAGTAGATCTCGAACAGGCCTGCGGCACCCATGCCACCGGCGATGCACATGGTCACCACCGCATATTTCACGCCACGGCGCCTGCCCTCCAGCAGAATGTGGCCTGCCATGCGGGCGCCCGTCATGCCAAAGGGATGCCCGATCGAGATCGCACCGCCATTCACATTGAGCAACTCGTCGGGAATGCCCAGCTGCTGCTGGCAATAAAGGGACTGGGACGCAAAGGCTTCATTCAGCTCCCAGAGCCCGATGTCATCGATTTTCAGGCCATGGCGCGCCAGCAGTCGCGGCACGGCGAACACGGGGCCAATGCCCATTTCGTCGGGCTCGCACCCGGCGATGGCCAGGCCGCGAAAGGCCCCCAGCGGCTCCAGGTTCAGGCGCTGCGCCTCGCGCGCCTCGATGAGCACGCAGGCTGCCGCGCCATCCGAGAGCTGAGAGGCATTGCCCGCCGTGACGAACTGGTCCGCCCCCATGACCGGCGCCAATTTCGCCAGCGCCTCATAGGTGGTGCCCGGTCGGTTGCAGGTATCCTGATCGACGCTGACCTGAACCCGGGAGACGGCCTGCGTCTGCCTGTCGGTCACTGCCATGGTGGTCGTGCAGGGCACGATCTCGTCGCGGAAGCGGCCGGCTGCCTGCGCCTCGGCGGTCTTGCGCTGACTTTCCACGGCAAAGCGGTCCTGTGCCTCGCGGGAAATGCCATAGCGCCGCGCCACGACATCCGCCGTTTCGATCATCGCCATGTACAGTTCGGGCTTGTGCTCGGCAATCCACGGGTCCACACCACTGGTGCCACTGCCCGTCGTGCTGCGCGACTGGATTTGCGAGCAGTTCTCGACCCCGCCGGCGATCATGGCCGGTACCCCTTCACCGACGATGCGGCCTGCCGCCACGGCGATGGCCTGCAGGCCCGATGCGCAAAAGCGGTTGATGGTGGCGCCGGCCATGCCGATCGGCAGGCCGGCGCGCACCACGGTCTGACGGGCCACATTGCGCCCCGTGGTGCCTTCCGGGTAGCCGCAGCCGAGGATCATGTCTTCGATCCTGTCCGGATCCACCCCCGAGCGCTCCACGGCGGCGCGCACCGCGAAGGCGGCCAGGGTGGGACCGGGCGTGATGTTGAATTCCCCCCGGTGCGCCTTGGTGAGCGGCGTCCGGGCGGTCGAAACGATGACGGCTTCACGCATGGGGGTTCTCCTTGGCCTGGGCGGCCCTGAAACAGTGTTTTGAAATTCGTGCAACAGCAACCGGGGACCGTGCCCTGCCCCCCGGGAATCCTCAGGGGACCCCCGGAAAATCTCCAGAAAATCCCCAGGGAGCCCCGGGGGAATCCCCAGGAAACTCCCAAGGCGGCGAACGCCCGATCCGGCCGGTTTACGCAGTCATGCCACGGCCGGCGTGCGGTTCAGCTCGGCAAAAGAGGCGCCCTGGGCGACCCGTTCGACCAGCAGCGGCGACGGTCCCCAGAACAGCGCATCTTCGGTCTCGAATTCGCGCAGATCGGCCAGCACCCGTGCCAGGCCGATTTCATCAGCGTAATGCATCGGGCCGCCCCGGTGGCGCGGAAAGCCGTAGCCGTAGATCATGGCCACATCGACATCCAGCGGTCGCAAGGCGATCCTGTCGTGCACCACGTCGGCACCCGCATTGATCATCGCAGCCAGGTAACGACGCACGATCTCGGCGTCGCTGAAGCTGCGCGGCGTGACACCGGCCCTGCGGCGTTCCGCGTCGATGATGGCCAGCACTTCGGGGTCTTCCCGACCCGCGCGTGCACCCTGCGAATACCGGTACCAGCCCCGCCCGGTCTTCTGGCCAAACCAGCCTTGCTCGCACAGGCGATCGGCAATGTGGACGTAGCGCGCGCGGGGATCCCGCGTGGCCGCCTGGCGCTTTCTGGCCGCCCAGGCGATGTCGCCCCCAGCCAGATCGGACATCTGGAACAGGCCGATCGGAAAGCCGAAATCGCGCACCGCCCGATCGATCTGGTAGGGGGACGCCCCGTCTTCCAGCATGTGTTGCGCGGCCTCGCGGTACGTGGCCATGATCCGGTTGCCAATGAAGCCGTCACAGACCCCCGCACGCACCGGCATTTTCTTCAGGCGCCCGGCCAGGGCGAAGCTGGTCGCAACGACGTCATCGGCGACGGCGTCCGGCACGACGATTTCGAGCAATTTCATGATGTGGGCCGGCGAGAAGAAATGCAGGCCGATCACATCAGCGGGTCGCGAGATGCCGGCCGCGATCTGATTGATGTCCAGATACGACGTATTGGTGGCCAGCACGGCACCCGGCTTGCACACCCGGTCGAGTTCGGCAAAGACGGCCTGCTTGACGGCCATGTCCTCGAACACGGCCTCGATGACCAGATCCACCTGCCCCAGCGCGTCATGGGTCGTCGACCCGGAGAAATTTGCCAGACGGCGATCGCGTTCGCCGGCATCCAGGCGGCCTCGGGCCACCAGGGTTTCGTGGATTTTTGCCACATTGGCCTGCCCGCGGGCCAGGCTGTCCGGATCCCGCTCGACCATGACGACCGGCAGGCCGGCGCCCAGCAGAGCCACTGCGATGCCGGCCCCCATGGTGCCGCCACCCACGACCCCCACGCCGCGACCCGTCGCGCGCGTGGCCCGGGTGGCTGCGGGAATTTTGGCGACCTCGCGCTCGGCAAAGAAGACGTGCACCAGGGCACGTCGCTGCGGGGTGTCAAGACACTGCAAAAAGAGCTCACGCTCGAGGCGCAAGCCGTCTTCAAAGGGGCGCTCCAGCACCGCCTCGACGGCGTCGATGATTTTCCCCGGGGCAAACCGGCCGCGCGGGGCCGCGGCCAGATCGGCACGGGCCCGGGCAATGGCCTGACGGGCCTGCGGCAGACTCGCCGGCGCAAGCTCGGCATCGCGCGTGCGCCGGGGCGCGGCACCCGACGCGATCAGTTGTGCCGCCTGCGCCAGGCCGTTTGCCAGGATGCCGTCATGGGATCCGATCCAGTCCACCAGACCCAGGGCCTGCGCCTGGACGGCGTCCACGGGCTTGCCGCCCAGCATGAGCTCCAGCGCCGCCGCGACACCGATCAGGCGCGGCGTGCGCTGGGTACCGCCGGCGCCGGGCAAGAGCCCCAACGTGACTTCCGGAAAGGCGAGCTTGGCATCTGCCTGGGCCACGCGATAGTGTGCCGCCAGCGCCACTTCGAGTCCGCCGCCGTACGCTGCTCCCTGGATGGCCGCAATCACGGGCTTGCTGCAGGCCTCGATGCGGTCGCAGACTTCTGCCAGCCCCGGGGGCTGGGGCGCCTGGCCGAATTCCCGGATGTCGGCACCCGCAATGAAATGACGCCCCGCACCCAGCAGCAGCACGGCCGCGATGGCCTCATCGCGTTCTGCCTGGTCGATGGCTGCCACCAGGCCCCGGCGCACCTGAACGCTGAGTGCATTGACGGGCGGATGATCGATCGTCACGACCAGTACGCGATCCTGGGACTGCCAGGTGACGGCGGGTGCCGCTGAAGAATCCTGCGTGTGACTCATGGTGCGCTCCTCGGGGGAAGCCTCATTCTTTCATTGTGCATCCTGCTTTACAATGCTGGATGAGATTGACACACTGTAAAGGAATATTTGACAATCTCTGTCCACCCCCTCCTGGCGCTGCGGATTCCAGCGGTTCCTGCCGCGTGCCGGCCGATATCTCAGCAGGTTCGCCCATGAACGCGCAATCCCTGATCTTCCTGGTCGAAATCCTGAACGCAGGCAACCTCAGCGCAGCGGCCCGCCGCCTGAAGATGACCCGCGCCAACGTCAGCTACCACCTGAACCGGCTCGAACGCTCGCTGGGCCTGCAACTGGTGCGCAGGACCACGCGGCGCATCGAACCCACGGAAGTGGGCCTGCGCCTGTACGAGCATGGCCGCACGATGCAGAACGAATTGCGTGCGGCCCAGGATTCCATCCGCGAGCTGGGCCAGACGCTGCACGGGCGCATCCGGTTGAGCGTACCCAGCGGTTTCGGCCAGATCGTGCTGTCGGGCTGGCTGATCGATTTCAAGCGCCGGTACCCCGACATCGTGCTCGACGTGGTCTTCGAAAACAATATTCTGGACATGCTGCGCGAGGAAGTCGACATCTCCATTCGCGTCATTTCCAACCCGCCCCAGAATCTGGTGGCGCGCCACCTGGGGCCGGTGCGCCATGTGGCCTGTGCCGCGCGCGACTACGCCGACCGGCAAGGCCTGCCCACCCGGCTGGAGGACCTGCCAGAAGTGCCCATCCTGACCTCAGGCGTGGTCGGGCGGCAGCTGCGCCTGACGGCCTACATGAACCAGCGACGTCAGGAAGTCCTGCTGGAACCCACGCTGATCTCTGAAAATTTCCTGTTCCTGAAGCAAGCCATCCTGGCCGGACTCGGGGTGGGCATCGTGCCCGACTACGTTGTCCAGGAAGAGATTCGCCAAGGCCGGGTGGTGAGCACGCTGGACGACTGGCGCCTGAGCATCTTCGGTTCGGAAATGTACATGCTGTACATGCCGAACCGTTACCACACACGCGCCACGGCGGCCTTCATCGAGCATATTCTGGAGCGTGCCAGACCCGCACCTGATGGGGCCACGGGCGCCTGATCAGGCCAGGCGCGCAGCAGACCGGACCGTGGGCGTCTGATCAGGTCGCGCGCGCAACAGGCCAGGCCAGACCAGGATGCGCGCGCAGCAGGCGCGGGTCAGGTCATCAGGATGCCAGCAGCAGACTGTTCACCCGTTTCACGAAAGCCGCCGGATCCTTGAGCGTGGCGCCTTCGGCCAGCATGGCCTGATCCAGCAGCAGTTCGGCCCATTCGCCGAAAGACGCATCGGGCTGGGCTTCCAGGCGCTTGACCAGGGCGTGCTGCGGATTGACTTCGAGAATCGGCTTGACCTCGGGGGCCTCCTGGCCGGCCGCCTTCAGCATGCGCAGCAGGTGCGGGCTCAGTTCGTGCTCATCGACCACCACGCAGGCGGGCGAATCGACCAGACGGGCCGTGGCTCGGACCTCCTTGACCCGATCCCCCAGAGCCGCCTTCAGGCGTTCGATGGTCGGCTTGAAGGCCTCCGCGACCTCGGCCTGCTGCTTCTTTTCTTCCTCGTCGGCGAGCGCGTCCAGATCCAGCCCGCCCTTGGCCACCGAGGCCAGCGCCTTGCCCTCGAATTCGCGCAGGTAGGACAGCATCCACTCATCCACGCGGTCGGACAGCAACAGGACTTCCAGGCCCTTGCGGCGGAAGACTTCCAGGTGGGGGCTGTGGGCCGCCGCCGTCCAGGAATCGGCGCTGAGATAATAGATCTTGTCCTGGCCGTCCTTCATGCGGCCGATGTAGTCGGCCAGCGAGACCGTCTGCGCCGGGCTGTCGGACCGGGTCGAGGCAAAGCGCAGCAGGGCGGCGATGCGGTCCTTGTTGGCGGGGTCTTCGCCCACGCCTTCTTTCAGCACCTGGCCGAACTCGGACCAGAAGGCGGCGTATTCCTCGGGCTTGTCGCGCGCCAGGTCCTCGAGCAGGCCCAGGATGCGTTTGGCCGAGCCTTCGCGGATGGAGCGCACATCGCGGCTTTCCTGCAGGATCTCGCGCGAGACGTTCAGGGGCAGATCGGCGGAATCGACCACCCCCCGCACGAATCGCAGATAGGCCGGCAGCAGCTGGTCGGCGTCGTCCATGATGAACACGCGGCGCACGTACAGCTTCACGCCACGGCGGGCATCCCGATCCCACAGATCGAAGGGCGCACGCTTCGGGATGAAGAGCAACTGCGTGTATTCGCTGCGGCCTTCGACGCGATTGTGCGTCCAGGCGAGCGGATCCTCGAAGTCGTGGGCGATGTGTTTGTAGAATTCCTTGTACTGCTCGTCCGTGATGTCGGACTTGGACCGTGCCCACAGGGCGTTGGCCTGGTTCACGGTTTCCCATTCGTCCGTGGCGACCTGTGCCGATTTTTTCTCGTCCCATTCTTCCTTGCGCATCTCGATGGGCAGGGAAATATGGTCGGAATAGCGGCGCAGAATCTCGCGCAGCTTCCAGCCGGACAGGAATTCGTCCTCGTCAGCGCGCAGGGTCAGGGTGACGCTCGTACCGCGCTGCGGCAATTCCACGGTGGACACGGCAAATTCGCCCTGCCCGTCCGACTCCCAGAGCACGCCTTCGGCCGCCGGCAGATCCGCGCGGCGGCTGCGCACGCTGACCTTCTCGGCCACGATGAAGGACGAATAAAAGCCCACGCCGAACTGGCCGATCAGCTGGGCGTCCTTCTGCTTGTCACCCGTCAGGCGGGCAAAGAATTCGCGCGTGCCCGAACGGGCAATGGTACCCAGGTTGGCAATGGCCTCGTCGCGCGACAGGCCGATGCCGTTGTCCGACACCGTGATGGTGCGGGCGTCCGGGTCGAATTCCACCCGGATGCGCAGGGCGTCGCCTTCCAGCAGTTCCGGATGATCGATGGCCTCGAAGCGCAGCTTGTCGCAGGCGTCAGAGGCATTGGACACGAGTTCGCGCAGAAAGATTTCCTTGTTGCTGTACAGCGAGTGAATCATCAGGTGCAGCAACTGCTTGACTTCGGCCTGGAAACCCAGGGTTTCGGCCGCATTGGTATCGGTTTGGCTCATGGTGTTCGTCGTATTCGTGTGCAATGGGTTCAGGATGGAGCGCCTGTCAGCGCCCCGCATCGGCGCCCGCAAAGGCGTGCTGCAGAATCAGGTGGGGACGTCGGTGCCGGTCTTCAAGGCTGTCTTCAAGATTCCAGGGTGTCTTCGAGAGCGCAACGCATGCGGGCCGGCGCGGTCGGCCTGCTCAAATCGCGCGAGCCGCCTGTGGACGGTCGACCCGGGGGCGCCTGACACGGACCATCGGGCATTTTCGCCTAAAATCAGATTGTTTTCCGGGCAGGAAACGGGCCTGCCCGCTTCGATGGGCCATTCAGGTACCTGCCGCGAAAGCCGGTTTGAGCACAGCGAAAAAGACCAGTCTTCGTAAGGATAATAATTCTTGTTTGCTTTACAATAATTCCCAGTCCTTTCAAGAGAACCCATCCCATGCAAACCTCCTCACGACGCGCGTTTCTGCGTAACGGGGTCATGCTGGGCGCGGGTGCGCTACTCGGGGTTCCGGCCCTGCGCAGTGCCCGCGCAGCAGACACCCGGACTTTGACCCTGTACAACGGCCAGCACGCCAAGACCACGCAAGCGCTGGTCGACGCCTTCACCCAGGCCACCGGCATCCAGGTCAACATCCGCAAGGGCAGCAGCACCCAGCTGGCCAACCAGATCATCGAGGAAGGCGAACGCTCTCCAGCCGACGTGTTCTATTCCGAGGAAAGTCCCCCCGTGGCCGCGTTGGCCGAAAGAGGCCTGCTGGCCAAGCTGCCGGCCGACACCCTCAGCCAGGTGATCCCCGGCTACACTGCGCGCGACGGCACCTGGACCAGCGTCACGGCGCGCTGCCGCGTCACGGTGTACAACCGCGACATGGTCCAGGCGTCCACACTGCCCGCGTCCATCATGGACATGGCCACGGCCGCCTGGAAGGATCGGGTCGGCTTCGTGCCCACCAGTGGCGCCTTCCAGGAACAGATCATCGCCATCAAGCTGCTGCGCGGCCGCGATGCGGCGCTGGCGTGGCTGAAGGGTCTGAAACAGTACGGCCGCATCTACAACGGCAACATGGCCGCCATGCGTGCCGTGGAACGCGGCGAGATCGCCACCGCCCTGGTGAACAATTACTACTGGTACGTCGTGGCCGCGGAAGTCGGCGCCGAGAACATGAAGTCCGCCATACACTACGCGGGGCCGAAGGACCCGGGCGGCCTGATCACGGTGTCGGCCGCCGGCATTCTCAAGACCGCCAGCGCACCGGACGCGGCACGGCAATTGCTGGCCTTCATGGTCAGCCAGGCCGGCCAGGAAGCCATCGCCGCCACGGTGGCGGAATATCCGCTGCGCCCTGGTGTGCACTCACCCTTTGATCTGAAGCCCTTCGACACGCTGCAGCCACCCGACGTCACGCCGGCCGACCTGGGCGATGCAGCCGATGCACTGGCCCTGCGCCGCGAGGCCGATCTGGCGTGACGCTGGCCGGACTCATGGCCCGCCGCCACCCCGGCCTGCCACCGCCCTGGATGGCCGTGGCAGCTCTGGTGCCGGTGGTCCTGGTGTCTCTGCCCCTGGTGTATGTCGCCGTGCGCACGGCGCAAATGGGGCCGAGCGGTGCCTTCACCGAACTGTTCCGGCCGCGCAATTACGAACTGCTGGCCAACACCGTCATTCTGGCGCTGGGCGTGATGGTGCTGGCGTCCCTGATCGGGCTGGCGGTGGCCTGGTGCGTCGAACGCACCGACCTGCCCTTGCGTCAGGTCTGGCGCGTCGCCGCCGGCCTGCCGCTGGCCGTGCCGGCTTTCGTATCCAGCTACGCCTGGTCCTCCATCGACGTGGCCTTCCAGAACCTGGGCGGGGCGATTTTCATCCTGGCGCTGTCCACCTACCCGCTGGTGTACCTGCCGGTGGCGGCGGCCTTGCGCAGCACCGATCCGGGGCTCGAGGATGTCTGCCGATCCCTGGGGCACGGCCCCTGGCACGCCTTCACGCATGCCCTGATCCCGCAGTTGCTGCCGGCGCTGGGTGGTGGCGCGCTGCTGGTGCTGACCCACATGTTCGCGGAATTCGGCGCCCTGGCGCTGCTGCGGGTACAAACCTTCACCACTGCCATCTTCGAATCCTATGAACTGCAGTTCGACAGCACGTCGGCGGCGATGCAGTCCATCGTGCTGATGCTGCTGTGCATTCCGGCCGCCTGGGCGGAAATGCGCCTGCGCGCCGGACGACGCATCGCCCGCGTGGGCCGCGGCGCCACACGCCGCGCGCAACCCGTGCGCCTGGGCCGCGGCATGCTGCCGCTGCTGGGCGCCTTCGGCCTGCTGGGCCTGCTGTCTCTGGGGGTGCCGCTGCTGACCCTGGGCTACTGGCTGATCCACGGCCATTCGGCCGGACAGGGCTATGCCCAGATCGGCGCGGCCGTCCAGGGCACGCTGATGCTGGCCGGTTCGGGGGCCGTGCTCACCAGCCTGCTGGCAATCCCGCTGGTGCTGCTGGCCGCCCGCCACCGCGGCCGCCTGGCCCAGGTGGCCGAACGGCTGCCCTATATCGTGCACGGCCTGCCCGGCGTGGTCGTGGCCCTGGCGCTGGTCTTTCTGTCGATCCGTCTGGCCCCGGCCCTGTACCAGGGCCTGTCGGTACTGCTCATCGCCTACGCCATCCTGTTTCTGCCGCTGGCGCAATCTTCGCTGCGGGCGTCGATCGAACTGGTGCCGCCCCAGATCGAAGCCATAGCCCGCAGCCTCGGCCGCCGTCCATTCGAGGTCTTCCTGACGGTGATCCTGCCCAATATTGCACCGGGCATCGGCGCCGCACTGGCGCTGATGATGCTGGAGATCGTGCGGGAGCTGACCGCCACACTGATGCTGGCCCCGACCGGCACCGTCACCCTGGCCACCGAGGTCTGGACCTATACTGCGAATGCCGAATATGCGGCCGCCGCGCCCTTTGCCGCGCTGCTGGTCGTCGTCTCCATCCTGCCGGTCTGGGTGTTCACCCGCCGCATGCTGCAACACGGGCGCTGAACGCATGAGCGACATGATCCTGAGCCAGATCCGCAAACGCTTCGGATCCACCGAGGTCCTGCGGGGCATCGACCTGCACATCCCGCAAGGCTCTGTGCTGGCCCTGCTGGGACCTTCAGGCTGTGGCAAGACCACCCTGCTGCGCTTGATCGCGGGCTTCGATCCCCTGGATCACGGCCAGATCGCCTTCGGCGGGCAGATCATGGCGTCGCCCACGGTCTTCGTGCCGCCGGAACGGCGCGGCATCGGTTATGTACCCCAGGAAGGCACGCTGTTTCCCCACCTGACGGTGGAAGGCAACATCCGTTTCGGCCTGGCGCGCCAGGCCGGCCGCGTCCGGCGGGTCGAAGAAGTGCTGGCCCTGACCGGTCTGGGCGGGCTGGGCCGCCGCTACCCGCACGAACTGTCGGGCGGCCAGCAGCAGCGTGTGGCACTGGCACGCGCGCTGGCGCCCGGGCCTTCCCTGGTGCTGCTGGACGAGCCCTTCAACGCCCTGGATCTGGACCTGCGCCGCAGCATGTGCGAAGAGGTCGTCAAGGTCCTGCGCCAGACGGGCACCACGACCGTGCTGGTCACGCACGATCCGGGCGAAGCCTTCGCCGTGTCGGATCAGCTGGCCGTCATGCAGGCCGGGCGGATCATGCAGTGCGCCCGGCCGGAACAAGTGTATTGGCAGCCTGCCAGCCCTGCCGTCGCACGGCTGACCGGCGCGGCCATCTTCCTGCCGGGACACCTCGTCGGTGACGCCGCCGCGTCCTGCGCACTGGGCCGGCTGGCACTGCACCAGGATAGTGCGCGACCCTCGGGAGACGCCAGCATCATGGTGCGCCCCGAACAGATCCAGTGGTCGGCAGACGGCGCGGGCGTTCCGGCACAGGTCAGTTACCGTTCCTTTCGCGGCGATCACACCATGATCGGGCTGGATCTGGCCAGTCTGTGTCTGGATCTGCGCATGCCGTCCCTGCTGGCGCCTGCGCTGGATGCCCGGGGGCACCTGCAGGTGCTGGGTGCGTGCATGGCGTATGCACAGGAACCCGGGTCCTGAGCGCTCGAGCGCTCCAAAAAAGATTCTTTGTTTTGCGGAACTTGGCTGCTGCGGTCCGGTCGAAACCAGCAGACCGTTGGCAGCCGGAACCCGGCCAGCCTGCAACCTGAGCTGACCAACCTGCACGCAAGCCTTGCGATCGCGACTGGTGATTGTTTCTGAAGGCCGTGATTCGAACGGGCAAGTGGCGGACGCCATGAGCCGAACCGATCAGGGGCCCGGAGCTTCCGGCACTTCTTCATGAAGGTTCACGCTTCAGGAGACACACACATGTACCCCCCAAACTGCTTCGTCCGTGGCTGGCGGCCACCGCCACCGTCCTCGGTGTGGCCGGCCCGTTCGTGGCCATTCCACAGGCGCAGGCGGCCGAACCGATTGCCGTCGGCGTACTGGCTCCCAAGAGCCAGATTCTCGGTAAAGCGATTTTCAATGCCGCCGAACTGGCTACCGAGGAAATCAATCAGCACGGTGGCATCGACGGGCGCCCGATCAAGCTGCACGAATACGACACCCAGGAATCGGCCACCAATGCAGCCCAGGCTTTCCAGCGAACCGTACAAGAGGATCACTCCGTGGCGGTCGTGGGCATTTTCGAAAGTGAGGTGGGCCTGGCACTGATGCCCTGGTCGTCCCGCCTGAAAACACCCTTGCTGATCACGGCCACGGCATCCCCCGAAATTCCCGGTCGCGTGCACGCCCAGCCGGACCGCTTCCGGTACACCTTTTCCTTCTGGTTCAACTCTGAAATCCAGGCCCGGCAGATCTGCGAGATCGGCCACGACACGCTGATCAAGAATCCGGAACTTGCGGGATTCAATCGGGCCGCCATCCTGAGCGAGGATGCCGACTGGACGAAAGCGGTGGACAAGACCTATGAAACCTGTCTGCCCAAGGCCGGCTTCAAAGTCGTCAGCCACGTCCGCTTTGCGCCCGGCACCACCGACTTCACCCCGATCTACAGCCAGCTCAAACGCGACCATGCCAACGTGATCATGGCCGAGGTCGCGCACGTCAGCGTGCCTCCGGTCGTGCAATGGCATCAGCAGCAAATGCCCGCGCTGTTTGACGGCATCAATGCCTCGGCCAGTTCGTCAGACTTCTGGGACGCCACCAATGGGGCCACCGACGGCCTGATCACGACCAGCGCGGGTTTGTCCGGAGCCGCCGTGACCGACCGGACCGCCGCCTTCTATGACGCCTAAAAACAACGCTTCCACATCAGCCAGCCGGCGTATGCGGCTTACTCCACCTACGAGGCCATGTACGCACTGAGCGACGCACTCAAACGCACGCACGGCAAGGCCAAGGGCGAACCATTGGTGAAGGCCCTGGCAAGCACCAATATCCAGGGTGTCATGGGCCGCATCCACTTCTATGGGCTGGACAGCCCGTTTGCCCACGAACTGGTGGCCAATGCCGATCCCGCGAAGGGGGGCGTCGGTGGTGGCATTCCAGTGGCAAAACAACAAACAGGTGATCATCTGGCCGCAGCGGCTGGCCACTGGCAAGATCGAAGTGCCGAGCTTCGTGCCCGTGCCGAAACCCTGAACCCGGCACTCGTGCCAAAACGCCAGGTCACAGGAGCAGACCATGGATCTGTTCATCCAAATCCTGATCAGCGGCTTCATCATTGGCGCCATCTACGCGCTTGGCGCCGCGGGCATGACGGCCATCTTCGGGATATCGGGCGTGCTCAACCTGGCGCATGGCGCGATCGTGGTGTTGGCGGCGATGCTCGCCTGGTACGTGGCGCTGCATACTGACCTCGGGATCTACCTGGCAGCCCTGGCCGGGGTCCTGGGTGCGGTCGCGAACACGTATCTCCTCTACGGCCTGGTGATCCTCCCGCTGGAGCGGTTCCGGCATATTCCCCCGGAAGAAAAGCACGTGTTCCAGCTCGTGGCCACGCTGCTGGTTGCCCTCATCATCCAGGGCGTGCTGGAATGGGCGTTTGGTGCCACTCCGGTCACCACGCCCCCCATGATCCAGGGGGTGGTGCACATCGGCGGCAATACCGTGCCGAAAAACAGCCTGCTGATCGGCGCAGTGGCCTGGATCGTGCTGATCGGCCTGTGGCTGCTCATCTCGCACACCCGACTGGGCAAGGCCATGCTGGCAGCCTCCATGAGCCCAAAGGGGCTGGCCATCGTCGGCCATGACATCGGCCGCATCCATCTGGCCATCTGGGGGCTGTATGGCCTGGTGGTGGGCATCGCGGGCGTCCTGCTGGCTTCGTTCACCAGCGCCAGCAGCCAGGTCGCCACCCAGCTCACGGCCATTTCCTTCACCATCGTCGTGCTCGGGGGCCTGGGCAATGTCCTGGGCTCCCTGGTAGGCGCCTATATTCTCGGCTTTCTGAGCACGCTCACCGCGTTCCTGATCTCCCCGGCCATCAGCGAGCTGCCTGGACTGTTCCTGCTGGTCCTGGTGCTGTATGTTCGCCCCCAGGGCCTGTTCGGGCGCCGATGAGTCCTCACGAGGACCAGAGCCATGTCCCGCCAAGACGACCCCTCACGCCAAGCCGACCCCTCGCGAAGCGGGTCTCGCGCAACACAGGCCACACCATGGCGGGCCCTGCCGCACTGGCGGATCGGTCTGGCCGGACTGCTGTTTGTGCTGCTGGCCTGCGTGCCGCTATTCGAATCGGGCTATTACCTGGGGGTGCTGACGTTTGCCTTCTACATGGCGGTCTATGCCATGAACTGGGATCTGCTGTTCGGCTATCTGGGTGAAGTCAATTTCGGCCCCACGTTTTTGATCGGCCTGGGCGCCTACGCCGCCGGCTTATGCAATACCCTGGCCGGCTGGCCGGTCTGGGCCTGCGTTCCGGTCGGCATCGCGGCGGCCATGGTGGGCGGCTTGCTGCTGGCCGGCCCCGCACTGCGTCTGAAAGGCCCCTATTTCGGTCTGGTCACCCTGGTGGCCGTGCTGATCCTCAGCGACCTGATCACCATCTTTGCCCACTATACGGGCGGCGAGATCGGCCTGGCGCTGAACGACATCCTGACGCTCGGCAGCGCGGGAAATTTTTATTACGCCTGGGGCCTGATGGCCCTGACGGCACTGGTCCTCAGCCTGGTGGTGCATTCCCCGCTGGGGCTGATCCTGCAGGCCATCGGCCAGGATGCGGACGAGGCCAGCACCCTGGGCTTCAATGTCGCGAAATTCAAGATTTTTGCGCTCCTGCTCAGTGCCTTCTTTTCCGGGCTGGCCGGTGCCATGACGGTGTTCTACTTTGGCACCGCCTCCCCGGGCACCGTGGTGTCGCTGGCCGTCGTGGTCCAGATCATCATCGCCGCCATCGTGGGCGGGCGCCGTTCCATCATCGGTTCCGTACTGGGTGCGATCTTTCTGGTCGTGGCCGGCGAATGGTTGCGCCCCTTCGGCCAGTTGAGCGAGGCGGCCGTGGCGCTGCTGGGCTTGCTGGTGTTGCTGCTTGCCCCGGGCGGCTTCATCAGCCTGTTCCAGGCGCACGGGGTGTCGCATGACCCTTCTTGAAGTGTCCGCCCTGTCCAAGCGCTTCGGGGGTCTGCACGCAGTGGACCAGATGTCGTTCACGGTGGACAGCGGCGAAATCCTGGGCCTGATCGGACCCAACGGCTCGGGCAAATCAACCAGCCTCTTGCTGACCATGGGGATCATCCGGCCCGACCAGGGCTCGGTCACACTGGACGGCCACCCGATGGCGGGGCATCCCACGCACGCCATCGCCCGGGCCGGCATGACCATGGTCTTCCAGCATTCCCGCCCCCTGCGGCGTCAAACCGTGCTGGAAAACATTCAACTGGCCCTGTTGTCCGATTCGCTCTGGCAGTGGCGCAGCAACCCGTCCATCAAGGCCCGGGCGGCCGCCGTGGCCCAGCGCGTCGGGCTGGAGCACGCACTGCATCTGCGGCCCGGTGCGCTGCCGTTTGCCGATCTGCGCCGGCTCGAAGTCGCCAAGGCGCTGGCCTCGAACCCCAGGGTCCTGTTGCTCGACGAACCCTTTGCCGGGCTGGCACCACGCGAAACGAGCGAATTCTCGGAGCTGTTCCTGGCCAACTCCATGCCTTCGTCTTCGATCTTGAAAGCTTTCTTGTCGGTCTTGTCCGGGTCGAGCGAAGCGATGAAGCGGGGTTCGCCGAACAGGAAGTTCAGATGATCGATCTGGTCAAGCTGACTGGACAGCGCATCGTAGGCGTAGATGGTGAAGTAGGCCGACACCACGGAAAGTTGGCTGCCTGCAGCCATTTTCTCGGCCAGGAAGTCGGACACCTTGCCGCGGCTGTGGTTGGCGCGGATGCCGTGGCTAACGATGTTTCTTTGAGTACTCATTTCTCACCCGATTGATCGGTGCGAAGCCACTTCGCACCTCGCCCCTTGCCAGTCGATTCGATCAACCCCTCTGATTTCATCGCTCGCAGCACTAGTCGAACCATGTCTCGGCTCACGCCCGGGCAGGCTTCTTCAATCTCGGAAATCGAGAACGGCAGGGTGCGCCCCAGAACTTCCGTCCGCACCCGCTCGCCTTTACTGCCACGGCCACGCTCGATGGTGCCGACACGCTCCTCGAACTCGCGGTAGGCCCGTAGCAAGGCACCCCAGAAGTAGTCGAGCCAGGGTTTGACGTCGTGCTGCCCTTGATGCCAGCCCTGCGAACTGGCTTCCAGCGTCTCGTAATAGCCTTCCTTGGTTTCCTCGAAGATGCGCTCCAGGCTGATGTAGCGGCCCACGGCATAGTCGAAGTGGTAGAGCAGCAATAGGGTTAGCAAACGCGACATGCGACCGTTGCCGTCGGGAAACGGATGGATGCACAGGAAGTCGAGTATCGTCAGTGGCACCAGCACCAGCGGGTCGGCCAAGTGCTGGTCCAGCCCGGTGGCATAGCGCCCAGTCAGATCGGCCATGGCCATGGGCGTGAGGTGCGCAGTAACTGGCTGGAAGCGCAGACGCGAAGTGCCGTCTGGATGACGCTCGATGATGTCGTTGTTGGTAGCCTTCCAGCGCCCGCCCGCCTGCGGCATATAGCGGTACAGCAGGGTATGCAGTTGCAGCACTACGCCCTCGCTGAAGGGCATGTGCGTGGCGGACTCGTGGATCAGCGCCAAGGCATCGCGGTAGCCGGCGATCTCCTGTTCCGAGCGGCTCTTTGGCGTTGCGTTGCGAATGACCAGGGACTTCAGCCGCGAGGGAGCGACGACAACACCTTCCAGCCGGTTGGACGACTCGGTGGACTCCACCACCGCGACCTGGCGTAGCCCCTTGAGGGCTTCGGGCGACTGCGCAGCATAGAGTTGCTGCTTGCCCTGGTACTCCCCCAACGTGCGTAAAGTGGCGGCCTGGGTGCCATCGAAGCGAAGCGCGGCAAGGTACTCGGGTATGAGCGAGTGCATGGAAATGTAAGCCCAGGCTATCTAGATGAGGTAATCATAGTCTTTAAATGGGGCATTATCTCTAAAAATACCTCATTACCAGTGTTTGACTACCCCATTTCCAGCACCCAGCCTTCGGCAAAGGCAAATGACAAGGGAACGGCACTCAAGAGACAATAGCCCTACCCAGAAAAGGAAAAGGCCGCCCCTGCCCACTCGCTGTTGCAACACCCGGCCAAATCGTTCGCCGCGCAGTCGCCTGAAGCCCTTGATCCCAAAAGGCCTGCGCAGCCCACCAAGTGCTACTGAACGCTCCCGAGATCAGAAAAGATCGTCAGACGTTGAACAGAAAATTCATCACGTCGCCGTCCTTCACGATGTAGTCCTTGCCCTCCGAACGCATCTTGCCGGCGTCTTTGGCGCCGTGCTCGCCCTTGAAGGCGATGAAGTCGTCAAAGGCAATCGTCTGGGCCCGGATGAAGCCGCGTTCAAAATCCGTGTGGATGACGCCCGCCGCCTGCGGTGCGGTGGCGCCCACCGGGACCGTCCAGGCGCGCACTTCCTTCACGCCGGCAGTGAAGTAGGTCTGCAGGCCCAGCAACTGGTAACCGGCGCGGATGACGCGATCCAGGCCGGGCTCGGTCATGCCCATGTCTTCCAGAAAGACGGCACGGTCTTCCTCGTCCAGATCGGCGATTTCGGCCTCGATGGCCGCGCACACCGCCACCACGGGGGCGTTTTCCGCGGCGGCGTAATCCTGCACCGCCTGCAGATGGGGATTGTCCTGGAAGCCGTCTTCACGCACATTGGCCACATACAGGGTGCGCTTGGCCGTGATGAAGCAGTAGCCCCGGATCAGGGCCTGCGCATCTGCGTCCAGATCCAGGCTGTGCACGGCTTTACCGGCATCCAGGGCCGCCACGATGCGTTCCAGCAGGCCCACCAGGCGGATGGCTTCCTTGTCGCCGGAATTGGCCAGTTTGCGGTTCTTCTGCAGGATCTTGTCGGCCGTGGCCAAGTCCGCCAGCGCCAGTTCCGTATTGATGACTTCGATGTCGGATACCGGGTCCACGCGCCCCGCCACGTGGATCACGTTATCGTCCTCGAAACAGCGCACGACGTGGACGATGGCGTCGGTTTCGCGGATATTGGCCAGGAACTGGTTGCCCAGCCCTTCGCCCTTCGAGGCGCCGGCCACCAGACCGGCGATGTCCACGAATTCCACGACGGCCGGCACGACGCGTTCGGGCCGAACGATGGCGGCCAGCTGCGCCAGGCGCGCATCAGGCACCTCGACCACGCCGACGTTGGGTTCGATGGTGCAGAAGGGATAGTTCTCAGCGGCGATGCCGGCCTTGGTCAGGGCGTTGAACAGGGTGGATTTGCCGACGTTGGGCAGGCCAACGATGCCGCATTGCAGTGCCATGGGGATCCTGAAGTGACATGGGGAGGGAATTCAAGGCGCCATTGTACCCGCCGCGATGCGCCGGTGATGCCGTGCTTGCCACGCCTGCCCCGTTCCACGCCTGATGCCCGACACATCGTGCCTGCCCCATGTTGTACCGTGCCCGTCACGCTGCACGCTGCGCTTGCCGTGCTGCCGTGCCCGCGTCAGAGCGGTCGGCTCACGGCACGGCCAGATCGGGCGCGAAATGCAGCACCAGCGCAATCAGCAGCAGTGGCCCGCCGTTGAAGATCGCATGCAGGGCCATCGACGCCCCGATGCCGCGGCGCACGCGCATCCAGCCCAGCACCAGACCGGTGAGCCATTGCGGCAGCACCAGCAGCGGCAGCAGCACCAGACTCATGGACGTCATGCGGAAGTTGAACAGGTGCACGGCGGCGAATGCCAGGGCGCTGGAGTGGAACAGCCACGGGTACAGCCGCTGCCCCAGACGCCGCCCGCGCCAGGATAGTGTCCAGCCGGCGCGCCAGCGATGGTCCGCCGGATACCATAAGGGTGCCAGCACCAGCAGCAGCGCGGCAACCGCCATGGCCCCGGAGGCCACTCCGGCCCCCTGAATCAGGATGACTGCCATCAGGGGCACGAACCACCACAACATGGCCAGGCGGCGCAAAGCGTAGCGGAACGTCAACTCTTCGACGATCGGCGCCCAGACGAGCGCAGCCAGCCAGGGCAGATTGTGCAGATCCAGCCGGTGCTGCGCCCCGCCTGCCTCGGCGGCTGACAGCGCCAGCGGGGCAAAGACGAACACATTCACCAGCCACAGCAGCACGGCCCAGTGCGCCAGCCGCCACCAGGGCGCGTTCAGGCTGAAGTCGCCGCGCAGGCCGCCGCGCGCCTGGCGCCCGCCCAGGCGCGGCCCGGGTCGCGGGCGGACAATGAAACGCAGGAAATCGACTATCTCTGCGCCCATGGTGGGCAGGCCGACCGGGCGGCGGAATCCGGGCATGCGGGTGAGGGTTCCTTCTGGCTGCGTCATGCGTTCAAATTGACCTCATGGCAGGGCGACTGATGCGCCGTTTGCCGCAGGACTCCAGGCGCCGCAGTGCGGCGTATGCGAATCGCCCAGGCGCACGTTGGCTTACGGCCCCGGGGCATGGTTCGCCTGATGGAGCCGTTCGGTGGCGCGCTCGAATTCACCGTCCAACAACTGGGGCAGCACCACGCGACAGCGGTTGATCACGTCCTCGATGCCGGGCATGTCGTCCTTGCGTGGCGGGTGCAGCACGAAATTCACGACCGGCTGGGCCAGACCCAGGTTGCGGGGGTGGCCGATGCCGATGCGCAAACGCCAGAACCCCGCCGCGCCCAGAACCGACTGAATGTCGCGCAGGCCGTTGTGCCCCGCGTGCCCGCCGCCGAACTTGAGTTTCACCGCCCCGGGCGGCAAGTCCAGTTCATCATGCAGGACCAGAATTTCCTGCGGCTGCAGTTTGTAGAAGCGTGCCAGCGTACCGACCGCCTGTCCCGAGCGATTCATGAACGTGGCAGGCTTGGCAATCACCACGGCCTGACCCGCGTGGCGAGCCCGCGCCACCCAGGCGAAAAAGGGCTTTTCCAGCGTGAATCCGGCGCGCAAATCGTCGGCAAAATGGTCGGCCAGCCAGAAACCGGCATTGTGCCGCGTCAGCTCGTACTCGGGGCCGGGATTGCCCAGCCCGACGACCAGGCGGATGGGCGAGGCCGCCACGGCGCGCGCAGCCGCCCGGCCCCCGATCGCGCCTTTGGATGCCGGCGATGCCTGCGGCGCCGAAAAAGTCTGGTCCGGCTTGACCCCGTCCTGAGGGGCGGGGCTTGCGCTTTGACGCGTGGTCATGGGATATGAGGGGGAAAAGCATTCATCATACGACAAAACCCCCGCCGGGCCTGCGCCAGGCGGGGGTCTTGCACTTGGTGCCGGCAGGCGCGCAGGCGCGCCGGGATTACTCGGCCGCCGGAGCGGCCCCGGCGGCTCCGGCGTCCCCGGCCTCGGCGTCTTCGCTCGTCGTGCCCTTGACCGCACTGGCCTGGCCCAGCAAAGGGTTCGTGTCTTCGCCGTGCGGCACGAACTTCACGCCCAGCGGCAGGCTGATGTCCGCCAGGTGCAGGCGGGCATTGGCCACCAGCCCGCCCAGATCGACTTCGATGAACTGCGGCAGGTTGGCCGGCAGGCACGTGATGTCGAGTTCGGCCGGACCGTGGGTGACGACCTGGCCCGCCAGCTTCACCGCCGGGCTGATGTCGGCGTTCAGATAGTGGACCGGAACCCGGGTAGTGACGGCCTGGGAGGCATCCACACGCTGGAAGTCCACGTGCAGCACGAGCGCCTTGTAGGGATGCCACTGCACGGCGCGCACCAGCACGGGCTCGGTGTTGCCATCCAGGACCATGTCCAGGATCGAGGCGTGGAATTCTTCCTTGTTCAGGGCGTGGTAGATCTCGTTGTGGTCGAGCTCG
>JACDJC010001025.1_pt1 | contig 27336 bp, 29 predicted proteins | sample 7454191 | NCBI WGS metagenome assembly JACDJC01 (sample SAMN14253291, study PRJNA609438) | sludge metagenome | isolation source: sludge after 25d culture with pyrite and EDTA | collected 2018-12-20 | reverse complement strand
CGACAGCGCTTCCATCGCCTGGTCGGCCCGCTGTTCCTGGACGAAGCCGAGCAACGCGTTGATGACGACGACCACCCCGATCACGATCGGGTCCTTGAAGTCGCCGACCGCAGCCGAGATGACCGCAGCCCCGAGCAAAAGCAGGATGAGCACGCCGCGAAACTGGTCGAGCAAGCGCTTCCACCAGGGCCGCTTGGGTTCGCCCACCAGTTCGTTTGGGCCGGTCAGTTCCCGCCGCCGGTCAGCCTCCACGTCGCTCAGGCCCCGCTGAAGGTCGACGTCGAGCTGGTCGGCCGACTCGGCCAGATCGAGGCAATACCAGGGTGACCGAGGCTCGACGAAGCGACCCTCGGTTGGCCCAGCGGCATCGATCGTCGGCCGGGAGGCGGGAGGTGTCATCGGGAGTCCATCAACAGGTCGGTTTCGTTCGTCGCCATGGCCGTCGTCGACCGGGTGTTCGGGCGTCGCTCGTCGGAGCAGAGACCGTCCCGACCCGCATCATACCGGCACCCACCTGCTGTCGTTCAGGCGTCCTGGGCTACGTTGCCTGGCAGCGGCAGCGCCCCCTGGCCACCGCCGACCGCCGCTTCTGTCGCCCAAACGCTCAGCCATGGACCGCTCGCTGTGACCTGCCCACACTGCCACGCCGATACCCTCGATGATGCCCGGTTCTGCACCCACTGCGGGGCGACGCTCAACGCTTCGGCCCCGGGTGTGGGCGATCGGTCGCAGACGCCCGGGGGTGTTCGTCCGACCGCCGGGAAAAGCGCAGGCCGGGACGCAAACCAGGACGTGGGCAACCGAGCTTCAGCTGACGACGAAGGACCGCTCGTTGTTCAACGGCGACGCCGCTCCGAGGTGCCCGCCGCGGACGGATTGGCGAAGACGGACGCCGTCGATGTGGTGACACCTCCTCGACCGCCGCAGGAAGACGGAACGTCGACCCAGGTCAACCCGCAAATCGACCCGGCCGGATCGCAGCCGCCGGAATCGCCGTCGGCGCCGACCTCGCCCACCGGGGGCACACCGACCTCGGTCACGCCGGGCATTCCCGCCGCTCCGTCGGCCTGGGACCAGCCGGACGGCGGGGCGGCGACGGCGGTGCACGACCTGTCGAGCCCGGAGCCGCCCCGAGCCGCCGCGAAGCCGCTTCCCGCGCCCGCTCCCAGCAGCGTCTGGTCGGCCCCTGCACCGCTGGCGGCGCCACGCCGGGTGCAGCCGCCGTCCGAATCCGGGTCGACGCCGGGGTCGGGGCGCTGGGCCAGGGTGGTCGCCGGGGTGGTCTCGGTGTGGCTACCGGTCAGCGCTTTGATCTACGTCGTACTCGACCAGGGCAAGCTGCTCGAGCGGTCAGGGCTTGAGCTGGTCGCCATCGCAGCACCGACGCGACTGTCGTGGGGTGTCTGGTCTTCGACCGCAGCGCCGCTGGCGTGGACGGTATCGCTGCGGGCGCTGGCGCTACTTGCCGGCTTTGGGGCGCTCGTCATCCTCGCCGCATGGATGGCCCGCAACCGCAAGGCGATGCAGATCGGCCTGATCGCGACCGGCGCGACCGTGCTGACCTTCGGGGTCGTCCAGCTCGTGTGGTTGATCGTCGGGCTCGACCTGATCACCGGTCTGACCGTCGGCCAGGAGATCCGCCAGATCTACGTTCCCGCCGGCGTCAGTATCGCGGTTGGCGTGCTACTCGCCTGCCTGGCACCGGTTGCCAGCCGGTCCAAGCACTGAGGAGCCGCTCAGGCACCCCGGATCAAGGGATTCTCAATTTTTAAATCACTTTCACCCTTACGGTGAAAAGGTTATGTTGAAGGTCGGTCACCAAGCTCGCACCGAGGAGGCCCATCATGACGTGCCCACTGATCATCGGCCCATACCACCCACCCAAGACCTTCCAGCGCTACCCGTCGGCACCGGCCGGAGCGTTGCTGGTCGCTCACCTCCGACGCAATCGCTTCGAGGTGATCCTGCCCGCAACCGAGCCCGGGCTACTCAAGGCTCTGCGTCTCGGCGTCTACTACGTCGTTCGCCGCCACAGCGGCATCAACGAAGATGTCCATCATGCCCTGACGCGTGACATCGAGGTGGAGTTCAAGTTCAAGTACTCCTTCACGCTGGAGCTGAGCAACGAGGCCCAGCCGAAGCCCAACGGCCGGCGTACCGCCGGCGATGTGAAGGACGCATCCAACGCGCTGAAGGAGAACGCCATCGAGGCGGTGCGCTACTACAGCGAGCACGCCGACCCGGTGGTGCTGTTCCGTGCGCGCCTCCGCCAGAAGCTCAACGAACTGGCACGAGAGCACTCGAGGCCCGACATCGGCGAGCTCTACGACCGGGTGCTCGGGCTGAAGCAGTCCGGCTGTAAGGACTTCACCGAGACGCGAGGCATGAAGGTGTGCCTCGAACAGTTCAGCGTCTCGGTGCAACCGAGAGGCTTCGGCACGGCCGCCTGAAGGCGGAAACACCGTCGCAACACCCTTTGTGCCAACAGGACGAGGTCCGGAGGCCCGATAGCCTGCGGCTCCGTGGAACCGCAGCGACCGTTCGTTATCGGGATCGCCGGAGGGTCGGGTTCGGGCAAGACGACGGTCACCCGGTCGATCGTCGAGGCCGTCAACCTCGTCAACGTGACGATGCTCACCGTCGACAGCTACTACTTCGACCAGTCCGACCGGCCGATGTCGGAGCGGGCACAGGTCAACTACGACTCCCCCGCTGCGTTCGAGTGGCCACTCGTCTTCGAGCACCTCAACCGTTTGCGATCGGGCGTTGCGGTCGAGGTGCCGGTGTACGACTTCACCACCCACACCCGGTCGTCGATCACCGAGCCTGCCCACCCCGGAGCGGTGATCGTCGTCGACGGGATTCTCGTGCTGCACGACCCCGACCTGCGAGAACTGCTCGACCTGGCCGTCTATCTCGACGTCGACGACGACCTCCGCTTCATCCGGCGGATGGAGCGCGACGTGACCGAGCGAGGGCGAACGACCGAGACGGTCGTGCGCCAGTACCTGACCACCGTCCGTCCCAGCCACGTACAGTTCGTCGAGCCAACCCGACGTTTCGCCGACGTCATCATCCCTCACGGTGGACGCAACACTTCGGCGATCTCGATGCTGGTGGCGCTGATCCGCGAGCGGGTGGCGTTGGCGACCACCGAGCCCAGCACCGGCTGACACCTCGTGACCGAGACGCTGTTCGCGTTCCGAGACGTGATCGTCGCCAGTGGGGTCGTCCAGCGGCTTGCGCTGGGGATGGCCGACATCGCCCAGGGCGGCATCACCGTCGTCTCGGGGCCTTCCGGCGCTGGTAAGTCCACGATGTTGCGGTGTTGCAATCGGCTCGTGGTGCCGTCGTCCGGGACGGTCACCTACCGGGGCGTCGACGTCGCCGACTGGGAGGCCCGAGCGCTCCGACGCGACGTCGGCATGGTCTTTCAGCGGCCGATCCCGTTCCCCGGCACGGTTGCCGACAACCTGCGCACCGCGGTTGCGCTGAGCGACGACGAGGTGTCGTCGCTTCTGAGATCCGTGGCGCTCGAGCCATCGATGGCCGATCGTGAGGCCACCGGGCTGTCGGGAGGCGAGGCGCAGCGGATGTGCCTGGCCCGGACGCTCACCACTCGGCCGTCGGTCCTGCTCGCCGACGAGCCGACATCCAGCCTCGACCCCGAGGCGACGGCCCACCTCGAGACGCTGGCACTCAGCCTGGCCCAAGGCGGCACCACCCTGGTGTGGGTGACCCACGATCCCCAACAGGCCGAGCGGCTGGCCGACCACCACCTTCGACTCGGCCCGCCTTGATCGCCCAATCCGGCGCCACCGAGCCGACGACGTGGGGTCTGGCAGCATCGGCGATCCTGGTGGCCCTTGCGCTGGCGGTATCGGCCTGGCGACGGCTCGGTGTGGAGCGGTCGCTGTTGTGGGCTGCGCTACGCGCAGCGGGCCAGCTGGCGCTGATCGGCGGGGCGCTCACGCTGGTCGTCGGCGACGGCGCGCCGCTGGCGTGGAGTTGGTGCTGGCTGGTCGCCATGGTGCTCTTCGCTGCGATCACGGTTCGCCGACGTGCCCCCGAGGTGCCCGCAGCGTTCCCCCTGGCCCTTATCGCCTTCTCGACCACGACGATCATCTCACTCGGTGTCCTATTCGGTGCAGGGATCTTTCCGATGACGTCGCGCACCATCGTGCCGCTGGCCGGCATGGTGATCGGCAACTCGTTGTCTTCGACCGTCCTGGCCGCTCGTCGCACGATCGAGGAGCTTCGAGAACAACGCGACCGGGTCGAGGCACGGTTGGCGCTGGGCCTTTCGGGCCGCCAGGCCGTCCAGCCCCAGTTGCGAGCCGCGTCACGAACGGCCCTCATCCCCCAGATCGAGACGACCAAGTCGGTGGGGCTGGTCTTTTTGCCCGGGGCGATGGTCGGATTGATTCTGGCCGGAGTGGAGCCGGCGGCCGCGGTGAGGGTGCAGCTGGCGGTGATGTACCTCATCCTCGGTTCGGTGGCGGTGACGACGACCGTGATGGCGATCGGGTTGAGCACCCGGTTGATCACCGCCGACGATCGCCTGGTGGAACTCCCGCCGGCCGAGTGAGATCGTCAGCCGGCGACGTCGACGATGACCACCTCATCGTCGGTTGCGTAGGCCAGGCGCCGGTCGCCGAGCGACTGCACCCCGAACCGGCAATCGTCCGCCACCAGCGGTCCGGAGCCCCCTTGGGGGTTGTCTGCATCGACGAGCACCAGCTCGCCGGTGGCGTAATAGCAGATGGCCAAGGTGCGGTCGTCGAGCACCGCCAGTCCGGAGGGCACCCGGGTGTCGGTCCAGGAGGCCACCTTCTCGGAACGGGCGGCGGTCAGGCGCAACAGCCGCTCAGGGTTATCACCCGGAGCGTTGTCGGCGACCCACACCGTGTTCTTCCCATCGGTCCCCAGCGCGAATGGGTTGTTGAGCCCCGTGGCGAACGGGCTGGCCTCACCCGAATCGTTGACGACGAGCAGCTTTCCGTTGGCGGTGTCGGGCAGCGGACTCGACTCGGAGTCGAGCAGGTCGCCGACCCCGACCACGAGCGTGTCCTGTTCGGCGGTATCGCCGCCCAGCACGGCCAGACGGCCACCGTTTGATCGCTCCGCAGCAACCGGCCCGTCCCAACGACGGGTGAGCTTCCCCGGGGAGCCGGCGACCTCGTCGATCACGAGGTGGCCGTCGGTGGCTGTGTAGGAGACGAGCAGGGTGCCCTCGGTGTCGATGGCGAGATCGAGCAGTCCGCCCTGTTCCAGATCGGTGTCGAGGTCGTCGACGGTGAACAGCGCCTCGGCCTCACCCGAGTCCGGGTCGACCTTCGACACCCGTCCGCTGAGACGTTCGCCGACAAACAGTTGACCGTCTTCGTCAACGGCCAACGCCGTCGCCTCCTCGGCCGGAAACCGCGCCACGACCTGCGAGGCCAGCTCGGCCGGATCGCCAGACGGCTGAGGTCCGGAATCGGCCGTAGAATCCTCCGTCGAGGAGCAGCCCACGGCGAGGAGCACGAGGCCTGCCGCCCATCGGCCTGTGCGATGTCGGGCACCAGCGGCCACGGACCGCCGTCGGCTGGCCAACGTTCTCACTCCCCACTCCTCCGATGTTCCATCGATGCTCCCGGGCGACCTTCTCGCCCACCAAGGCAACCTATCGGGCCGAGGCCCGGCACGGCATCGAGGGTGGCTCGCCGGGACCGATACCGTGGCATGGGTGTCACCGCCTACGCCGCTCCGCTTCACCGTCTCCCGACCCCTGGCAACCGGTGCCGCCGCCGTTGCGGCCTCGGGGTCGCTTCGGGTGCTGCCCGGACGGGTCCCGGGCGGTGCGGCGCGCTGGCAGCGCACCAACCACCGGGCCGAACCGGTCACCCTGCTCGGAGGCCCGGCGGCGGTCATCGGGCTGGCCTCCGGCGTGATGGTGGGGACGGTGATCGCAGGCGACGCTCCGGCGAGCGCAACGCCCGGGTTGGTCGCCGTCGTGGGGGCGGGCCTCGCCGGCGGTCTCGATGATCTGTTCGGCGTCACCGACACCAAGGGGATCGGGGGGCATCTCCGGGCATTGGCCCGTGGCGAGGTGACCACCGGGGCGGTCAAGACCGTCGCCATCGGCGCCGCCGGCCTGCTGGCCGCCACCCTGGGATCCCGTGGCCGATCCCACCCGCTGGTCGTGGCGGCGGACGGCGCACTGATCGCCGGTTCTGCCAACCTGATCAACCTCTTCGACCTCCGGCCGGGCCGGGCACTCAAGGTTTCACTCCTCGTCGCAACCGCTTTGGCGGCCGTCCCGGCGCAGCGTCAGCCAGGCCCCGAGTCCGGCGCGGTGATCGGCACGGCGCTCGGGCTGCTCGGCGACGATCTCGCCGAGCGGGCGATGCTGGGCGATACCGGAGCCAACGCACTCGGGGCGGCACTGGCGGTCGACGCGGTTCGTCGCTGGTCACCCAGGGCCCGCCACCTCGCGCTGGCCGGCGTGATCGCCACCACCCTGGCCAGCGAACGGGTCAGCTTCACCAAGCTGATCGCCGACACGCCCGTGCTCAACGCTCTCGACCAACTCGGCCGACGCAATGCACCATCGCTGGGGGGCACATCATGAACGACGAGCACGGCACGAACGAGGAGCAGGTCATCAGCGCAACGAAAGCTCCTGCAGGCCTGGCGACGATCGCACTGCGCCCGGCCGTCGCGCTGCTCGTCGAGGGACCGGCCTCGGTCGGTGAGCTCGTCGCCGCCAGCGGTATCTCGCGGCGGGGTATCGAGGCGCTGCTCGCAGGTTTGACGACCGCCGCCGGCGATGAAGAGGCCACACCTGGCCTGAGCCTCGCGGACGACCGCTGGGAGCTCTCCGACCCGTTGCGGGCCGAGCTGATCGAAGGCTGGGCACTCGACGGGCCCTCGGAATCAGGAGCCTTCACCGACCCGGAACTGCACACCCGCTTCGAGGCCTGGTCGCTCGGGCTGGACGCACCGCGTCGGGATCTCGATCACCGCCCGGCCACCCACGACGGCGTAGCCGCCCGCCTCGACGTGCTCGACCGCCACCTCGATCTGCGGGGCGCCCACGTGCTCGTGCTGGGCGGACGCGACCTCGACGCCCTCGCGCTCGCCGCCGACGGCCGGGCTGAAGAGGTGGCCGTCGTCGACGTCGACGACTCCGTCCTCGCGACCCTCGGGTCGACCGGCCTGGACGGGCGCGGACCGCTGTTGCGGTGGTGTGACGTGCGGGTTGGTCTGCCCCGATCGCTGGCCGACTGGGCCGACCTGGTCATCGTCAACCCGCCCTTCACTCCGGAGGGCATGGCCGCGTTCCTCGCCGTCGCCACCGATGCGCTGGCGGGGCCCGACGGGCGGGTGGCGGTGACCTACGGTTTCGGCGAGACCCGTGCGACCCTCGGCTGGCAGGTGCAGCGCGAGATGATGCGCGCCGCCTTCGCCATCTCGGCCATGTGGCCCGACGTCGTCACCTACGCAGGTGCCGAAGCGATCGGCGGCCGCGCCGACCTGTATCTGCTCGCACCGACCGGCCGCGAGGGCACCCAGGGCGAGGCGGCCGAAAACCTCTACTCCCAGGGTCCGGCCGCTGCTCGTTCGGCGATCGAGGCCGACTCGGCGCCGCTGAGCGCCGCCACCGAGGAGGCCGGACCGGACGCCCAGGTGATCGGGGTCCGGCGCTTGATCGGTGGCGACCAGGCGCCCAAGCTGCGCAGCGGAGCGGTCCCGGTCGTCGACCTGCGCGGCGATCCGGGGGCATGGTTGCCCCGAGCCCTCCTGGCGCTGGCGGCGCCCTCTGCGGTGCTCGTGTGCGACGTCGACACAGCCGACCGCAGCGCCGATCCCGAGCAGCGGGATACGACCGGAGGCCGCGGCTGGGTCGAGGCCCACCTGTCGAGGTGGTGGCGCCTCGAACCGGCCCAGCGGGCGGTAGCGGGGGCCGACCTGCTGGTCGCCCGCCGAATCGACGGCGAGGCCCCGGCCTCACCTGCCGGCCCGCCGCTGGTCGGACGCGGGCATGCCAACCCCCGCAACGTGATCGCCGAGTGGCTGACCCGGTCTTCGGAGATCGATCCCCCACCCACGCGTCGCCAGGCCCGGGCCGCAGCGAGCGACCACCTCGCCTCGCTCGGTGCGACGGTGCGTCCCGGTGACTCGCTGCTCGACCTTCCCCTCGATCGGATCGCAGCGCTGCTCACCGACCCGGCACCGGCGTCGAGCTGACACCACGGGGGTCCGGCGGACCCGTTGGGACTCAGGGGAGGCGGTCGAGCGCAGCGGTCAGGTCGGCGACCAGGTCGGCCGCATCCTCGATGCCCACCGAACAGCGCACCAGCGAGGCGGGCACCTCGAGGGGCGAACCGGCTGCGGACGCGTGCGTCATCCGACCCGGATGTTCGATCAGGCTCTCGACTGCGCCGAGCGACTCGGCCAGCGTGAACAGCTCGGTGTGGCTGACCACCTCGAGCGCCGCCGCCTCGCCGCCTCGACACTCGAAGCTCACCATGCCGCCAAACCCGGACATCTGCCGGGCGGCCACCCGGTGGGTGGGGTGGCTCTCCAACCCCGGGTAGCGCACGCGCTCGACCTGCGGGTGGGCCTGGAGCGCCTCGGCGATCACGGCGGCGTTGGCGCTGTGCCGCTCCATGCGGACGTCCAAAGTCTTGAGGCCCCGCAGCACCAGATAGCAGTCGAAGGGCGAGGGCACCGCGCCGACGGCGTTCTGCAGGTAGCGCAGCCGCTGGGCCAGCTCCTCATCGGAGGTGGCGACGATGCCACCGACCACGTCGGAGTGGCCACCCAGGTACTTGGTGGCGGAGTGCACGACGACGTCGGCGCCGTGCTCCAAAGGACGCTGGAGCGCCGGGGTGGCGAAGGTGTTGTCGACCACCAGGATCGCCCCGTGGGCGTGGGCCACCTCGGCGATCGCCGTGATGTCCAGGCAGGTGAGCAGCGGGTTGGTCGGCGTCTCGAGCCACACCATCGTCGCATCGTCGGGCCAGTTGGCCTCCAGCTTGCCCGGGTCGGTCAGGTCGAAGGCCAGGTGATCGCGGCCTTCGACGGCATGGACCGCCGAGATCAGCCGGTACGTGCCGCCGTAGGCGTCGTCGCCGAGCACGATCCTGCTGCCGGGCGCAACCAGCCGGAGCAGTGCGTCCTCGGCCGACAGCCCCGAGGCGAAGGCCACCGCATCGGTGCCTCCCTCCAGGCTGGCCAGGCAGGCCTCGTAGGCGACGCGCGTTGGGTTGCCCGTGCGGCCGTATTCGAAGCCGCCCATCAGCTCGCCCACCTCGGGCTGGGCGAAGGTGGTGGCCAGGCTGATCGGGGTGACGACCGCGCCGGTGATCGGGTCGTGGGGCTGGCCGGCGTGGATCGCCCGGGTGGCGAAACCGTGGGCCCGTCCGGGCGTGGCGTCAGTCGACATGGCGATCTCCTCCCAGGTCATCCCCAAATTCGAGAAACTCCAGCACGTCGCTGCGGGTCAGGATGCAACAGGGCCTGCCGCCGCCCAGCACGAGGAGGGCGGTGGCGGTGCGAAGCTGCTCGATCGCCAAATTGACCTCCTGGCCGATCCCGATCGTCGGCAGGCTGGGGCCCAGCACCGACTCGACCGGTAGGTCCAAGGTGGCCCGATCGTCGGCGGCGGCCCGCATCAGCACCAGTTCGTCGACGGAGCCCATCACCTCGGCGGCGGCGAAGGGCGGCGTGTTCTTGCATACCGGCAGCTGGCTGATGCCGTTGGTGCGCATCACGTCGATCGCCTCCCGCACCGGCTGCTCGGGGTTGACGTACAGCAGGTCGCGCGGCCCGCCCGAGCGCTCGATGGCGTCGGCCAACGTCGGCCCGGACGACGTCGTGAACCCGAAGTTGGCCATCCAGTCGTCGTTGAACACCTTGGACAGGTAGCCCCGCCCCGAGTCCGGGTTGAGGACGACGACCAGGTCGTCGGGCCCGGCCGCGGCGGCCACCCGCAGGGCTGCGGCCACGGCCATGCCACCCGAACCGCCGACCAGGATGCCCTCGGTGCGGGCCACCCGTCGGGCCATCGAGAAGCTGTCGGCGTCGGACACGGCGATGATGCCGTCGTACAGGTCGGTGTTCCAGGCGTCGGGGAAGAAGTCCTCGCCGACCCCTTCGACCAGGTAGGGCCGCCCGGAGCCACCGGAGAACACCGACCCTTCGGGGTCGGCTGCGATGATCTGAATCTCGGGGTTCTGCGCCTTGAGGTACGTCGCCACGCCGGTGATCGTGCCGCAGGTGCCGGCGCCGGCGACGAAGTGGGTGATGCGCCCCTCGGTCTGTGCCCACAGCTCGGGGCCGGTCGAGGCGGTGTGGGCGGCCGGGTTGGACGGGTTGGCGTACTGGTTGGGCCGATACGCGTTGGGGGTCTCCTCGACCAGCCGCTCGGCCACCGAGTAGTAGCTTTCGGGGTCCTCGGGTGCCACCGCCACCGGGCACACGACCACCTCCGCCCCGTAGGCGCGGAGCAGATCGACCTTCTCGGGAGCCACCTTGTCGGTCATGACGAAGATGCAGTCGTAGCCCCGTTGGGCAGCGACGATCGCCAGGCCAACGCCGGTGTTGCCGCTGGTCGGTTCGACGATCGTGCCACCGGGAACCAGCTCGCCGGCGGCCTCGGCGTCGAGGATCATCTGCAGCGCCGGACGATCCTTGGTCGACCCGCCAGGGTTGGTCGTCTCCATCTTCATCGCCAGGGTGGCGGCCAGGCCTTCCTCCTCGGACAGGCGGCCGAGCCGGACCAACGGGGTGTTGCCAAACAGCTCGAGCACCGAGGGGGCGACGCCCGCCGGGAGGTCGGTCGACTCGGCATCGCCGGGTCGCTCGGTGGAGCTCATCGGCTCGGTGGAGCTCACGCAAGATCCTCGGTCATCGGGCACAGCCTGCCACCTCGGGCTCGATCCGACCCACCCCGATTCGAGAACGACCCGGCCTCAGAAACGCAGGCTGATGGCGACGATGCCCACCATCAGCGCGGTGAGACCGAGGAAAACCGCTCCCAGCGTGGCCACACCGACCAGCGAGCGGTCCATATCCTCGGCCGAGGCGCCCGACACGTTGAGTTCCGAGCCCGCCGCACTGGTCTTGCCCTCCTTGGCCGAGCGGGTCACGCTCACCTTGTCGAAGGCGTCAGACGTGACCGAACGCAACGGACTGGCCATCAGGATCGCACCGATCGCAACGGTGAGCAGCATTCCTACCAGGAGACTCCGTCGGATCGTCACGGCATGTCGCTCCAGCTGCTTGTACACGTACCTCTGACGATACCTCACTGGAACGCCAAGGCAAGGGGCTGTGGGCGATCTCGCACCGCACCGCTGTCGATTTCGCACTCCGTGCCCAAGCCCCGCTCCGTTTTCGATGCCGGTTACCGAGCAGTGCTGTTCCCTAGGATGAGCGGGTGGAGCCAGGTCGACTCGACGAATTAATCGACGACCTTCGCAGCCGTGGCGGCAGGGTGACGGCGGCACGGCGGCTGGTGCTCACCGAGCTCGCCACCGACCCAGGCGCACACATCAGCGCCGAGGATCTGGCCGATCGGCTCCAGGGCGAGCATCCGGAACTCCACCTGGCCACCGTCTACCGGACGTTGCGGACCCTGGGCGAGGTTGGGCTGGTGCAACACGTCCACCTCGGTCACGAACCTGCGGTGTACCACCTTGCCGAGCACCATCACGGACACGTGCAGTGCAGCGGGTGCGGCCGGGTGTTCGGCGTGGATCAGGCGGTGATCGATCGCCTGCGCAGCGACCTCCTCGCCACCCACGACTTCGAGATCGATGAGCTGCACTTCGCCCTCACCGGCCGCTGCGACGCCTGCCGGAGGAACGCCCAGGATTGATGGTTGTTGAGGAACCCCGTGCGTCCGACCGCCACGCACCGGCTGGAGTATCTGCTCACGGGCAGGTCATGCGGGCGATCGCCGGGGCCGGGTCGTTCCGGGCGCCCTTGCGCCACGAGTCCAGGTAGGGCTGAGGGGCGAGCTTGCCCCTGCGGTTCTGCCAACCGGTTCGACAAGCGGGCGACAGCCCGAAGTGCAGGTGGCAGCCGGTGCCCTTGGCGTTTCCGGTCCCGGGTCTCGATCTCCTCGACCACCGCACCGGTGGGGGCCACCACCGCCGTGCCGCACGGGGCGAACATGTCCGCCGCCGGGTAGTGATGGTGAGTACGGGCATAGCGGGTGGCCGACGACTTCACCGGGAAGGCAAACGCCGGTGGGGGCGTGGTCGAGCAGCCACATCCGCCGGCTAGCAGCCCGACAGCGCCGATCGAGATGGCCCAAACCAGCAGGGCGCTACGACCCCGGCGGGGCTGCCCCGGCACTCGAACTCGACGATGCCGCGTCCACATGGCGTCAGCCCATGCGGGCGTTGAGGAGCTGGGTGACCACCTTGCCGTCGGCCTGGCCCTTGGTCGCCCGCATCACCTGACCCACGAAGAAGCCGGTCACCTTCTGGTCGCCGTCGCAGAAGCGGGCCCACTCGGCGGGGTTGGCCTCGATCAGCCCGTCGACGATGCCTTCCAGCTCGGAGGTGTCCATCGCCTCGAAACCGGCAGCCGCTGCAACCTCGGCTGGATCGCCGCCCTCGGCGACCAGCGTGGCCAACACGGTCTTGGCCTGGGTGGCCGACAGCTTGCCGTCGATCTCCATGCCCACCAGCTTGGCGAACGCAGACGGGTCCAACTCGGCGGAGCGCTCGTCCGACAGGTTGTGCTCGGCGTGGGTGAGCGCCCGCCCGGCATCGGCCCCGGCCTCGATCGCAGCCAACACCAGGCCGTCCAACCCACGCTCGACCACGATGGCGACCCCTTCGCCGCCACCTCCCGTCGCCCCGACCAGGCGGGCCCGGCGGGCGGCGGGCAGGACGGGCAGCTCGGCCCGCACCCGCTCGATCCACTCGTCGCCCGGGTCGCACGGCACCAGGTCGGGATCGGTGAAGTAGCGGTAGTCGTCCGCCTCCTCCTTGACCCGCAGGGTGTGGGTGCGGCCGTCGTTCTCGTTCCAGTGACGGGTCTCCTGTCGCACAGTGCCACCGCCCTCGATCAGGTCCACTTGACGGGCGGCCTCGTAGTCGACCGCCCGGCCCAACGAGCGCAGCGAGTTGACGTTTTTGATCTCGCAGCGGGTGCCGAGGGTGTCGGATCCCTGGGGGCGAACCGACACGTTGCAGTCCACCCGCATCGAGCCCTCCTCCATCTTGCCGTCGGACGCGCCGACCGCCACCAGAATCGACCGCAGCTCGGACACGTACGCCCGCGCCTGATCGGCGTCGCGCAGGTCGGGCCGGCTGACGATCTCAAGCAGGGGCACGCCGGCCCGGTTGTAGTCGACCAGCGAAGATGAGGCGCCCTGAAGCCGACCGGTATCGCCGGCGTGGGTCGACTTCCCGGTGTCCTCCTCCAGGTGGGCTCGTTCGATGCCGACGTGCTTGCCGGAGGGCAGCTCCAACCAGCCGTCGATGTCGATCGGCTGGTCGTACTGGCTGATCTGGTAGTCCTTGGGCAGGTCGGGATAGAAGTAGTTCTTCCGGGCGAACACCGAGCGCTGCACCGTGCAGTTGAGGGCCAGGCCCACCCGGATCGCCAGCTCGACCGCCTGTTCGTTGAGCACGGGCAGGCTGCCCGGCAACCCCAAGGTGAGCGGGTCGATGTTGGTGTTCGGCGCAGCGCCGAAGAGCTGGGGTGCAGCGGAGAACAACTTGGTGGCCGTCGCCAGCTCGGCGTGCACCTCAAGGCCGATGACGATCTCCCACTTGGACAGGTCCACCGTGGTGCTCGACGGAGCCGGAATCGTCATCGATGTGCCCGTCGTTGATCCGGCGGTCGTTGCTGTACCTGCGCTGCTCATGAGCCGTCTCCGTGTCGTTCGGCGTTCGCTCCGTCTCCACGGGCGCTGTGCTCGAGCACGGCGGCCGCCCGGAACATCGTGGTCTCGCCCAGGGCAGGCCCCAGCAGCTGCACACCGATGGGCAGCCCGGCGCCGTCGGTGCCGAAGGGAATCGACGCCGCCGGGTGCCCGGCCAGGTTGGTGGGGATCGTGCAGATGTCGCTGAGGTACATCGTCAGCGGGTCGTCGGTCTTTTCTCCGAGTCGCCAAGCCGGCGTCGGCGACGTGGGACACATCAACAGGTCGTGGCTCGTGTACACCGCATCGAAGTCGGCTCGCACCTTGGTGCGCACCTTCTGGGCGGTGGCGTAGAAGGCGTCGTAGTAGCCGGCCGACAGGGCATAGGTACCCAACATGATGCGGCGCTTCACCTCATCGCCGAAGCCCTGCGTGCGGGTGGCGGTCATCATGTCGGTCACGTTGGCCGCCTCCACCCGATTGCCGTACCGCACTCCGTCATAGCGGGACAGGTTGGACGACGCCTCGGCGGGGGCGACGATGTAGTAGGCCGACAGACAGGCGGAGATCGATGGGATCGACACTTCCTCCACTATGGCGCCGGCGGCCTCCAACGCCTGGGCGGCAGCCCGGATGCGGGCGACCACCTCGGGGGCGATGCCCTCACCCATCAGCTCGGAGATGACGCCCACCCGAAGGCCGTCGACGCCGTCGTCCAAGTGCTTGCTGACGTCGGGTGCCGGCCGGTTGAGCGATGTCGAGTCGCCCGGGTCGTGCCCGCCGATCACCTCGAGCAACAGCGCGGCGTCGGCGACGTTGGCGGCGAACGGACCGATCTGGTCGAGTGATGAGCCGTAGGCGACCAGGCCGACCCGAGAGACGGTGCCATAGGTGGACTTCACGCCCACCACCCCGCACAGCGAGGCGGGCTGGCGGATCGAACCGCCGGTGTCCGATCCGAGCGCCAGGGGCACCATGCCCGAGGCGACCGCTGCGGCCGAACCACCCGAGGAACCACCGGGCACCCGCTCCCGGTCGTGGGGGTTGCGGGTAGGTCCGAACGCCGAGTTCTCGGTCGAGGAGCCCATGGCGAACTCGTCGAGGTTGGTCTTGCCGACGCTGATGGCACCGGCCGCGCTGAGGCGCTGGACGACCGTGGCGTCATAGGGCGGCACCCAGCCGGCCAGGATCCTGCTGGCGCAGCTGGTGGGCACGCCGCGGGTGACCAGGTTGTCCTTCAGCGCGATGGGCACGCCGGCCAGGGGGCCGGGGTCATCGCCGGCCGCCACCTGGGCATCGACTGCGTCGGCGGCGGCCCGCGCTTCGTCGGCGGTGACGCACAGGAAGGCGTTGAGGTCGGCGTTGGCCTCGTCGATGGCGGCGAGCGACTCGTCGATCACCTCGCGAGCGGAGCGTTCGCCGGCCCTGACGGCCGCAGCGGTCTCGAGTGCTGATCCGGCGCTCATGAGCCTTCCCCCAGGATGGAGGTGACCCTGAACTTGCCGTCCTCCGACGCGGGTGCTGCGGCCAGCACCTCGTCGCGGTCCAGCGTGTCACCGGGAACATCGGCCCGAAGCACGTTCTCCATCGCCACCGGCGTGCCCAGCGGCTCGACGCCATCGAGGTCGATCGACGACAGGTCGGCGGCATGGTCGAGGATGTCGGCCAGCTGGCCCGTGAAGGTGTCCAGCTCTGCCGGGGTCAGCTCCAACCGGGCGAGGGCCGCCACCTTGGTGACGTCGTCGGTGGTGATGGGTGATGGTCCGTCATCGGTGGTCACAGGGTGGGCTCCTTCATGCATTTTCACGAGCTTCGGCGTGCAGAGGTCGTCGGCCGCCGGTCCGGGGCGGTCGTCGATCAGCCTGCGATGGTACCGAGGGCCGGACCCAGGCCGGGAATGGGCGGGTCGGCCGGTCGTACGTCCCATCAATCGGTCAAGGACCTACGGATGTCTTTCAACACGGCGATGAGGTGCAGATCGTCGGTCGGCGAGCGCTCCGGGACGCCTTAGCTGGTCGGCGCAGGTTCAGGACAGCAACTGCGTATAGCCGGGCACGTCGTGGGGCGGGGTGGCGAGGTACACCTTGGCCTCTGGGCTGCCCGAGAATTTGCCGTGACTCCAGCGCAGCTCCACCCGACCCTCGACGGTGCGCCGACCATCGGCCGGCTCGAAGGGCAGCGCCTGCGGTTGCTGGGGTCCGCCGAACGACCCGTCCTCCTCGAGTAGGTCCCGACGGTCGCGCACCTCCGCCCGCCAGCGAACGACCGCCTGACCGGCAGGTTCTGCGAACACCTCGAAGGACTCGAGGGCGTAGCGGCGACGAAAGTCCCATGGGGTGTCCACCCGGTAGCGACGCGGCTCGCCCGAGCGACTCTGGCCGAGCACGAAATAGGGCGCCGATTGCAACCGCAACAGCCGCCAGACCATCTCCTCGCGTTGGCCAGGCGTAGCGAGCCCCGCACGCCAGCGCTCGGCCGTCGCCTGCGCCACCTCGCCGGCAAACGATCGGTAGCCCTCGGCCAGGTCGTCTGGCCAAGTTCCCTTGGGTAGGGCCGCCCGCAACGATCGGCGCTGATCCCGATCGAGCTGGGACACCTCTGTCGGAAGGTCCAAGCCAGACCAGGCCACCGTTCGACGGTACAGGTCGCCATAGGCCTCGGGGGCAACCTCGGCGAACCAGTCGACCGTCGTGGGGTGGCGCTTCTGGGCCAAATGGCGGTCGATCAGGTGAGCAGGGCTGACGTTGTGGAGGATGTCCGAGCCGTATTTGCAGCTCACCAGGTAGACGTGGTCGATGCGCAGGTCGGCCGGCACGGTCTCGAAGCCCGGCGGCTTGTGGGGTCCCTTCCACTCGACCCGATGAGGCACCCGGCCCCGCAGGCCCTCGGTGGCGGCGAGGAAGGCGGCTCCGTTGGTGAACGCCGCCCGAGCGAGGGGTCCTAGCACGGGATCGTCGAGGTGATCACCCACCCGGCCGAGCACGGCAGGGGCCACCCCGACCAGCGCCCGGGGCGCAGCGTTGACCCCATGATGCATGTCGCGAAAACCGAGCGTGCCCAGGCCGGTGACGATCTCGGTCAGCTCGGTCCGCAGGTCGGCCACCAGCGGAGGCTAACGGTGTCCCATCCGAGGCGGTCCGTCCGGTAGTAGCGTTGCCCGGGTGACCCTCTACCTCGTCCGTCACGGCAGGGCCGGGAAGCGCGACGACGGTGATCCGTTGGACACGCAGCGGCATTTGGACAACAAGGGCCGCCGTCAGGCGATCTGGCTGGCCGACCGACTGATCGACCAGCCCATCGACGCCGTGTGGTCGAGCCCCCTACCCCGCTGCAACCAGACGGTCGAGCCTCTTGCTGTGACCGCCGGGCTGGATGTCGAGCTGTTCGATGGACTGGCCGAAGGGACCGACATCGACACCTCCTGGGCGGTGATCGCCCAAGGGCTCGAACACAACGGAGACGTCCTGATGTGCAGCCACGGCGACGTCATTCCCGACCTGGTGCGCCGCGCCCAGGGGCGGGGCATGATCGTGCCGGGTCGAGCTGGGTTCACCAAAGGGTCGCTCTGGACCTTCACCGTCGACGACGGTCGCATCGTGCGGGGCGACTGGGAAGCGCCACCGCCCAAATCAGCGCTGCCCGGCTAGCCCACGGCTAGCCCCCGTCTGGGTTCGAACCGCCGGCGGTGGTCGGTGACGGGCCGCTTTCGGGCTGCGTTGTCGAGGTCGGGCTGGTACCGGCGTCAAGGCGTCCCTCGGCCACCTGACGGATCGCGTCGGCGGTTACCTCAGGCGGCAACAGACCGCTCGGCCGCTCCCCCACCTCGTCGAAGCGGTCCAACAACTTGATGGCAAGCTCGGGCCGGTCCTGGGCGTTGGCGATGCCCGCCGACAACAACAGCGCCGTCGGCTCTTCGGGGTCGATCTTCAGGGCGGCGTTGAGGCGCTGCACCGCCCGGTCGTAGAAGACGCCCTGGCCGAGCGCAGTGAACACCAACCCCTGGGTGGTGAGAGCGACGACGTCGTCGGGGTTGGCCTCGATCAGGTCGTCGAAGCACTTCAAGCCGTCGGTGAGGCCCAAGGCGCTCTCAAGGTCGGGCAGGTCCTGGCCGGGGGTCGTTGTCGTCGCCGCTGCCGAGGCGGCATCATCCACGGTTTTCCAGCAGCGCCGAACGTTGTCGGGAAGGTTGGCCTCGGCCACCGCCGACTCCAGGTTCTGGTCCCGCAGGATGGTCACCATGCCCGGGGGCGGGTCGGAGGCCCAGAAGGCATCGAGTTCGTCCTGGGCGGCCTCGGGGTCGCCGGAGCGCAGCGCCACCGAGGCCCGGAACACCCGCACATCGGGATAGCTCGGGTCGACCTTCACCACCCGGTCGAACCGGTCGGTTGCCTCGTCGGTCCGGCCGGCCCGGGCCAGGGCCCACCCGCTGTAGGTGAGGGCCTCGATGTCGTCGGGCCGTTCCTCGACCAGCTGCTCGTAGCAGTCGATCTCGGCGCCGGAGTCGGCTCGCAGCGTGCGACATGCATCGAGGCGTTCGGAGAAGCCGGTGGCCCCCGAGATCGCCCCGCCCGGAGCTCGGGTGCCGGCCGACTGGGCGACGAGAACGCCGCCGACGACCGCCACGATCACCAGCGTGGCGACGACCGCCAGGTTGCCGCGCCGACGCCAGAGGGGGACCTCCGCGCGTTGGGTTCCATCCTCATCGGTGCCGGTGGACGCCTCGGATCGACGCGACCGTTGAGCCGGCCGGGCGGGCGCGTCGAGGCGACGCAGCACGGCGGCCAGGCGCAGCGTGAGGTCGTCGCGAACAGCGTCGGCCTCCTCGGCGTCGAGGTCGCCGGCGGCAGCGTCCTCGTCGAGGCGGAGCAGCGTGGCGAGCAACTCGTCGCGCTCGGCTTCGTCGGCGCGATGCGCAGCGCTGTCGCCCCGGGAGTGCTCGGGCCGCTCGGTACCGGACGGGCCGGTCCCGGGATCCCCAGCATCAGTAGGTCCAGCATCAGTAGGTCCAGCATCGGATGACCCAGCAGCGGTCGGCCCAGCGTCGGAGGGTTCATCCATGGGGCTCACCCCCCGCAAGAAAGTCCTGGAGCGCAGCCTCCACCAGACGACGATCCTCGGCGCTCGGGCGGCTGGCGCTTGTCTGACGGCGCTGACGGACGGTCAACACCGCGCCGGCGATCGCAACCGCAACGACGACGATCGGCAAAATCCACACCAGCGAGTTCACCCCGGATGCCGACGGGTTCAACAAAACGTCGTCATAGCGGGACGAGAAGTAGCCGAGGATCTCCTCGTCGGTGTCGCCATCGTCGACCCGCGTGCGGATGTCCTCACGGGCGTTGACGGCGAAGTCACTCTGCGACCCGGCGACCGATTCGCCCACGCAGGTGACGCACTTGATCTGGCCGGCGAGCGCCTGCACGCGATCCTCGCCCTCCGTCGGCCGGCGCCCGAACGCGCCGATCACCAGCGCCACAGCGACGACGAGGCCGAGGAGGCCCCAGGCGATCGGCCGCCACTTCCGCGCCGGCGTGCGCACCTCAGCCATCGTTGCCGACCTGAGCGCTCGCCCCGCTGGCCGCCGCGATCAACCGATCGATGTCGTCGGCCTTCACTCCGCCGGCGACCTTGGCGACGATCACGCCGCTCGGCGCCACCACGTAGCTCTCCGGCAACTTGACCACCCCGTAGTCGAGGGCGATCGATGAGGTGTCGCCGACCGCCACCGGCCAGTCGCCCCCGTTCTCGGCGAAAAAGGCCTTGAGATCGGCAGGCTCGTCCTGGAAGGCCACCGAGATCACATGGGCGTCACCGGGCCCGGCGTGCTGCTCGGAGAACCGCACCAGCTCGGGATGCTCGACCTGACAGGGCACGCACCAGGTGGCGAAAAAGTTCACCAGTACCCAGCTACCCCGGTAGTCGCGCAGGTCGACCGTGTCGCCGTCGAGCGTGTCGGCGACGAGGGGCGGCGCTTCGGCCCCGACCAGCGGCGAGCTGGCCGATTCCTTGGGGTCGTCGCTGCGCGTGGTCGCCACGATCAACACGCCGAACAGCAGCGCCATCACTCCCGCGACACCCAGCGCCACCCGGCGCACGTTGGTCCGGGGTGGCTCCGACCCCCCTACGGTCGCGTCCGGGGAACCCGGCCGCACGGTCGTGCTCACGGGGCCGGAGGCTCGGCTGCGCCCACGCCGATCGGTTCGGCGTCGGCGTCCACCGGATCGTCGATCGGACCCCCCTCGATGGGAGCGCGCCCTGCCGGTCCATCATCGACCGTTGAGATGCCGCGACGCCGGGCCCGGCCCGCCTCCGGAACGGCGGCCATCGCCGTACCGATCACCATCACCATGCCACCGATCCACAGGAACGACACACCGGGCTGGATGATCACCCGCAGCGTGATGCGGGGCTCGGACTCGGTCGGCGGAGCCGACACGGCCAGGTAGATGTCGCGACGCAGGCCGGTCTTCACCGACGGCGTGCCGATCACCTGGCCGCTGGAGGCGAAGCGGGTGACCTTGGGCTCGTACACCTGGTCGTCGATGCGAACCGCCATCGTGTACTCGAGCCCCTGGGGCAGGTCGCGCTGGACGACGCCCTCGTAGGTGAGCGTATGCCCCGCCAGCTCCACCGTGTCCCCCTCGGACATCGTGAACTGGCCATTGCTGGCGTAGGCGGAACTCACGGTGAAGGCCAGCGCGACGACGACCAGCCCCAGGTGCACCACCATGCCGCCCGAGGACCGACCGAAAAGCCCGCTGACCCCGTGGCGGCGCACGGCGAGGATGAGGTGCCGCACGGCGGTACCCCCGGCAAACCCGGCCAGCCCGATCGCCACCAACGGCATCAGGCCCCTCGCCCCCAGCACCAGGGCGATCACCAGCGCTGCGGCACCGCTCCAGGCCGGCCACAGCAACCGTCTGGACAACAGCTCCGGGGCGGCGTTGCGCCAGGGCAACACGGGCGCCACCGCCATCAACGCGAGCAGGCCCAGCCCGATCGGGCCCGACATCCGCTCAAAGTACGGCTCACCGATCGACAGGGTGCCACGGTTGAGCGCCTCGACGACCAGGGGAAATGTCGTGCCGAGCAACATGACGAACGTGAAGGCGGCGAAGAGGATGTTGTTGGCCAGCAGCGCCCCCTCTTTGGACATGGCCCGATCGATCCGGCCCTCGCCCCGCAACAGATCGCCCCGCCAGGCGATCAGCCCGATCGACAGCGCCACGACCATGCCGAACGCGCCGAGCAGCATCGGGCCCACCGTGCCCTCGGAGAAGGCGTGCACCGAGTTGACCACGCCGGACCGGGTGAGGAAGGTGCCGTAGATCGTCAGCGCGAACGTCGAGCACAGCAGCGCCAGGTTCCAGACCCGCAACATGCCCCGACGCTCCTGGACCAGCACGGAATGCAAGAAGGCGGTCCCGGTCAACCAGGGCATGAACGACGCGATCTCGACCGGGTCCCACCCCCAGTATCCGCCCCAGCCGAGAACCTCGTAGCTCCACCAGGCGCCCAGGATGATGCCGCCGGTGAGGGCGCCCCAGGCAAGCAGCGTCCAGCGACGGGTCTCGATCAGCCAGCCCTCGCCCAGCCGCCCGGTGATCAGCGCCCCGATGGCAAAGGCAAAGGGCACGGAGAACCCGACGTAGCCCAGGTAGAGCAGCGGCGGGTGGAAGGCGACGAGGATGTGGTTCTGCAGCAGCGGGTTGGGGCCCGGGCCGTCGAACCCGGGCGGCACCGTCGTCGACACGAACGGGTTGGTCGGCCCCAGCAACAGCAGAAAGAAGAACAGGGCGATCGCGAACAGCGTGACCATCGCCCAACCGACGAGCTCGTCGTCGATGCGCTTGCGGAAGCGCCACGCCACCGACGCCAGGTACCCGGACAGGATGATGACCCACAGCAGGATCGATCCCTCGAGCGCCGACCACATCGTCGCCACGTTGAACAGGGGCGGGGTGGCGGAGCTGCCGTGTTCGGCGACGTACTTCACCGAGAAGTCGCGCGTGATCAGGGCCCGCTCCATGGCAATCACCGCTGTGATGGCTCCGGCGAGCACCGCCCAGGCATAGGTGCGCGACGACTGCACCATGGCTGGTCGGTGCCTGATGATGCCGAAGGCGGTGCCGATGGCACCCATGGCCGCGGCAACCATGCCGATCGTGATGCCCAAACGCCCGAGGGCGACGTTGCTCACGAGCGGGAACCGCAGCTCAGCGAGGTGGATCCGTTACTCATCGCCCGGCGTCGCGGGCTGCGTCGATCCGGTCGGGGTTTTCCTCGTCGTAGTTCTCGTCATGCTTGATGACCAGCCGCTCGCTCTGGAACACGTCGCCCTTCCAGCGGCCTTCGGCGACCACGGGAATGTCGGTGTTCTCGAACAGTGCCGGTTCGCTGCCCGAGTGGGCCACGCTGGCGGTGGCACCGTTGTAGGTCAGGTCGAACGAGACGCCGTTGGGGGTCTTGGTGACGCTCTCGGGTATCACCGACCCCTGCATGCGGAACGGCTGATCACCCAGCTCGGCTCGCTCGGCCACCGCCTCGTCGACGTTGCGGAAGAACATCGTGGCGTCGGACAGACCCATCACGACGGCGACAACCAAGCCAACGAGCACGACGACGCCGACGAAACCCCAGGCGCGCCGACTGGACCGGCTGCGGGGCGGGACGGCATCGTCGGGGCCGGTTCGGGGGGTGAGGTCGAGCGAGTTGTCAGCCATGGGACGTCCCATCATGGCCCCCCTGGACGAGGAAACGACGTCGCTCGGGTGGCACCTCGCGGCTCAGCCGGCGACCTCGCCGTACGAGCACCGCCGCGTACACCCCGAAGGTGCCGAAGGTCACCGCAAACGATGCCCAGATCAGGGGCCACGGGTCGGCACCGGTGATCTGTTGGGCCAGGAATGCGCTCACGATTTTGCCTCCTCGGCTGGGGCAGTGGTGACCCCCTGGGATGGGCGCTCGATGCCATCGGCAGCCGACGCAGCCTCGGCACGACGGGCGTCGATCGCCTCGGTCAACCCGCCCTCTTCAAGTTGGAGCGTCAGCCATCCGACGCGGAACCGGTGGATGAGAAGCCAGGCCGCCAGGGCCATGCCGACGCTCAGGCCCAGAAACAGCGTGAACAGCTGCAGGCCGCCCATCGACGGGTCGAGCTCACCGAAGAGCGTCGAGCCCTGGTGGTAGGATCGCCACCAGTCGACCGACTTGTGCACGAGCGGGATCAACAGCGCCGAGCCGATGCCGAGCACGGCGGCTCGGGTGGCCCGGGTCGTCGGGTCGAGGATCGACCCGCGGAGGGCGACATATCCCAGGTAGGCGAGGAACATCACCAAGGTCGAGGTGAGCCGGGCATCCCAGTCCCAGTAGACGCCCCAGGTGATGCGACCCCAGAACGACCCGGTGAGCAGCGTGAGGCCCAGGAAGATGAGCCCTACCTCAGCGGCGGCCGCTGCCAGCTGGTCCCAGAACCGGGACTTGCGCCACAGCCACATCGCCGAGCCGATGGCGTTGACGACGAACAGCAGGTAGGCCGCGGAGACGGTGGGAACGTGGACGTAGATCGGTCGCATCCGCTCGCCCAGGTCGACGTCAGGCTTGGTGACCGCCAGGCCGAGCACCGCCAGCAGCACACCGCCGACGACGACGAAGACGCCGAGCACGCGGGTGGCGGTCGAGCCGGTGCCCTGCGGAGCGTCGGTGCGGACATCGGCGGCCGAACCGGTTCGAGTAGCTGTCATGAATCCTCCATCAGCGGCCGGTAGGCCAGCACGCCAAGCGACACATAGCTGAGTGCAAACACCCCGAGCAATGCCACCCAGGGCCATCCGCCGGTTCCGTCGGAGCCACCCAACGCCACGTCCGTGGCACGGGTTGCACCGATCAGCACCGGGGCGAGCACCGGCAACGTCAACAGGGGAATGAGGCTTTCCCGTCCCCGGGTTGTCGAGGCGAGCGCCGCCAGCAGCGTACCGACCGCAGCGATGCCTGCCGTGGCGGTCACCATCGTGGCGATACCGAGCGCCGGCCCCGACAACGGCGTTCGGTAGAGCACCGCCATCGCCGCCACCAGGACCGCTTCCAACACGAGCAGCTGCACGGCGACGGCGATCCACTTGCCGAGGAACATCGCCATCGGGGCGATGCCGGACAGGCGCAGCGCGTCGTCCACTCCGGGTTCGATCTCGAGTGCGGCCGAACGGCCGACGGTCAGGACGGCGGCAAAGGTGACGGTCACCCAGAACAGTCCTGGCGACACCTCGATGAGCAGGCGGCTCTCGGCATCGAGGGCAAAGGCCATGACGACGAGCACGAGCACGCCGAAGGGCAGCACCTGGGCCAGCCCCACCCGGGACTTCGCCTCGAGGCGCAGGTCCTTGCCGGCGAGGAGGGCTACATCTCGAAAAACACGGCGGGTAGCGTCAGCCATCGGTCACCGCCGAGTCGAGCCGAGCCCGATCGGGCAACGGGTCAGCAGGCAACGGGTCAGCAGGGTTCGGGTCGGCGACGACGACCCCTCCGGCGACGGTGACGATCCGGCCGGCGACGGTGCGGGCACGATCGAGTTCGTGGCTTGACATCATTACGGTGGCCCCAGCAGCCGCCGCCTCTCGGATCAACTCGTCGGTCAGGTCCCGTCCAGCCCGGTCGAGGCCGGCGTGGGGTTCGTCCAGCAGCCACAGCTCCGGTCGGCGCAAAACCAGTGCGGCCAGGGCGGTCCGCTTGCGCTGACCCTCGGAGAGCCGTGCCACCGCCAGGTCGGTCAGCCGACCGCCAAGCCCGAGTCGATCGATGACGACGTCGAGGGCGGAATCGTCGGGGCCGAGATCGATGCCGGCCGCCTTCGACCAAAAGCGCAGGTTCTCAGCGATGGTCAGGTCCGGGTACAGACCCGACCCATGACCGAGGTATCCCACCCGACGACGCACGGTCGTGGGGTCGGCCACCAGGTCGGAACCGAGCACGACGGCGGTGCCCTCGACGACCGGCACCAAACCGGCACACACGCGCAGCAACGTGGTCTTGCCGGCGCCGTTGGGCCCCTGCAACAGAACGACCTCACCCTGCTCAAGCGTCAGATCGACACCGGCCAGCGCCGGGAACCTGCCCAGCAGTGCGACCGCCGAGGAGAGCTGGACAACGGGGGCCATGGACAGTCCATCGTAGGCGTCGAGCGCCCACCGACCTCAGCGGGGCCTGAGAACGGCGTCCGAGCCTGTGCCTTCCGCTCCGGTGGCCCACCTAGAGTTGAAACGATGTTGGCCCGCTTCCTCTCCGGCTTGGGTAAAACGATGATCTCGCTCGGCGTGATCACCTTTCTGTTCGTCGCGTTCCAGCTGTGGGGTACCGGGCTGGAGGAATCGAACGCACAGAACGAGCTCGCCGGCCAGCTGACCTCCGACTCGGCAGCGGCCGACCAAGACCTCGGCGAGGTCGCAGCCAGCCTGGGCAAAATCGACCCGGCCGACACCAAAGAACTCCCCAAGCCGGAAGAAGGGGAAAGCCTGGGCATCATCCAGTTCAAGCCGAACCTCAATAAGGCGGGCATCGACATGCGCAAGGTGTTCGTCGAGGGCACCGACAAGGACGACCTCAAGAAGGGTCCGGGGCACTACCTGGGGACGCCGTTCCCGGGGCAGAAGGGCAACGCGTCGATCGCCGGTCACCGGGTGACCTACGGCTCACCGTTCCACCGCATCGACGAGTTGGTGCCGGGTGACCTGATCAGCGTGTTCACTCGCCAGGGCGAGTTCACCTACCGGGTGCTGCCGCCGCCGGCCGACTTCTCCGGCGAGAAGGGCCCGGCCCACTGGATCGTGCCCCCCTCGGACGTATCGGTACTCGAGGACAAGGGCGACAACCGCCTGACGCTCACCGCCTGCCACCCCAAGTACTCCGCCGCCGAACGGATCATCGTCGCGGCCGAGCTGGTGGGCAACCCGGCGGCGACGACCAAGGGCAACCAGGCCAAGGGCACCGAGGTGGCCGGTGAGGCCGGCGTGGAGTTGGCGGAGGGGGCGACCGACCAGCTGGACGATCTCGGTTGGCATCCCGAGCACCTGCCCAAGGTTCTCGCCTGGACCGGCGCCACCTTCGGCGTCTGGTTGGTGGCCTTCGGCGTCGGGCTGTTCGTCGGTTCCAAACGCTGGATCGTCTACCTGGTGGCCCTGCCGCCGTTCGCCTTCTGCCTGTGGTTTGCGTTCACCTGGATCAACAACTGGATTCCCAGCCTGTGACCCCGGGCCTGCGATGACCGGAGGACCAATGCGGAACGTGGCGGCCCTCGTGGCGTTGAGCGCTGTGCTGCTCACCGGCTGCGGCGGTGGGGGCGACGACGTGCCCATCCCGCCGACGACCGAGGCCACGACGACGACCGAGGCCAAGCCGACCGAGCGCGACCTGTCCCAGCCGGCGGATGGAGCGGTGCCGGGCGGGGTGGAGAACCTGGAGCTCGGCGACTGCTATGACCCGGCGCCCGATCCGAGCCAACGCGACATCATGGTGCTGCTCCTACCCTGCGAGCAGGCGCATCAGTACGAGGTGTACGCCACGGACAGCTTCAACGAGGGCCTGTCCGACGGCTACCCGGGCGACGACGCAGTGCGAAACTTCGCCGAGGAGCGTTGCTTCGAGCGCTTCGAGGGCTTCGTCGGCCAGGTGTGGCGCGACTCCGATCTCGACATCGAGACCTGGTTTCCCACGTCGGTCTCGTGGGAGAAGGGCAACGACCGCAAGCTCAGCTGCGTGCTCTTTCACCGCAGCCAGGCGGACCTGACGGGATCGATGGAGGGCTCCGGCGTCTAGGCGGCGTTGTCCCGGGGCGGTGTTCGTCAGGTGGTCGGACCCTTGCGCTTCACGCAAGGCCCGCAGCGTCAGCCAGGGTGATCGGAACTCCTTGATTCGACCCACAATGCACGTTCACCGACCACGTCGACGGCTCACAGGCCCAGGTCGCGTGCCCGGGATTCTGCCGTGCCCTTGAGGACAGCGTCGTCCGAGTCGGAAATGTCCATGACCAGCTGCTTGAGACTCGCATCGCTGTCGGGCATCACGGAACCGATGGCGTACTTCCGCACGCCGACATCCGGATCCGCGAGCAGTCTGGTGAGGACCTGGTCGGCCTCCGGAACTGGGAGCAGGTTCGCGCTGGCCGCTACTGCGACACGGACCTCGCCACGGGGACTGGCGCTCGCCTCGTGAATCGCATCTACGGCCTCCGGCGTCGCGATTCTCGTCAGTGCGTACACCGCACGCGACGCCATCCACGCTTCCTCGTCGTTGAGGAGTTCCACCAGGAGGGGAACTTCGTCGGGGCCAAGGTCGACGTACATTTGCGGGTCACCCTCGATCGAGCTGAGACGCAATCGCAACTCCGGCATGTTCAAGGCCATCTCCATCCCCTTTCAGAAGGCCCGGGTTAGGGGCGAGTCCACCATGGTTGCTACCTCCGTCTGGACGAT
>JACDJC010001023.1_pt1 | contig 27346 bp, 22 predicted proteins | sample 7454191 | NCBI WGS metagenome assembly JACDJC01 (sample SAMN14253291, study PRJNA609438) | sludge metagenome | isolation source: sludge after 25d culture with pyrite and EDTA | collected 2018-12-20 | reverse complement strand
CCGGTACGGCCACATCAGGGTGAACACGCCCAGCGCGGGAAGCGCGAGCAGGAAGGCGCCGACGGCGAACACCGCGCTGGCGCCCAGCTGCTGGGCCAGCATGGCGCCCACCGCCGCGCCCGACAAATGCCCCGCGAACAGTCCCGCGATGACCGTCGCCATGTTGCGCCCCCGATAGGCGGCGGGGCTGCGTATGACGATGAAGCCCTGCAGGCCCATCCAGGTGAGGCCGTAGCCCAGGCCCACCAGCGCCCGCGCCAGCGTGAGCGCCGTCAGCGTATCGGCGAGCGCGCATGCCAGGTTGCCCGCCACCGCCACCGCCAGCCCGGCCAGCACCGGCCACTGCCAGCCGCGGCGATCGGCCAGCCGGCCAGCCAGCAATGCCGTCAGCAGCCCGCAACCCATTTCCGCCGCGATGGGCAGCGCCATCAGCAGCGCGGCCTCGCGCCCCAGGTCCGCCAGCGGCATCAGCGAGCGGGCATAGATGGGCAGGAAGCTGAGCGGCAGCGCCATGGCGAACAGAAAGCCGAACATCACCGGACGCACCAGGGCGCCCACCTTGGTCTGGTCGTCCAGCCCGTCGGGGTCGCCCGGCGCGCGCCCGGCCGGCACCGCAAAAGCGCGGTCCATCAGCAGCGCGAGCAATAGCAGGAGCTCGATGGCCGCGACCATGGCGACCGCGACGACGGTCGCCGCGTCCAGGATGCGGGCCCGCACGCCGGCCGAGATCCGCGCGTCGTCCAGGAAGATTTCCAGCGTGGCCAGCGCCGGCCCTTCGCCGCCCGCGCTCAGGGGAAACGCCAGCCTGTTTCCATCGGGCAAGGGCTGGCCCACCGGCAAGGGGCCCCGGGCGTCGGCCCGGTTCAGCACCCGCCCTTCCGGAGACGTCAGGCGCAATTCGGCGATCACCGGAAACGAGGCCGCCAGCCGGGCCATGGGCTGTTCCACGCCGCGCAGCGCGGCGGGCGCGATGCCGTAGCCCAGGACCCGGTTCAGGTCGCGCTGCAATCCGCCGCCCACGATCTCGGTGTTGCCGCGGGTGACGTCCACCCAGACATCGCGGAAAGTATGGATGGTGTAGGCGGCGTACACGCCTTGGGCCAGCAGCAGGATGACGAGCGGAACCGCCATTCTCGCGCGGCTGGCGGCGGCGAGCTCGTACAAAGGCATCGCATAGCGGAATGCGAGGGCGAGCAGCAGCGCGGCGGCCAAGGTGACGCCCGCCAGCACGCGGGCGTTCTGCACCAGCAGCCCGGCCTCGCGCATGTCGCGCGGCGCCACCCGCAGCACGACGGCGCCGGCCACGCCGGCATCGGCCCGCAACAAGGGCACGGCAACGGCGACGCCGTGCTCGTCCGTCTCGTGGACAGCGCCCGCCGCGGTCCTGGACACCCCCTCGGGCTCGGCCCCGGCCGGCCGGGACAAGGCCGCAGGCATGTCCTGAAAGCCGTCCGGATCGCCGATGGCGTCCAGCACCGTGCCGTCGGCCAGCACCACGGCGGCGGCGCTGAAGTCCGGTACCCGTAGGCGGAGCTCGTCCAGCAGGGCGGGCAAGCCGAAGAATTGCGCCAGAGGCTTGCCCAGGTCCATGCCGGTCTGTATCTGGGTGGAGGTGCGGCGCGCAAGCAGTTCGACGCGCTCCGCCGTGTTGTCCGCCACGAGGCGGTTCAGGGCGGACAGGCTGAGCGCCCCGATCAGGCCTTGCGCCAGCAGCAGCACCACCATGCACGCCAGAAGAACGTCGCGCAGCGGCCGCCGCCGGCGGGGTTCGGTTACGGGTCGTGATAGGACGGTCATGGTGGATGTGCCTGGTATCGGTGCGAAGAACGGCGCGCGGCGCGCAAACCGCCGATGCCGGGCGCGTCCGCGCGCCGGAAAGGCCAACGCAGACATGCAATAGTAATTTACAATCCCATGCAAATGAATACCGAGCCGGTGTCTTCTATGCGATTGACCTCGCTGCGCAGCAAAATATTCCTGCTGGTCGGCCTGACCCTGCTGGTCGTCGCCGTGGCGGTGCTCCTGGTCACCCAGCGCAACGTCACCCGCAGCGTGGTCGCCAGCGAACAGCAAGCGGTGCGCAACGTGCTCAACCTGCTGGTGCGCGACAGCGAGGCCCGCTGGGGCGCGCTGCTGAACGACAAGATCCTCACCGTGCGCAACGGCAGAAGCCATCTGGTGCAGCTGGGCGCCACCGTGCGCTCGGTGCTCGACATGTTCGCCGAACAGGTCGAACGCCGGCAGATCACCACCACCGAAGCCCAGGACCTGGCCAAGAAATGGATCAACGGCCTGAACCTGGACAAGGGCCGCTACGCCTTCGTCTTCAACCGCGACCTCATCGCCCTGGCCAGCGGCAAGCGCGAACTGCTGGGCATGAGCCTGGCGACCGTCAAGGACTTCAAAGGGCACGACCTGGCCGCCTCGGCCTACCAGGAAGCCCGCACCACCGGGCAAAGCTTCGCCATCTACCGCTGGCCGTCGCTGGCCGGCGACGGCCAGGGCGAATTGCGCTACGCCTATTTTGCCTATTTCGAGCCCTGGGACTGGATCTTCGCCATCACCGACAGCGCGCGCGAAGTCTCCGAGCAATTCGACCGCCGGCGCAACGAAATGGAAACCGCCGTCAGCGAGGCCCTGGGTTCGCTGCGCCTGGCCGATTCGGGTTTCGCCTTCATTCTGCGGGACGACGACGAACTGGTCTCCCCCTTGCCGGCCATGCACGCCGGCATGCTCGACGAGCGCGAGCCCGAAAGCCGATCGACGCTGCGCGACCTGCTGCGCCGGATCCCCCCTCCCAACGGGGACATCGCCACCTTCACCTTCGACAGCCCGGAAGACAAGAGCGACTGGGAAATCAGCGCCTCCCGCTTCAAGCCCCTGGGCTGGACCATCGTGGCGGCGGTGCCCACCGACGACCTGACGCGTCCCGCCACCGCCCTGCGCTTCCGACTGGGCACCATCTTCCTGGGCGTGCTGGGCCTGTCCCTGCTCGTGGCCTGGGCCATGTCCGCCCGCATCACGCGGCCGCTGCAGCAGCTCAGCGACTTCGCCCGCAAGCTGCCCGAGCAGGACCTCAGCGCGGCGGCCGACATCCCCGACCACATCGCGCAACTGCCGCGCAAGCAGCCGGACGAGGTCGGCAGGCTGGCCGCCACCTTCATTTTCATGGACCAGCAGCTGCGCGAGAAAATCGCCAGCCTGGTCCAGGAGACCTCCAGCCGCGAGCGGCTGCAAAGCGAACTGAGCATCGCCCACGACATACAGATGGGCCTGCTCCCCGTGCCGCTGGAACAATCCATCCTCGACAAGATCGACCTCTATGCCACCATGCTGCCGGCCAAAGAAGTGGGGGGCGATCTCTACGACTACTTCCTGCTGAACAACGGCAAGCTCTGCTTCGTCATCGGCGACGTCTCCGACAAGGGCGTGCCCGCCGCCTTGTTCATGGCCGTCACACGCACGCTCGTCCGCGCCTGCGCCGAAGACGAGACCGACCCCGCGCAACTGATGGAGCGCGTGAACAACCGCCTGGCCGAGAACAACCCGAACCTCATGTTCGTCACCTTGATACTCGCGGTGGTCGACCTCGAATCGGGCGAGCTGGCCTGGGCCAACGCGGGCCATCCGCCCTTGTGCGTACTGCAGCGCAACGGCGAACTGCGCATGCTGGAAGGGCGCAGCGGCCCGGCCTGCGGCGTCCAGGACGGCCTGCCCTACCGCCTCTTCACCGCCGTGCTGGAGCCGGGCGAAACGGTGCTGGGCTATACCGACGGCGTCACCGAGGCGCTCAACCCCGCGGGCGAGCTGTACGGCGAATCCCGGCTGTTCGAATTCCTTGCCCGCCGCCCGCCCGCCGATGCCCAGGCCACCACCGACGCGCTGATCCGGCACGTGCGCGAATTCGCGCACGACACCGATCAATCGGACGACATCACCGTCATCGCAGCCAAAAGGGCCGATCCATGATTTCACGCTACCTCGCCGCCATCTTCGCCGTGCTGGGCCTGCTCTGCACGCCGCTCGCCCAGGCGCAGGGCGGCGGCGGAAAGGCCGCCGCGGCGCCCCAGGTGTTCATGACCTCGCCGGTCGGCAAGCCCGACGGCTCCCGCTGGCGCCTGGGCTATGTCGAAAGCGGCGAATACAGCGAGTACCCGCGCACGCTGGACGCCATCGTCGAAGGCCTGCAGCGCCTGGGCTGGCTGGGCCTGGGCGAAGACATGCCCGCCGGCATGACGGGCCGGGAAATGTGGTCCTGGCTCAGCCGGAACGTCCGCAGCAACCACCTGGAATTCGTCGAGGACGCCTGGTGGCAGCCCGGCAACTTCGATGCCGAGCAGCGCGCCCCCATGCGCGAGGCCATCATGCGTCGCCTCAACGACAAAAAAGACATCGACCTCATCATTGCGATGGGCACCTGGGCCGGCCAGGACATGCGCGCGCTGGGCCCGCCCGTGCCGACCATCGTCGGCTCGGCCAGCGACCCCATCGCCGCCCGGATCTCCGACAGCGCCGCCGACAGCGGCCGCGACAATCTGCATGCCCGCGTCGAACCCGAACGCTTCCAGCGCCAGGTCCGGCTCTTCCACGGCATCGTGCCTTTCAAGAAACTGGGCATCGTCTATGAAGACAGCGACGCCGGCCGCAGCTACGCCGCCGTCGACGCCGTGGAGCAAGTGGCGGGCGAGCTCGGCTTCGCGGTCGAGCACTGCCACGCCCGGTCCAGCAGCATCAGCACCGAAGCGGCCATCGAGAACGCGCTGAACTGCTATCGCCAGCTGTCGAACAAGGTCGATGCCTTCTACGTCACCCTGCATCGCGGCATCACCAGCGCGTCCATCAAAGACCTGGCGCACATCCTGGAAAAAGCGAAGATTCCCAGCTTTTCCATGGCGGGCTCGCAAGAAGTCGAGCAAGGCATATTGCTGAGCCTGGCCCGCGCCGACGTGTCCTACGTCGGTCTGTTCCACGCCGAAACCATCGCCCGCATCCTCAACGGCGCCAAGCCCCGGCAGCTCAGCCAGCTATGGGTCGACCCGCCCAAGATCGCGCTGAACCTGGGCACCGCGCGCATCATAGGCTTCGACCCGCCCGTCGACATCCTGCTGGCGGCCGACGAGGTCTACGAGAAAGCGCCCTGACGGGCCGCCCGCGCAGCGTTTCATTCCCCGAGCCCGCGCGACGATCGGGTCAGCGCATCAAAGCAGGCATGCAATCCTGGATCATGGCCATCATCAATTTGGCCGCCTGGGTATTCTGGCCATGCCTGCGAAAGGCCATCGACATCGGCCATGTCATGCTCGCGTCCGCCAGCCTGGCGAATTTCATGGCGGACCCGTTGCGGGCGCCCAGCTTTGCGCGTTCCGTGATGAAGATGCATCCGAAGCCGGTCTCCACCAGGCTCATTTGCAGCGCCAGGCTATTGATCTCGATCGCGATGTTCGGCCGCAGCCTGGCCGCATGGAACGTCCGCTCTATCAAGGGGCGCAGGCTTTGTTCGATGCTCGGCGCGATCAATGGCAGCAGCGCCGCTTCCTTCAAGGATATCTCCTCGGGCACCGGGTAGCCCAATGGGCTGCGCCGGCTCCAGGAGGCGGGATACAGGATGCCCAGCTCATGGTCCGCAAGAGGAACGAGCTCCACATTCGGGGAGCTGAAATGGCCGAACAGAATGGCGATGTCGATCCGCTTGGCCATGAGCTGCTCGAATAGATCCGCGACATATCCCTGCTCCACCCGGACGAAGATGCCCGGATAGCGGTCCCGGAATGCCGGCACGAGCAGCGGAAGCAGGCGCTCCCCGGTGCTCTGCGGCACGCCGATGGCCACCGAGCCGGTCGGCCTTTCGGAAAAATGCAGCGTCGATTCGGTCAGCTGGTCGACAAGGCTGAAGATCTGCTCCGCCCGCTCGCACAAGGCGCTGCATGCATCCGTGGGAAAGAAACGCTGCCCGTCCCGGCGGAAAAGCTTGGTGCGCAACTTCCGTTCAAGCGCCGTGATGCGCTTGCTGACGGCGGGCTGGGTGATGCCCAGCTTATGCGCCGCGCGCGTGTAGCTCAGGCATTCAGCGACCGCCAGGACCACGCGCAGCGTGCCGAGGTCTATTTCAAAGTCTTTGTTCATCGACGGCCTTGGCTCTCAACGAGGGAATGAATAACTTTACGGAATAAAAAATATAACAGCAAATAAGCTTGTTGCATACATTCGCGCTCCTTAGAATTTCAGTAATTCCAACACATCATGGCGAACGACACGCATGAACCAACGGCCCGGATCAAAAACCATACCGCGTCTGCTGAGCGAGCAGGCGGACGCCTATCCCGCCGCGCCGGCATTGATCTGCGGCGGCCGCACGCTGACGTACGCCGAACTCAAGGATGCCGTGTGGGAAGCGGGGCGATGGCTGATCCACCTGGGCGTGGCGCCCGGAGACAAAGTCGCGGTGCTCATGGGAAACCGGATCGAGTGGGTCGTGAGCGCGCTCGCCATCGCCGGCATCGGGGCAACGGCGGTTGCCCTGAATACCTGGGCAACGCCTCGTGAACTCGAATACATGCTTGAACATTCGGATGCCAAGCATCTCATTCTTCAGCGCAGATTTCTCAAAACGGACTACGTGGACGTATTTTCCGACCTGGAAGCGATACGGGCGAAAGCGCCCTTGCTGGAGCGCGTGATCGGCGTCACCGACGACCTGCCCAACGGCTGGCTGCCGTTTCTGGGCAGGATCGAAGGGGCCGAATGGCCAAGCGAGCCCACGCTGCGGCATCGCATGAGCGCGGTGCGGGGGGACGACGTCGCCATCCTGCTGTACACCTCGGGCTCCACCGCCCGCCCCAAGGGCGTGCAGCTGCAGCACTACGCCCTGATCGAAAACACCTGGAACATCGGCGAACGGCATCACGTGACTCGCCGCGACCGCTTATGGCTTGCGGTCTCCCTCTTCTGGGGATACGGGTGCTCGAACGCCCTGATGAACATGCTCACCCACGGCGCGGCCATCGTGCTCCAGGAACATTTCGACGCCGGCGCGGCGCTGGAACTGATCGAGCGGGAGCAGTGCACGCTGATCTATGCGACCCCCAATATGGCGCAGGCGCTATACGACCACCCGGACCGCAAAAGAAGGGACCTCTCGTCGCTGCGCGGCGGGTCGGCCTCCGGGAATCGCGAGCAAAGGATCCGGGCGATCGAAATGGCCCCGCAAATATGCAATCTCTACGGCCTGAGCGAGGTCTATGGCAATTCCCATGTCACCGACGTCGACGATCCCTTGGAATTGCGCCTGACCTCATGCGGCCGCCCCCTGCCCGGTGTCCTGCAAAAAGTCGTCGACCCCGACGGCAAGCGGCTTCCCCCGGGGCGGATCGGCGAACTCTGCCTAAAGGGCTATGTGACTCCCGGCTATTACAAGGATCCGGAACAGACGGCCAAAGCGTTCGACGACGAGGGCTATTTCAGGACCGGCGATCTGGCCTATGTCGACGAACAAGGATTCATGTTCTTTCAAGGCCGTCTGAAAGAGATGGTCAAGACCGGCGGGATAAACGTGTCTCCCGCGGAAGTGGAGGCCGTCCTGCTGCAGCATCCGGCCCTCTACCTGGCGCACGTGGTCGGCTTGCCGGACACGGTGCGGGGCGAGCTGCTTGCAGCGGTCGTGGTGAAGAAGCCCGGCACGGCCGTGACCAGCGACGAAATACTTTCCTTCTGCAAGAGCTCGCTGGCCGCCTACAAGGTGCCGCGCAAGATTCGGATAGTCGCCGAACACGAACTGCCGTTGACGACGACCAAGAAAGTGCAAAAGAACAAGATCGGCGAGACCTTTTTCTCGACCAGCACATGAACCCCCAGTGGCCGGAAGCATTCACAAAAGGAGAACAGCATGAAATTCAATCCACTCGCGCGACTGGGCAGGCTCATCGTCGCCCTGCCCCTGGCAATTGGCGCATTGACGGCCGCCGCCGCGCCCTACCCGGCCAAGCCCGTGCGCATCGTCGTGCCTGCGGGGGCGGGTTCGAATCCCGATCTGATCGCACGCATCTATGCGCAAAAGCTGAGCGAGCTGTACGGCCAGTCTTTCTACGTCGAAAACAAGCCGGGCGCCGGCGGCAGCATCGGCTTGGCCTATGCGTCCAAGCTTGCGCCGGACGGGTATTCGCTCGTCATCGGCGCGCTCGGCAATCTGGCGATCAATCCAAGCGTATACACGCGCCTGCCCTATGACGCGCAGCGCGACTTCGCGCCGGTCGCGCAACTGGTCAAGTCTCCCCTGGTGCTGGCCGCCGCGAAAACCTCATCCATCCACACGCTGGCCGATCTCATCGAGCAGGCGAAGGCCAAGCCGACCAAATTGACCTTTTCCTCCGGCGGCAACGGGACCGGGCAGCATCTTTCCGGCGAATATCTCAACACGAGCGCCGGGATCACGCTGACCCACATCCCGTTCAGCTCCACCCCCGCCTCGATAGTCGGCGTCGCCGGCGGCGAGATCGATATCGTTTTCGGCAATCAGGCCGGCGTATGGCCCTTGGTGCAAAGCGGAAAACTCACCGCGCTCGCGGTGACCAGCGATACGAGGCTGTCCCGCTACCCCGACACGCCGACCATGGACGAAACGCTCAAGGGCTTCGAAATCTATGACTGGAGCGGATTCCTGGTTCCCGCGGGAACCCCGTTGGAGATTGTCCAGGACCTGCATGCGAAACTCATGAAAATCCAGGAGATGCCGGATGTCAGGAATCAACTGGAGGCCAGCGGATTCATCATCGTGGAATCGACGCGCGACGAGTTCCGTGATTTCATCGCCAACGAGCGGCGGAAATGGGGCGGCATAGCGAAACAGGTCGGCATCAAGCTGGATTGAAGCCTCCCGACTCCAATGAGAGCTTGCAAGTGAAACTGGACTCCAAACTGACGTGGCGCTCCGACGCGGTCTGCATGCTGGGGGAAAGCCCTGTCTGGGACCCTCATTCCGGCACGCTCCACTGGATAGACGTCGTTGACCCGGCAATCTATGCGTATGCGCACCACGCGCTGCGGCGCTATGCCATGCCGAAACCGGTGGCCTCGATCTACCTCGCCCAGCCGGGCCGCCTGCTGGCGGCCTTGCGCTCCGGGTTCGTCTGGCTGGATCTCTCCGACGCATGCGTCGCTCCCCTGGCGGGCGCATGGCCCATGTCGCCGGACGAACGCTTCAACGACGGCCGCTGCGATCGGCATGGCGCCGTCTGGATCAGCACCATGGACCGGCGGTGCGTATCCAGGATCGGCGCCATCCTTCGCATCGCCTCCGCGACGGACGCCCGGGCCTTTCCCAGCCACGCCATTCTGGGAAACGGCATCTGCTTCAGTCCGGATGACCGGTTTCTCTACTTTTCCGACACGCATGCGCGAACCATCCATCGCTACGAAAAGGCCGGGCTCATGGACGGCCAGGCGGCGGACGGGCGGCTGTTCGTCCAGGCGGCGGGCGGGTCGGGCAAGCCCGACGGCAGCGCGATGGACTCCGACGGCTGCCTCTGGAGCGCCAGCGTGGGCGGAGGGCGCATCGAACGGTATTCACCCGAAGGCAGGCTGGTAGGGGTTCTGGACCTGCCGGTTTCCCACCCCACGCATTGCGCGTTCGGCGATTCCGACCTGCGTACGCTCTTCGTGACGACCATGGGCGATCCGCGCATCGCGCCGGCTCTGGCCGGCCAGCCCCTGGCCGGGCGCGTGCTGGCGTTCCAGGTCCAGGCGCAAGGCATGCCGGAGCAGCGCTTGGCGGCGACTTGGAGATGAACATGCGCAGCAAAGCGATCATCACCGGCATCGGCGCCACCGAATTCGGCGCGTTGAGCAATGAAAATTCATACACGCTGGGCGCGCGGGCATTATCGGCCGCGCTGGACGACGCGGGCATGGCCAAGTCGGACATCGACGCCCTGATCGTCATGCGCATCCCGGAATACCTGCGGTTTGCGCAGTTGTTCGGCATCGAGCCGGGCATCGCCATGCCCTTGCCGGGGCAAGGCAGGATGAGCGGTCTTGCGGTGCGCCTGGCCAGTTCGCTCATCGCCTCCGGCGAGGCCGCCAACGTTGCCATCGTGTACGGCAATGACGGCAAATCCGCCGGGGCGAAATACGGCGGGTCGGGGGACCGCTATGCGGGAAACGATGGCGCGGTCTGGTTCCCATACGGGATGACCTCGCCCGGCGCCGTGCACGCCATGATGTTTTCAATGCATGCCCACCAGTACGGCACGACGCCCGACGCGCTGGCCGCCATCGCCACGACCTTTCGCCGGCATGCGCTGCTGAATCCGGCGGCCGTCATGCGCAAGCCCATCACCCGATCCGATTACGAGCAAAGCCCTTTCATCGCCGAGCCTTTGCGCCTGTTCGATTACTGCCTGATCAACGACGGCGGCGTCGCCGTCATTCTTTCCAGCGCGCATGCCGCGCGCGACCAGAAGAATCCGCCCGTCTACGTACGCGCCTGCGCAAGCGCGCTGGCCCCCGGAGACTCAGGCTTCCCGCCTTCCGACTACTGGCGCGCGCCCATGCAGACCGTCGCGGCATCGGTGTACCAGACAGCCGCCCTCGGTCCCGACGACATGGGCGCGCTGATGATCTACGACAATTTCAGCCCCACCGTGCTGTTCACCCTGGAAGGCTTCGGCTACTGCGGCCATGGGGAGTCCGGCCCGTTCGTCATGCAGGGAACGCTGGCTCTGGACGGCGGCCGATTCCCCGCCAACACGAACGGCGGCCATTTATCGGAAAGCTATATGCAGGGGTGGGGACTCATCGCTGAAAGCGTCAGGCAAGTCCGAGGAACGGCCGGTGCGCGGCAAATCGGCGGCCCTCGAAATGTCCATTACATGTGCGCTGCGCCGTTGAGCAGCTCCATCATATTTTCGGATTCTCCATGATGGCCGGCTTGCCAGGTTTGATGTCCGCGGACGATGCGAATTGCGTTCATTGGGAAGGCGCCCGCATGGGCCGGATTCGCGTGCAGCGATGCGGCCGATGCGCGCAGCTCCGGTTTCCAGCGGCCCCCCTCTGCTCGAAATGCGGAAGCCAGGCATCGACGTGGGTGGAAATCGGAACGACCGGACGCGTCCTGGCATGGTGCCGCTTCCATCGCGCCTATTTCAGCGAGTTCAAAGACAAGCTGCCCTACACCGTTCTCTTGGTTGAACTGGAAGGAGGGATTCGCCTGTATGCGAACCCTGCGGCGGAAGCGGGTGATTCGATGCCGGTGATCGGCTCGACCGTCACGGCGGTTTTCGAACCCGTGAACGAGCGGTTCGGCTTGGTCAAGTTTCGCTGACGCGGCTTTTCCTTGGATCGGCGCCGCGCAGCGCATCCGGATGCAGGGCCGCATGCCTGGCCAAGACCGCCCGCATGCGCGCCTCGGGCGCGCCGGCGGCGGCATTCCAGGTGTCCAGCAAGCGGTCGGCCGCGCTGCGGCCGGTGGCCAGCATGAATTCGGGATAGGCCAGCCAATGCCGGTCGGCGGCGTCCAGCCCGTCCCGGGCCAAAGCCAGGACCTCGGCGCATAAAGTCCGGACGCCCTCGTGCGCCAGGCCCAGCCGCATCGCCGGCTCGCGCAGGGCGCCCAGGCCTTCCCAAGTGTAGTCTCGCAGCAGCCGGCAGGCCTCGTCCAGATTGGCCAGCAAGCCGGCCTGCAAGGCCGACGGCGCAACCAGCACGCTGCGCGCCGCCTCGTCCCCGGCTTCTTCGAGCAAGTCCGCGTCGGCAAAGGCGGCGCCCGGCCCGCGGGCCTCGATGTAGGGATCGGCGCCGCAGCGCTCGAACAACTCTTCCAGGCCGCCGTCGCGCTCCCAGGCCCGCATGATCTCGTCCAGGGAGGGCGGCGCGTGCAGCTTGTAGCGCAGCCTGGCATCGAGAAACTGGCCGATCTGCGAATACTCGAAATGTCCCGCATGCGGCACGAGCTCTTCCAGCCGGCCGGTGTCCATGCGCCGCGCGGGCCAGCGCTCGGCGCGAAGGAAGTCCAGCAGGCACGGGTCGCCTTCCGGCAAGGCGGTCGGGACCGATTTGTAATCGTCGGACGGCTCCAGCGGCAGACCGCGGGTGACCGTGCCGGGGCCGAACATCCAGTGGAAGAAGTCGGCCAGATCGCGAAAAGGCCGGGCCGGATACCGGCACAGGCGCAGGTCTCCGGGAAAGCGCGCCGGGGCGAACACGCGCGGCCAGAGCCGCATGCGGTTCTCTTTGTAGCCCGCTGCCCGCCCGGATTCGATCGGACTGTTGGCGAACAAGGCGATGCCGGCCGGCGCGAGGGCGACCGCCACGTTCAATGCGCGGATCGCGTCGCGGACCGGCACCGAGGTATTGGCGCCGTTCTGCGCCTTGGCGTCTATGCCTTCCCAATGATGCCAGCCGCGGTATTCGCGCAGTTCCCGGTAGATGGGCCGGGGCACGCAGACCCGCCCATACCATTCGGCGTCGCGCCCGCAGGTGGGGTGTTGCGATGCGCTGAGCACGCAGGCCCCGTCGGCCCGCAAGGCGTCCAGCGTGTCCGCCAGTTCGGCGTGCGCCGCGTCGGCCAGGCGCTGCAGGCCGCCGGGCCCGCCTTCCACCGGCGCGAGCGCGGTTTCCAGCAGGTTGAAACCGTTGTCCAGGCCGCAATCGGCCGGGGGCGTGCTCAGGCCCACGCAGCGCCCGCCGAGGTAATAGGGTTCGCATGCGACGCCCCTGCGCCGCTTCGCCTCGGCCAGCGCGTCGAAATAATCGCGCACGGGCAGGCTGGCGCCGGACCCGGCGTCCGCCACCACCATTTCCATTTCCAGCCCAAGCCGGGGCCGGTAGACGAACGACGCCGCCATCCGCTCAGAGGAAGAGCCGGTATGCGGGGTTTTCGCTTTCATTCCAGTACGGATAGCCCAGGCCGTCGAGGAAATCCTTGAAGGCTTTCTTGTCGGCGGGCGGCACCTGTATGCCGACCAGGATGCGGCCGTAGTCATCGCCCTGGTTGCGATAATGGAAGAGGCTGATGTTCCAGTCCGGGCTCATGGCGCCCAGGAACTTCATCAGCGCGCCGGGGCGCTCGGGGAATTCGAAGCGGAACAGCATCTCGTGGTTGGCCAGCGCGGAACGCCCGCCCACCATGTAGCGCAAATGCGTCTTGGCCATCTCGTTGCTGGTCAGGTCCAGCGTGGGGAAGCCCTTCTTGCGGAAGTTCACGGCCAGCTTCTCGATCTCGGCCTCGGAACGGATCTGCAGGCCGACGTAGACATGGGCCTGCTCCGCGTCGGAGATGCGATAGTTGAATTCGGTGACGCTGCGGTTGCCCACGGCCTCGCACAGGCGCAGGAAGCTGCCGCGCTTCTCGGGCAGGGTCAGGGCGAACAGCGCCTCGCGCGCCTCGCCGACGTCGGCGCGCTCGGCCACGAAGCGCAGGCGGTCGAAATTCATGTTCGCACCGCAGGCGATCACGACCAGGTTCTTGTCCTTCCATTTGTTGACCGCCGCATAGCGCTTGGCGCCCGCCAGCGCAAGCGCGCCCGCGGGCTCGAGCACGCTGCGGGTGTCCTGGAATACGTCTTTGATCGCGGCGCAGATGGCGTCGGTGTCGACCAGCACATAGTCGTCGACGAACTCGCGCGCCAGCTTGAAGGTCTCCAGGCCGACCTGCTTGACCGCCGTGCCGTCGGAAAACAGGCCGACGTCGTTCAGCGTGACGCGGCGGCCCCCCTTCACGCTGCGCAGCATGGCATCGGAGTCGAAGGTTTCGACCCCGATGATCTTGATCTCGGGCCGGAGCTGCTTGACGTAGGCCGCCACGCCGCCGATCAGCCCGCCGCCGCCGATCGCCACGAAAATGGCGTCGATGGGGCCGGGATGCTGGCGCAGGATCTCCATGCCTATCGTGCCCTGGCCCGCGATCACGTCGGGGTCGTCGAAAGGATGGACGAAGGTGAGCTTCTCTTTCTTTTCGAGTTCCTTGGCGTGCTCGTAGGCGTCGGAAAAGCTTTCGCCGGCCAGCACGACTTCGCCGCCGAAGCCGCGCACGGCGTCGATCTTGACCTGCGGGGTGGTGACCGGCATGACGATGACGGCGCGGCAGCCCAGCCGGCGGGCCGACATGGCCACCCCTTGCGCGTGATTGCCGGCCGAGGCCGCAATGACGCCCCGCTTGAGTTCCGCGGGACTCAGGTTGGCCATCTTGTTGTAGGCGCCCCGCAGCTTGAAGCTGAACACGGGCTGGGTGTCTTCACGCTTGAGGTAGACGTTGTTGTGGACTCTTGCGGAAACCTGGGGAGCGAAATCAAGAGGGGTCTCGACGGCCACGTCATAGACCTTGGACGTCAGGATGCGCTTTAGATAGTCAGTCGACATGAGAGAGTGCGGTGATACGAGGGCGGGAAAATGCGGCGGAGTTGTAGCAAAAGGATACCATAGCGCAATCCACGGCCTCGATCGTTTTCGGCGATAAACTAGCGCCACCTCATTTCACGGATTCCTTATGGAAGCCTGGCTGCAACATTCGATACATTGGCTGCTCGTCACCCTGGCGCTGCCCAGCGTCGGGCTGAGCGCCATCTTCGTGGTGAGCCTGGTGTCGGCGACCCTGTTGCCCATGGGGTCCGAGCCGGCGGTCTTCGGCTACCTGAAGATGGCGCCCGACATGTTCTGGGCCGCCATCCTCGTCGCCACGGTCGGCAACACGCTGGGCGGCGCCATCAGCTACGGCATGGGCCTGGGCGCGGAAAAGGCCTACGAGCGCTGGCGCGAAACCCATCCGCACAAGGTCAAGAACCGTGCCGGCGGCCGCTGGCACGACTACGTCAGCTACTGGCTGCACCGGCTCGGCCCGCGCGCCTTGCTGTTTTCCTGGCTGCCGCTGCTGGGCGATCCGCTGTGCGCGGTCGCCGGCTGGCTCAAGCTGCCTTTCTGGCCCTCGGTGCTGTACATGGCCATCGGCAAGTTCCTGCGCTATGCGGGCATGACCAGCATCCTGCTGTGGATCTTCCCCGGCAGCTACTGAGGCCGGCCGGGCGTTCTGGTTTAAACTCGCCCTTATCCCTTACACTGTGTCTTTAAGGGCCATCCTTTTCTCTTGTCATGAACGCCCCCGTCGCCAGTCATCTGCTTGCCTCACAGGCACCTCTTGCCGCCACCCCGCGCCTGCGCGAAATCCCCTACAACTACACCTCCTACTCCGACCGTGAAATCGTGCTGCGCCTGCTTGGCGAAGAAGCATGGCAGATGCTGTCCGAGCTGCGGGGCGAGCGCCGTACGGGCCGGTCCGCGCGCATGCTGTTCGAGGTGCTGGGCGACATCTGGGTGGTCAGGCGCAACCCCTATCTGCAAGACGACCTGCTGCACAATCCCAAGCGCCGGCAACAGCTCATCCACGCGCTGAACCACCGCCTGAACGAAATCGACCAGCGCCGCGACACCAGCTGCACCGAGCGCGACGGCAAGGTCGCGAAGCTGCTGGGCGCGGCGCGCTATGCCGTGGCCAGCTTCGAAGAAGAATTCGTGCAAACAGCGGAATTGCGCAAGAAAGCCGTCAAGCGCCTGGGCCGCATCACGCACAAGGACAACATCAAGTTCGACGGGCTTTCCCGCGTGTCGCACGTCACCGACGCCACCGACTGGCGCGTGGAATACCCCTTCGTGGTCCTCACGCCCGACACCGAAAATGAAATCGCGGCGCTGGTTCGCGCCTGTATCGAGCTGGGGCTGACCATCATTCCGCGCGGCGGCGGCACCGGCTACACCGGCGGCGCCATCCCCCTGACCGCGCGGTCCGCCGTCATCAACACCGAAAAGCTCGACGCCATGGGCCCGGCCGAACCGACCCGGCTGCCCGGCGTCGCCGAACCCGTCCACACCATACTCACCGGCGCGGGCGTGGTCACGCGCCGCGTCGCCGAAGCGGCCGAAGCCGCCGGCCAGGTCTTCGCGCTGGACCCCACCTCGGCCGACGCCTCCTGTGTGGGCGGCAACGTCGCCATGAACGCGGGCGGCAAGAAAGCGGTGCTGTGGGGCACGGCGCTGGACAACCTGGCCTGGTGGCGCATGGTCGACCCCCAGGGCGACTGGCTGGAAGTCACCCGCCTGGAACACAATCTCGGCAAGATCCACGACGCCAAGGAAGCCCGCTTCGAGCTCAAGTGGTTCGACGGCCGGCACGCCCCGGGCGCCGTGCCGCTGCGCAGCGAGCTGCTGGTCATCGAAGGCGCGCGCTTTCGCAAGACCGGCCTGGGCAAGGACGTCACCGATAAATTCCTGGCCGGCCTGCCCGGCGTACAGAAGGAAGGCTGCGACGGCCTGATCACCTCGGCCCGCTGGATCGTGCACCGGATGCCGGCCCACACCCGCACCGTCTGTATGGAATTCTTCGGCCAGGCGCGCAACGCCGTGCCGTCCATCGTCGAGGTCAAGAACTACCTCGACGGCCCGGGCAAGGCGCTCGGGGCCATCCTGGCCGGGCTGGAGCACCTCGACGAGCGCTATCTGCGCGCCGTCGGCTATGCCACGAAAAGCAAGCGGGGCGTGCTGCCCAAGATGGTCCTCATCGGCGACATCGTCGGCGACGACGCCGACGCCGTGGCCACGGCGGCCAGCGAGGTCGTGCGCATCGCCAATTCCCGCCACGGCGAAGGCTTCGTCGCCGTCAGCGCCGAGGCCCGCAAGCGCTTCTGGCTCGACCGCGCGCGCACCGCGGCCATCGCGCGCCACACCAACGCCTTCAAGATCAACGAAGACGTCGTGATTCCCCTGAACCGCATGGGCGAATACACCGACGCCATCGAACGCATCAACATCGAGCTGTCCACCCGCAACAAGCTGCGGCTGCTGGACCAGATCGAAGCCTTCCTGCGGGGCGACCTGCCCATCGGCAAGATCCAGGACCACGACGACGCCGAGCACACCCGCGAGGAAATCCTGGCGGGGCGCACGCGCGACGCGCTGCAAAGCGTCGGGGCCGTGCGCGAACGCTGGAACTGGCTGCTGAACGGCCTGGACCTGCCCCTGGCCGGGAACGTCGGGACGCTCTGCGGGCTCGGCCTGCAGCACCTGCGCCCCGTGCTGGAGGAAAGACTGGCCGAGCAGCCCGGCGCCACCATCTTCGACCTGGTGCAGGACCACACCCTGCGCATTTCCTGGAAGACCGAGGTCCGCGCCCTGATGGAGCGCTATTTCGCGGGCGCGGACTGCGCGGCGGTCCTGGCCGAGATCCAGGCCATCCACGACCGCGTGCTGAAGGGCCGCGTCTTCGTGGCCCTGCACATGCACGCCGGCGACGGCAACGTCCACACCAACATCCCCGTCAACTCGGACGACTACGAGATGCTGCGCGAAGCCAACGAGGCGGTGGCGCGCATCATGCGCATCGCGCGCAGCCTGGACGGCGTCATTTCGGGGGAGCACGGCATCGGGCTCACCAAGTACGAGTTCCTGACCGAGGAAGAGCTCGCGCCCTTCCAGGACTACAAGCGCCGCATCGACCCCAACGACCACTTCAACGCCGGCAAGCTCATGCCCGGCGCCGACCTGCGCAACGCCTGGACGCCCAGCTTCAATCTGCTGGGCTACGAATCGCTCATCATGCAGCGCAGCGAAATCGGCTCCATCTCGAACGCCATCAAGGACTGCCTGCGCTGCGGCAAATGCAAGCCGGTCTGTGCCACCCACGTGCCGCGCGCCAACCTGCTGTATTCGCCCCGCAACAAGATCCTCGCGACCTCGCTGCTCATCGAAGCCTTCCTGTACGAAGAGCAGACCCGGCGCGGCGTGAGCCTGAAGCACTGGGAGGAATTCGAGGACGTGGCCGACCATTGCACGGTCTGCCACAAGTGCTACAACCCCTGTCCGGTCGACATCGACTTCGGCGACGTGTCGATGGAAATGCGCTCGCTGCTGCGCCGCATGGGCAAGAAGTCCTTCAATCCCGGCACGACGGCGGCCATGTTCTTCCTGAACGCCAAGGACCCCGCCGTGATCAAGGCGACCCGCAAGGCCATGATCGACGTGGGCTACAAGGCGCAGCGCCTCGCGCACGACGTGCTGGCCGGCAGCGCGCGCAAGCAGGTGGCGCAGCCGCCCGCCACGCAGGGCAAGGCCCCCATACGCGAGCAGGTGATCCATTTCGTCAACAAGAAGATGCCCGGCGGCCTGCCCAAGCAGACCGCGCGCAAGCTGCTGGACATCGAAGACCCGGACTACGTGCCCATCATCCGCAACCCGGCGGCCACGTCCGCCGACACCGAGGCCGTGTTCTATTTCCCCGGCTGCGGTTCGGAAAGGCTGTTCTCGCAAGTGGGCCTGGCCACGCAGGCGATGCTCTGGCACGCGGGCGTGCAGACGGTGCTGCCTCCGGGCTACCTATGCTGCGGCTATCCGCAGCGCGGCAACGGCATGTCGGACAAGGCGGAAAAAATCATCACCGACAACCGTGTGCTGTTCCATCGCATGGCCACCACGCTGAACTATCTCGACATCAAGACGGTGGTGGTCAGCTGCGGCACTTGCTACGACCAGCTGGCCGGCTATGAGTTCGAGAAGATCTTCCCGGGCAGCCGCCTGATCGACATCCATGAGTACCTGCTGGAAAAAGGCATACAGATCAATGGTGTGCAGGGCGTGCGCTATATGTACCACGACCCCTGCCACACGCCGATGAAGCTGCAGGACCCGATGAAGACGGTGAAGGCGCTGGTGGGCGATGCGGCGATCAAGACGGACCGCTGCTGTGGCGAGTCGGGCACGCTGGCCGTGTCGCGGCCCGACATCTCGACGCAGGTGCGCTTCCGGAAATCGGAGGAACTGGTGAAGAACACGCAGGCCATACGCGCCGACGGGTACGCCGGCGAGGTCAAGATGCTGACTTCGTGCCCGTCCTGCCTGCAGGGATTGTCGCGCTACCAGGGCGAAACGGGGATGGAAGCGGACTACATCGTGGTCGAGATGGCCCGCCACATCCTGGGCGAGGACTGGATGCAGAATTACGTGCGCGACGCCAATGCGGGGGGCATCGAGCGCGTGCTGGTCTAGGGCCGGGCCGCCGCGGCGCTACCCGCCTTCGTTGAAATCACAAACGGTATAGATCGGCAGCCCCGTTTTCCTGAGGACCGCCGAACCGCCCAGGTACGGCAGGTCGATGATGGCGGCGGCCTCGATCACATTCGCCCCGAGGCGCTGCAGCAGCCTGGAAGCGGCCATCATCGTCCCGCCCGTGGCGATGAGGTCGTCGATCAGCAGCACCCGCTGCCCCGGCCGCACCGCATCGGTGTGCATCTCGACCGCGGCATTGCCGTATTCCAGCGAATATTCTTCGGCCACCGTCCGATAAGGCAGCTTCCCCTTCTTCCGGATCGGCACGAACCCCAAGTTCAGCTCATAGGCCAGCACCGACCCCAGAATGAAGCCGCGCGCGTCGATGCCCGCCACCAGATCCAGCCGCTGGCGCATGTAGCGGTACACGAACAGGTCGATCAGCACCCTGAAGGACCGGGGATCTTGCAGCACCGGGGTAATATCGCGGAAAGTGACGCCGGGTTTCGGCCAGTCAGGCACGCTACGTATCGCGCTGCGCACGTAGCTGACAGGATCAATATGCATGGAATTCTTGATTAAAAGCAAAACGGCCCAGCGCTGAGTATAAGCGCTTCTGTGATTAAAATCGGCAAATGGAAAATCCTCCCAATCCCGACCCCAGCGAGGCGCTGGCTTCGGCCCATCGCACTTTCGCCACGGAAATCGAGGCGCTGCGAGCGCTGGACGCCCGGCTGGACGACTCCTTCGGCCGCGCGGTGGAAATGATCCTGGGCTGCCGCGGCCGCGTCGTGGTGACCGGCATCGGCAAGTCCGGGCACATCGCCAAGAAAATCGCGGCCACCCTGGCCTCCACCGGCACGCCGGCGTTTTTCATGCACGGCGCCGAAGCCATCCACGGCGACCTCGGCATGCTGACCGCCCAGGACATCGTCCTGGGCATTTCGTACTCCGGCGCCGCGAACGAGCTGCTGACCGTCCTGAGCGTCGCCAAGCGCATGGGCACCCGCCTCATCGCCATCACCGGCCATCCGAACTCCGACCTGGCCCGCAACGCCGACCTCCACCTGGACGCCCACGTCGCGCACGAGGCCTGCCCGCTCAATCTGGCGCCCACGGCCAGCACCACCGCCGCCCTGGTGCTGGGCGACGCCATCGCGGTCGCATGCCTCGAAAGCCGCGGCTTCAGCCGCGAGGATTTCGCGCGCTCGCACCCGGGCGGCGCGCTGGGGCGCAAGCTCCTGACCCGGGTGCGCGACATCATGCGCACCGGCGCCGCGCTGCCGGTCGTGCGCGCGGACACGCCCATCGCCGACGCCCTGGCCGAGATGTCGGCCAAGGGCATGGGCATGACCATCGTCGTGGACGACGCGCGGCGGCCGGTGGGCATCTTCACCGACGGCGACCTGCGCAGGCTCATCGCCAGGCACGGCGACATCCGCCCGTTGACCGTCGCGGCGGGCATGACGCACGGCCCCAAATCCGTCGCGCCGGGCGCGCTGGCCATCGAGGCCGCCGCCCTGATGGACTCGGGCCGCCTCAGCCAAATGCTGGTGGTGGATGACGGCGGGCTATTATTAGGCGCTTTACACATGCACGATCTGCTTGCCGCCAAGGTTATCTGACCATGAATCCGCCCAAACTGACCCACCCCGCCGAAGCATTGATTCTCGCCAAGCTCGCGCCCGCCGTCATCGACAGGGCGCGGCAGCTGCGCCTCATGATCTTCGACGTCGACGGCGTGCTGACCGACGGCCGCCTCTGGTACGGCGAACACGGCGAGCTGATGAAAGGCTTCCACGCCCTGGACGGGCACGGCCTGCGCCTGCTGCGCGAAAGCGGCATCGAAGTCGCGCTGATGACGGGGCGCGAAGGCCCCATCGTGGCGCGCCGGGCCGCCGAACTCGGCATCTCCCTGGTGTTCCAGGGCGTGCGCGACAAGGGCCAGGCCATCGTCGCCCTGGCGCAGGAACGCGGATTCGAGCTGTCCGAGGTGGGCTATATGGGCGACGACATCATAGACATGGCCGCGCTGCAGCGGGTGGGCTTCGCCGCCAGCGTGCCCGACGCCCCCGCTTACGTCAGCCAGATCGTCCACTGGGTATCGAACCGCCCCGGCGGCTCGGGCGCCGTGCGCGATTGCTGCGACCTGATTCTTGCGGCGCAGGGCCGGCTTGGCGGCTTCCTGGCCGGCGGCACCGCGCGCCTGAGCGGCGCGATCCAGTAAGCCCATGAAAGAACGCGCGCCGGCCATCGTCGCCATCCTGCTGCTGCTCGCGCTGGTCGCCGGCACCTGGTGGGCGGCCGATTACGCCCGGCGCTCCATCCCCATCGACCCGCCGCGGCGGATCACGCACGAACCGGACTCCTGGGCCACCGATTTCACCATGGTGCGCACCGACGAGAAAGGCATCGCCATCAATCGCCTCGAAGGCGAGCGCATGCAGCACTACCCGGACGACGACTCCTACGAAATCACCCGGGCCCGGGCCGTGGGGCAGCAGCCGGGCTCGCCCATTACCGTGGGCACGTCGAACACCGCCGTCATGGACCAGAACGGCGACCGCATCATCATGAAGGGCGACGCGCACGTGCGCCGCCAGCCCGGCCAGGACGTCCCCGTGCTCGACGTCAAGAGCGACGAGCTGACCCTGCTGCCCGACCAGGACGTGGTCTTCACCGACCTCCCGGCGCTGGTCGTGCACGGAAAATCCGTCATGAACGGCACAGGCATGCGGTACGATAACAAGACTAGGCAATTGCAAGTGTTTTCGGCCACCGACGTCAAGATCTCAGGCGAAGAATCCCGTTCCAAACGCGGCACATCCTCCGGACGAACAGAAAAAAAACCATGAATCCACAAAGACCCTCATTCCTAGCCGCTCTCCTGCTCGCCTCCGCCGCCCTGCTCGCGCCGGCGTCGGGCCTCGCCCAGGCAAACGGCGGCAAATCGGCCAAGCCGGCGGAAGAACCCGACACCCTCATTCTTTCCGACACGCTGAACTACGACGACATAAAAAAGGAAAGCGTCTTCACGGGCAACGTCATCCTGACGCGCGGCCCCATGACCTTGCGCGCCGACAAGCTGGTCATGAGCGAGGACGCCGAAGGCTTCCAGCACGGCACGGCCACGGTCGAGCCCGGCAAGCTGGTGTTCATCCGCCAGGAGAACCCGGAAAAGTTCGAGATCCTGGAAGCCAAGGGCACGCGCGCGATCTACAACGGCAAGACCGAAGACATCGAAGTGATCGGCCAGGCGGTGGTCACGCGCTTCATCTGCGGCAAGCCCTTCGACAACATCCAGGGCGAACGCATCGTCTATCGGCAAAAGACGGAAACCTATCAGGCCTTCGGCGGTCCAAACTCTGCGGCGCAAGGCGGGCGGGTGCGCTCCCTGGCGCAGTCGCGCGCCAAGGCCGACGCGGCCGCCGCCGCATGCAAACAGAAATCCGCGTCGGGCGGCTAGCCGCCCGACGCAAACCACAGACGACGTTTATGTTCCAATCCAACAAGCTGGATTCGGGCGCGGGCCGCCCCGGCAGGGTCCGCCCGCCCCGTTCAGCGCAAGGCAGCCTGCGCGCCACGGGGCTGCGGAAAACCTATGGCAAGCGCACGGTCGTCCAGGACGTCTCGCTATCGGTGGACAGCGGCGAGGTCGTCGGGCTGCTGGGGCCGAACGGCGCGGGCAAGACCACGAGCTTCTACATGATCGTGGGCATCGTCCCCACCGACGCCGGCCGCATCGAGATCGACGGCGTGCCCATCACCAGCATGCCGATGCACAAGCGGGCGCGCCTGGGGCTGTCCTATCTGCCGCAAGACGCTTCGGTCTTCCGGCGCCTGACGGTCGAGGAAAACATCCGCGCGGTGCTGGAATTGCAGCTGGACGAGGCGGGCGCGCCGCTGACATCGGCCGCCATCGGCGAAAACCTGGAGTCCTTGATCGACGAGCTCCAGATCGGGCACATCCGCAACAATACGGCGATTTCGCTGTCGGGCGGCGAGCGCCGCCGCGTGGAGATCGCGCGCGCGCTGGCCACGCATCCGCGCTTCATTCTGCTCGACGAGCCGTTCGCGGGGGTGGACCCGATCGCGGTGATCGAGATCCAGCGCATCGTGCATTTCCTCAAGAGCCGCAACATCGGCGTGCTGATCACGGACCACAACGTGCGGGAAACGCTGGGCATTTGCGACCGGGCCTACATCATCAGCGAGGGCAAGGTGCTGACCGACGGCCATCCCAACGAAATCATCGACAACGAAGCGGTGCGGAAAGTCTATCTGGGCAAGAATTTCAAGATGTAGCCCGAGGGCGGGCCGCCGCCCGGCGAGCGCCCTTGATTTAGCTCAAACCCCCGTCATTCAGTCCATCCGCAACGTCCAAACCCGCGCCGCCCCCGGCGCCCGCCACTTGATTTCGGCCGCATAATCTATACACTGGAATCATGACGAACAGATTAGAAGGAGTCCTGCCATACACACATGACGCGCATCCGCGCCCCGTTTTTTCTAGCAAGGAGAGCCCAATATGAACCTGAGCATCAGTGGTCGTCACCTGGATGTAACCCCCGCAATTCGCGAATACGTACTCAACAAGATGTCGCGGGTATCGCGCCATTTCGATAATGTCATCGACACGCAGGTCATACTCTCGATCGAACGCCTCAAGCACACGGCTGAAGTCACCATGCGCCTGCGCGGCAAAGACATACACTGCGCCGCCTCCGATGAAAACCTCTACGCCGCAATAGACCTGTTGGCCGACAAGATCGACCGGCAAGTCATCAAGTACAAGACCAAAGTCCAGGATCACGCTCACGAGCCCGTCAAACGGCAAGACGTGTCCGCCATCGAGTAACACTCGCTCCCATCGCGCCCGGCTGCCGCAGGCCCGATACGCCTGCCAGGAACAGCGCTGCCGTCCGATGGCATCCGGCCTCGATCGCCCCGCGTGATTGAGGCCTTAGTTATGCCACTTTGATGCAAAAGCGCCAAAGCTCATATAATCACCTTATGAACTTATTGTCGCGTATCCTGCCGCTGTCGAACGTCGTGCTCGATCTTGCTGCCACCAGCAAAAAGCGCGCCTTCGAACAAGCGGGCCTGCTCTTCGAAAACCACCAAGGCATCGCCCGCACGGCGGTTTTTCACAGCCTCATCGCTCGTGAACGCCTGGGGTCCACGGCATTGGGGCACCACGTCGCCGTCCCCCACGGCCGCATCAAGGACCTGAAAGAGCCCTGTGCCGCTTTCATCAGGCTGGCCGACCCGGTGCGCTTCGACGCCACCGACGGGCGCATGGCCAGCCTGCTGTTCATCCTGCTGGTGCCTGAAACCGCCACCCAGCTGCACCTGGACCTCCTGGCGGAAATCGCCCGCCTGATGTCCGACCCCAGCCTCCGGCAGGCGCTGTCCACCGAAACCGATCCCGCCGTGATACACCGGCTCCTGACCGGCGGCGGGCAATAACCCCCAGGGCGGGCCCCAGCATGCTTACCATCCAAGACCTCGTCAGCGACAATGCGGAAAAAATCCCGTTCGCCTGGGAAGCCGGCCTGGAAGCAGCGCACAGGCTCGTCCCGGACATCGGCAAGTCCGGCGCCGACCTCGTGGGGCACTTCAACCTCATACACCCGTCCCGCATCCAGGTCTTCGGGACCGAAGAGCTCGCGTTCTACACGCGTTCCGACGCCGGCCGGCGTCGGCAGTTCCTGCAGGACCTGCTGGCCGGCAACGTGCCCGCCATCCTGATCGCCGAAGGCCGGCCCATTCCCGAAGAAGTGCAGGCCTTCTGCAACCAGCAGCAGATACCGCTGCTGTCCACCCCCATGGAAGCCGCGCGCGTCATCGACTTGCTGCGCATCTATCTGGGCAAGCGCCTGGCCCCCAAGACCACCGTGCACGGCGTCTTCATGGACGTCCTCGGGCTGGGCGTGCTCATCACGGGGGAATCGGGCCTGGGGAAAAGCGAGCTCGCCCTGGAACTCATTTCCCGCGGCCACGGCCTGGTGGCCGACGACGCGGTCGAACTTTCGCGCACCGCGCCCCACATCATCGAAGGGCATTGCCCGCCCCTGCTGCAGAATCTCCTCGAAGTCCGGGGCCTGGGCCTGCTGGACATCCGCACCATCTTCGGCGAGACCTCGGTGCGGCGCAAGATGACGCTCAAGCTCAAGGTGCAGCTGGTCCGCTCCAATGCCGACACCTTCGAACGCCTGCCCGTCCAGGACCAGACCGAGGAAATCCTCGGCCTGCCCATCAAGCGGGTGATGCTGCAGGTGGCGGCGGGCAGAAACCTCGCCGTGCTGGTCGAGGCCGCGGTGCGCAACACCATCCTGGCATTCCGCGGCATCGACACCATGGGCGAATTCATAGAACGCCAGGCGCTGGCCATCATGGAAAGCAGCCGGCAAGAATAAGGCCCTGCCGGTCCGCGACGACGGCGGCAATCTATCGTGTTCCGGGGCCGCGCCCATGCGGCGCGCCCCACCAAGTGGAAGCTCTCTCGTCATGCTCAAAATCGTGCTCATCACGGGGATATCCGGCTCGGGGAAGTCCGTGGCCCTGCGCCTGCTCGAAGATGCGGGCTATACCTGCGTCGACAATCTGCCTGTGCGCTTTCTGCACGATTTCATCGCCAGCACGAGCGAAAGCGGCCTGGAGCGGGTCGCCGTGGCGATCGACGTCCGCTCGCCCGGCGAACTGGACGACCTGCCCGGCGTCATCACCAGCCTGCGCGCCATGGGCATGGCCTTCCGCGTCATTTTCCTGGACGCGAATGATCACACCCTGCAGCAGCGGTATTCGGAGTCCCGCCGGCGGCATCCGCTCACCGACCGGCTCCAGAAGGACGGCAAGTCGCCGTCGCTGCAGGAATGCATAGACACCGAACGCGAACTGCTCGCGCCCCTGCGTGAGCAAGAGCACGTCATCGACACCTCGGACCTCACCCCCGGGCAGCTGCGCGCCTGGGTGCGCGACCTGGTGCAAGCCGACCGCGCGCCGGTCGTCCTGACTTTCGAGTCCTTCGCCTACAAGCGCGGCGTGCCGGGGGACGCCGACCTGGTGTTCGACGTGCGCTGCCTGCCCAATCCGCACTACGACCGCAACCTCAGGCCGCTGACGGGCCGCGACCCCGCGGTGGCGGAATGGCTGGCGCAGTTCGGCAGCGTCGAAGCCATGATCGAGGACATCGCCGGTTTCATCCGCCGCTGGCTGCCGCTGTACATGCAGGACACGCGCAACTACCTCACCGTGGCCATCGGCTGCACGGGCGGCAAGCACCGCTCCGTGTACGTCACCGAGCAGCTCGCCCTGCGTTTCGCCGACCACTCGCCCCTGCTGATCAGGCATCGAAACCAGCCGCCGCCCGATATCCCATGACCCGGCTCCGCACGTTCGCCCACCTCTGGCTGTGTCTCGCGCTCGCCGTGCTGGCAGGCTGCTCCAGCACAGGGGGAGGGCGCGGCGGCTACTACAAGGACGACGGGCCAGGCTCGAACATCCCGGTCGACATCGACTCCATTCCCGACGCCCAGCCCAGGATAGAACGGCACTCCCCGGCCAATTTCAAGCCTTACGTGGTGTTTGGCAAGCGCTATGTTCCGGTGCGCGACGACCGGCCCTTCCGGCAGCAGGGCACCGCGTCGTGGTATGGGCGCAAGTTCCACGGCAAGAAGACGGCCAACGGCGAAACCTACGACATGTACGCCATGACCGCCGCGCACCCCACCCTGCCTTTGCCCAGCTACGCGCGCGTGTCGCATGCCACCACGGGCCGGTCGATCATCGTCCGCATCAACGACCGCGGCCCCTTCCACAGCTCCCGCATCATCGACCTGTCCTACGTGGCGGCGGCCAAGCTCGGCCTGACCGGGCCCGGCAGCGGCCAGGTGGTCGTTGAGGCGATCACCAACGACGACATCCGCAGCGGCCGCTACGCTCGCCCGCCGACCAAGACGCCGGCCCCCGCCGCGCCGCGCCCCGCGCCGCTGGAGCCCGCGCCGGCGCCCGACGCGCCCATCCTCATCGCGCGGCAAGCCGGCCCGCCGACGCCCAACGCGCTGGACGCGCTCAAGCACGATGGGGCCGCAGGCGGCGATGTGATCCCGGGCGTGTCGCAGCCGGCCGCCGCCGCGGATGCTTCCCGGCCCGCCGCCGGCACGCCGCCCGCCTCGGCGCCGGGGGCCGACGTCTTCCTGCAGTTCGGCGCGTTCAGCGCGGCCCAGACCGCCGTCAATCTTGCCGGCAGGCTGAACCAGCAGATCGGGCAGTTCGAGTCCCGGCAAGCCTATGTCCAGGAAGGGGACGGCCTGCACCGCGTGCGCAT
>JACDJC010001021.1_pt1 | contig 27358 bp, 16 predicted proteins | sample 7454191 | NCBI WGS metagenome assembly JACDJC01 (sample SAMN14253291, study PRJNA609438) | sludge metagenome | isolation source: sludge after 25d culture with pyrite and EDTA | collected 2018-12-20 | reverse complement strand
TGAAAATGGGGGTGGCCCCGTGTTTGAGTGGCAACACCTGTATATCGAGTGTTGCATTTTCCATACCTGTGACAGACCCCTTAATGCTGAATTCCTGCGCCACGGAGAAAAGTGTAAGTAAAAGTGAGATTATGATTGAAAAGAAATGCTTCATGGACTTTGGATTTATTGGTTTTTATTTATGCAAGGTACCCTTTTCTTTTGTCCAAGTTCTGGGTCCTGGTAATAAATAGGCATGAACAAGTTGATTAATAAAAATTAATCATAAAATTATCAAAATAGATGATTTTTAGTTAATTGAAGATATCATTATCCGATAAGATAATTAAACTGAATTGTGGCTACCTGCACTCCATAGGGTTACTTATGGTCGTGTTTCATTCATTATGCCACTATTTCAGTCATTCTTATCATTTCAGGTTGGTCATTTCATTAATTATGAATTTCGTCCTGCCATTCATTTAAGCTTGGTATTTGAGGTAACATCCGTATTATCGATGTAACATACCTTCAAATACGTTCAAGATCAATGAAAAAGTAACATATTCGCCGCTTTCTGTAACATAGCTGTAACACGAAAATTTGATGTCAGCCTAGCTTTGGTTCAGAATTTTCAACCAATAATTCGAATCACAAATGAAACAGCAAAATGTTCTTTCAGTCGCTCTAATAATTGCGCTCGGTGGATTCCTTTTTGGATACGACATCGCCATGATGTCAGGAACCACTGCCCAGCTGGAAATCAAATTCAACTTAAACAGTGCCCTGTTAGGATTTACGGTAGCCATTGCCATCATAGGAACCATCATCGGTACATTAATAATTGGTAAGCCTGCCGAGAAGTTAGGCAGGAGAAAATCGTTAATTATTTTATCAGGCTTATTTGCACTATCGACAATTGGCAGTGCAACTGCACTAAATTGGGAAATGCTTCTGGTTTTTCGCTTTATTACCGGTGTCCTTTTGGGTTGCATTTCCGTTGTAACTCCCATGTTTATTGCCGAGATATCTCCTGCAAAAAAGCGTGGCCAGTTGGTGTTGCTAAACCAGTTTTTTGTGGTCAGCGCCATCTTTCTGGCCTTCGTGGTCAATTATTTTCTGGCACAAGCCTTTGGCGATAATTCATGGAGATGGATGATTGGCGTTGAATTCATTCCGGCCGGATTGTTCTTTTTATTACTCTTTATGGTTCCTGAAAGTCCGCGTTGGTTAATCAACCAGAACCGTGACGAGGAGGCCCTGATTGTATTTAAAAGGGTAAGGGCTGAAAATCCTGAGGAAGAAGTTGCCACTGTAAAGAAATCGGTTGAACAGGAAGTAAAAATCGGACATGGTAAGCTGTTGGTAAAAGAGAACCGGTTACCGATCACCATTGCCATCCTAATTGCTGCCTTTAACCAGCTGGCCGGTATCAATGCCATCATGATCTATGCGCCCCGCGTATTCGAAATGGCTGGTTTTGGCACAAATGCATCCTTGCTGCAATCCATTTCGGTGGGAGCCACCAATTTGCTCTTCACATTGGTTGCGCTGTTTTTGATTGACCGCTATGGAAGACGTACTCTATTAATGATCGGCTCGGTGGGTATGGTCTTTTTCCTGGGAATGCTGTCCAAGTCTTTTTTTACAGAAAATTTCAGTGACCTGGGTGGTTATGGAGTAATGATTTACCTGATGGGTTTCATCGCTTTTTTTGCATTCTCTCAAGGAGCGGTTTTATGGGTGGTCATCTCCGAGATTTTCCCCAACAAGGTTCGTTCGCAGGGTCAGGCACTCGGTAGTTTTACCCACTGGATTTTTGCCGCAGCTCTTATATGGGGATTCCCTGTATTGAACAATACCGTGGGTGGCGGACCATCATTTGCATTCTTTGCCGCCATGATGGTGATTCATTTCTTCTTTGCATGGAAAATCCTGCCTGAAACAAAGGGCAAATCACTCGAGGAAATCCAGGTTGAAATGGGAAAACGAAATAATCAACAAAACTAATAACTACCGGTATGGATATTAAAAATAAACAGATTTTGTGTATAGGCGAAGTTCTCTGGGACAGACTTCCATCGGGAGCAAAACCCGGGGGTGCTCCCATGAATGTCGCATTGCATTTGAATGCCATCGGGCAAAATGTTTCCATTGCCAGCCGGGTAGGAAATGATGAGTCTGGTAAGGAACTGGTATCATTCCTTGAAGAATCGGGATTGAGTACTGAATATGTACAGGTTGACGAACATTTGCCAACAAGTGAGGTATTGGTGCATCTCGATGAAAACAATAATGCAACTTACGAAATTTGTGAGCCGGTGGCATGGGATAACATAGAATTGACAGATTCTTTAATTGCCAAATCCAAAGAAGTTGGAATTTTCATTTTCGGTTCGCTGGCATCGCGTAATCCCATATCTCGGAATTCAATCATGAAGCTTCTCGAAAACGATGCGGTAAAACTCATTGATGTCAATTTCAGAAAACCTTATGATAATAAGGATGTAGTGGAGGCTCTGCTGGAAAAAACCGACATCGTAAAATTAAATGATGACGAACTGGTTGTTTTTGCACAATGGTACAACAAACACAAACATGACGAAAAAAGTCTCGTAAAATGGTTATCTCAGCATTACAATGTAAGAATTGTGTGTGTTACAAAGGGAGATAAAGGGGCTTTGCTGTATTGGAACGGTGAATTCTACGAACATCCTGGTTTTAAAGTGACTGCTGTGGATACGGTAGGAGCTGGCGATGCTTTTTTGGCTGGATTGGTTTCTTCACTTTTAGAGAATCACCCGCCACAGGATGCCCTGGCATTTGCCTGTGCTACAGGAGCTTTTGTTGCCGGTAAGGCTGGTGCTACACCGAAATATGAGATGGATCAGATACATGCCATTTTGAACGGAAGTTAAATTCAATGAAATCCTGATTTAGTATGAAACCATGTACCACATTATTTTTGGCTGTTCTTTTTCTTGTGCTTACAATTTCGTGTAAAAAGGAAGATGGGCCTGATAATCCGGTAATTCCCCCTGCCGAAAACCTGAACGAAGTAGTGGCATTTAAATTCAATGAAACTACGGGTGTTACCACCAATGAGTCACATACAAAAAGCAATTACGAAATTAAGGGCAACAGCATTAACCGTATGCCTGGCGTGACAGGTAATGCTTTGTTCTTTGATGGTCTATCCAACCAAGTGTCAGGAACATTGCCAACAAATTTGCTGTCAAGTAGCCAGTTTGGGTTGTCTATGTGGGTTTCCCCAAAATCGTATCCGATAGGTACGGCTGCCATGATGGCCTTGACTTCCGAAGGATCTGACACGGGGATAATGGTTGGCATCAACAGGTTTGGGCAGATTGTGGTAAAATATTTCCTGGGAGGAACCAAGTATGAAAAAGTCACAACACAAAGTTTACCCAGAAATACCTGGAGTTTTATCATGGTGGGCATCAGTCCCAAGAACAGCCTGATAAGAATCTTCATGAATTCACAAATTATTGTAAATGCACCAATTACAACAGGGAATATTTCGTGGCCTGCAACCAATACACCTTTCAGTATTGGAAAAAACACGGATGGGGAGAAGATTGGCATTTATGATGTCGACTATTTTTCAGGAGCACTGGATGAAGTTATGATATACTCAGGCTTGTTAACACAGGAAATTGTCAATACTAAGTATGCCAGTTATAACCCGCCAACAACGGTTACCTATCAAACAGGCAATGATTACTCTGATGATTCCAATCGTCCTGTTTACCATGCTGTACCTGATTATGGATGGGCCAATGAATCGTATGGTCTCATATATCTCCAAAACAAATACCATATGTTTTTCCAGAAAAATGATGTTTTCCTGGGGATTGCCCAGCAAAACTGGGGTCATTTCACAAGTCCTGATTTGGTGAACTGGGAAGAACAGGATGCTGTTTTATGGCCTGATGAGGGTTGGGACCAGGCAGGGATCTGGTCGGGATGTGCCATTATATTAAAGGATGGCACCCCTGCGGTAGCATATACTGGCGTTGATGGACGCAAGGCAGGCATAGGTACTGCCCGGTCAGCTGACAATTTCCAGACACTTGTCAAAGATTCCTATAACCCGGTCATCCCCCAGGCACCCTATCAGGTGGATCTTGACTTCAGGGATCCTTTCATATGGGAAAAGGATGGTACGTATCATATGATCGTTGGTAGCGGAATATCATCAATAGGCGGCAATGTAGTCCATTATAAAAGTATGGATTTTAAAAACTGGGATTATACGGGGATTGCCTATCAGGGTCAGAAGAATGATGGCGAAGGACAATTCTGGGAAATGCCTGTTGTGTATGAATTCCCAAACGGAAAGGAGATGCTGTTGGTTCAGAAAACCCCTGATACAACTCCGGCAGTTACCACTTATTGGATTGGACAATTTGAGAACGGGATTTTCACACCCGATTTTGAACAGGGAAGGAAGCTGGAAGTCATCAATGGCTTTTTATCCCCAACAGTTACAAAAGACACTCAGGGTTTGATTACTGCCATCGGTATAATTCCCGACGAAGTGGATGCTGCATTTCAAAGGAATCAAGGCTGGGCAAATTTATTTAGTGTCCCCCAGGTTTGGGAATTAGCCAATGATAACACGATTCTGATTAAGCCTCACCCAAACCTGGAAAATCTCAGGGGGACCCAAAGCAATTTTAGCAATCTTGCCCTTAAGAGTGATGGTATGAATTATTTCGGCAATTACACCGGTCGTCATTTTGAGCTCAAGGCAACCATCCATACAGGTGATGCCGATCAGGTTGGCTTTATTCTCGGAAAATCACCTGACTATCAAGAAGCGTATAAAGTGTATTACGATTTTTCGAAGCAACAGTGGGTCGTTGACGCTTCAGGTTCGTCGCTTAGCACTCTGGTAAGGAAAGATATCAGGACAGGAGACTATTCAATCAACCGTGGGGCAACAATCAATGTCCGTGTCTTTGTGGATGGGTCAGTATTGGAAGTGTTCGTGGATGACAAGGCACATTTTACAGGACGATTTTTCCCGACACGTGCCGATGCAAAAGGGGTCGACATGTTTGCAAAAGGTGGTTCCGCAACTGCAGATGTAACGATATATAGTATAACTAACTAAAGATAGGTAAAATGAAGAAAGCAATGAAAAGTCTGTTTTTTACTTTAATGTTTCTGAGTTCGATGCTATCTTTTGCACAAGAACGCACCATTACCGGGTCGGTAAGGTCAGGTGACGGGGAACCATTGCCCGGTGCGACAGTTGTTGTAAAAGGTACGATGAACGGGACGATTACCGATTTTGATGGTGAATATCAACTTCTGGTTAATCGGGGTGATTCCCTGGTGGTTTCCTTTATTGGTTTCAAACAGGTTTCACAAATTGTTGGCCCTGAAAGTGTCTATGACTTTGTTTTGGAAGAAGACGCCGCACAATTGGAAGAAGTGGTGGTAACGGGGTATGCTGTAGAAAAAAAGTCAGACATTACCGGAGCCATTTCCATCGTGAAAGCCGAAGAGCTGAACATGGTGTCGACTCCCAACGTGATATCAAAGCTACAATCGAGAGTTCCCGGATTATCACTTACCTCTTCGGGTGTTCCGGGAGGTAATGATACTCAGATTTCCATTCGCGGGTTAACCTCGGTGTTTGGGGGAACAGGTCCTCTTTGGGTCATCGATGGGGTGCAAACAACCTCCCCGGCTGGTTTGAACCCTGGTGATATTTCAAGCATCCAGGTACTGAAAGATGCGGCTTCGGCAGGTATCTACGGGACTGAGGCAGCAAGGGGCGTAATTATCGTGACCACCAAACAGGCCGAAAGCGGAAAATCCAAGATTACCTTGGACAGCAGGGTATCATTGAACACTGTCCGCGATAACTTCAGCGTGTTAAATGCACAGGAGTGGTTGGATGTAAGGTACATAGCCCAGGGGAATGTTCCTGTTACGGCAGGTAACTTTACATATTCTCCCGGAACACCTTTACCCTCTTTCCTGGATGTGGACAATAACCTTAGGTTGTCGAATACAGATTGGATTGATATCATTTTGAAAAATTCGATTTCAACGACCACCGATTTTGGATATTCATATGGAAATAAAACATTTAAATTGTTTACAGGACTGGGATATACCAAAGATGACGGTTTGGTTGAGTATACCTATTATGAAAGGAAGAACCTCAGGTTAAACAGCAGCGTTAACTTGTTTAACAACAAGCTTACGATTGGGGAGAACCTTACCGCTTCCAATTTCCAGGAAGTAAAAGGCAATTCGATGGAAGATGCCTTGCTGCAAAACCCATTGATCCCATTAAAGGCGGAAGATGGAACCTGGGGCGGACCCGTTGGAGCCGGTCTGCAGGATAAATGGAATCCTCTGGCAATCTTGTACAGAAACAGGAATAATGTGGAAAAAACCTGGAGGATTTTCGGAAATGTTTATGCAGATTACAAAATCATTGAGGGCTTGACATTGAGCACCAAACTTAATTTTGACAATAACAGCTTTAAGTTTAATGAACAATCGGAAGCCTTTAACCAAAATGGAAGTATTTTGGGGAATCTGGTTTATCTGTCATCAGGCGAAGAGGTTGCACGGTATGACCGAAGAAGGAATAACATGGAAACCTACATTTTCACCAACCTCCTTAGCTTTAACCGTGATTTGGGATCCCATTCCATCAGCGCTTTCATGGGTCACGAGATATACAGAAAAGACGTCACGAATAGCTATTACCGTATTCAGGTTCCTTTTGGCACCAAGGTCGACTTTGAAAACATTGAAGCTTACGACATCCTGGCAGATGACAGTAATCTGGATGCATACGGAATTGGTGCAGACAGCAGGAGAGAGTCGATGTTCGCCAGGGGTGCCTATGACTATCTCGACAAGTATTACCTTTCTGCCAGTATCCGACGGGATGGTTCTTCCCGTTTTGGACGCAATAACAGGTATGCGATTTTCCCAACAGCTTCTATCGGATGGACCCTGAGCAATGAAAATTTCATGAAGAACATCAAGCAAATAGATAACCTGAAAATCAGGGCTTCATGGGGTGCCAACGGGAATGCCGATATTCTTGAGTACGCCCAATATTCGATTTACCAGCAGGCAATAGAAAATAGCAATTACGATTTAAATGGCGGGGGAAACGGGGAAATTGATTTGGGTATTTCCCCAAACCAGGTTGGCAATCCTGACCTAAAATGGGAACAATCCTATCAGACAAACGTGGGATTGGATGCCAGCTTGTTTGACAACAGAATCAACCTGGTCGTGGATGTTTACGAAAAGAAAACCTCTGATCTATTGCTGCAGATCATTCAGCCTTCGGTATTGGGGGAGGCCGGCAAGACTTTGTTTTTCAATGCCGGCGACATGACCAATACGGGAATTGATTTAGTGGTTGGCTACAAATCATCACTAAGGAAGCCATTTACCTATGGGGTCGATTTAACCTTTTCAGCATACGAGAATGAGGTTACCATGCTGAATAACTCTGACAACTTTATTTTGAATGGTGTGTCCTATACAGGTGTCGGATATCCGATAGGTTCATATTTTGGATATGTTGCCGACGGTATTTTCAGGACTCCGGAAGAAGTCGCCGTACATGCCGAACAACCGGGCAAAGCTTTGGGAAACATCCGGTATAGGGACCTAAACGGAGATGCAGTCATCGATCAGGACGACAGGACCATTATAGGTAATCCCCATCCAGATTTTATTTATGGGGTAAATCTTTTTGCAGGATATAAAAGTTGGGATTTCAACGTGTTTTTTGATGGCCGGCAAGGGAACGACATGTATAATGCCCAGCGTGAAATGCTTGACTTTGCCTATTTTGGGTTTAACCATGGCAGAAACACATTGGATTCCTGGGCCGTAGACAGAGCAAATTCGATGATCCCAAGACTGAGTACATCGGACGTAAACGATCAGAAACGGCCATCGACCTATTTCATAGAAGACGGTTCTTACTTCAGGCTGAAAAGTATCAATGTAGGATACAACTTTACCGGCAAGGCTGATGGATTTTTCAGGAAATTGGGACTGGATGCAGGTAAAATCTATATACAGGCTGAAAACCTGTGGACCCTGACTTCCTTTACTGGATTCGACTATGAAGTGCCTGGTCTGAGCAGGACGGGGATTGGTATAGCAGGTATGGGGGTATATCCACATACCAAGACATATAGTTTCGGACTTAACCTACAATTTTAACAAAATGAAAAAATTACTGAAAATAATACTTGTGGCATTGGTGATTACCTCATGTCAGGAAGACTTTTTGGATGTGGCTCCGGAAAATGTGGTTTCCGAAGACAACCTGGATCCGGAACTCTTAGTTGTAAGTGCTTATAGCAGTTTGGATTACAGGTTCAATACCGGAGAGTTCAGGGATAACTGGCCATTTGACCATGCGCCTTCCAACTGGGGGTTTTCTGATATCAGAAGTGGCGATGCCTACAAAGGCGGTGGCGGAGTAGGCGATAATCCGGGTGGAGGAATGCATGCCCTCGAAATACATCAGGTATTTCCCTCCCACGAGAATGGATATAATTTATGGCGTGCACTCTATTTTGCCATATTCAGGGTAAACAGTGCCATAACGGTGATCAACAATACTTCCGATTTCTCTAACAAGGACCTTAGAATAGCCGAGTTAAGGGTTCTTCGGGCTCATTTCTATTTCGAAATGATGAAGAACTTTGGCTCATTTGCATGGATTGACGAAAATACTCCGGTTGATCAGGTTGCCAGTATTGAAAACTCTTTTGATCCAGGATTTCTTTGGGGAAAAATTGAGGGTGACCTAAATGCTGCCATTGCGGTATTGCCCGAGACCCAGGAAGACTTGGGAAGGGCAAACAAACTGGTCGCTTATGCCTTCCTTGCAAAGGCAAAACTCTTTCAGGGCCAATGGAGTGAAGTGATTGCAAATGCCGATAAGGTGATAGCAGGGCCATACCGATTGGTGGATGACCTTGAGAAGCTTTATTCAACACCGGGTTATGGAAATCCCGAAAATGTGTTTGCCATTCAGTATTCAGTCAATGATGGATCCGAATATGGGAACGTCAATTTTGGTGATGTGTTGAATTCTCCTGATTCACCAGCTGATGATTCAAATCACCCTTACCTGAATGGGGACGATTTTCACAAACCTACCCAAAACATCGTCAATGCGTTTAAAGTCGACTCCGATGGCTTGCCATTGCTGGATTCATACAATAATTCCGATCTGGCATACAATGATACAACTACCCCTGTTGATCCAAGGCTGGACCACTCCATTGGAAGGCCAGGTATCACTTGGAAGCAATGGAAAAACATGCCAATGCAAGTTAACTGGAACAGGGATGTACCTACCTACGGTTATTATGTAACCAAGAAAAACCAAATCGACCCATATTCTGATTTAAGATCCTCAGGAGGTTTCCCATGGGCTAAAGGCGCGTTGGATTTTCCCATCATCAAACTAAGTGACGTCATGCTTTGGAAAGCCGAAGCTGCTATTGAGTTAAATGATATAGCTACCGGTATTGCCATCATAAACCAGATTCGGACCAGGGCAAAAAATTCGCCCAGGGTATATGATTTCAACGATCCATCTAATGATGCAGCCAATTATTCCATTGGACTGTATTCGACCGACATAACCCAGGACTTTGCCAGAAAGGCATTGCGCATGGAACGTCGCCTGGAGCTGCATAATGAAGGACATCATTTTTATGATTTGGTCCGTTGGGGCATCGCCGCAAATTGGATTAATGACTACATGTTTAAGGAAAGTGCCAAAAGAAGTTATTATGCAGGAGCATCATTCACTGCCGGAAGAGATGAATACTTGCCGATACCCCAAATTGAAATTGATGCATCAGGTGGCATTTATAAACAAAGAAAAGGTTATTAGGTTCTGATTATCAATAAAATAAAAATGTATTAAGAATTTTAAAAATCGATAAAATGAAAAATACTATAAAAAATATCAGCAGATGGATTCCTGTCCTGTTCTTCGGAATCGCTGTATCATTATTTACCAGCTGTGAAAATGACATAAAGTTTGATGACCTTGTGCCAGATTATACCTATTCAATTATTCGGTCATTCGAGGCTAACGGCCAAAAGGCTGAAATTGACCATACCAATGCTGTGGTAAATTTGGTTTTACCTGCAGGTACGGATATTGCAGCCGTCACGGTTAATATAACTCTTCCGGAAGGGGCCAGTGTTAATCCTGCCTCAGGCAGTACAATCGACTTCTCTTCCGGTCCTGTCATTTTTAAGGTAACCAACCTTGGAATTACGAGGGAGTACACTGTTACGGTTGCTGCCTATGGAGATCCTATGATCATGACCTTTTCAATTGGGGAGAATGTCGGTGTCATTGACCAGGTAAACGGAACCATTGACATTACCGTGGGCAGCCAGGAAAACATTAAGGTACTCACACCCCAGTATACCATACCCGGCGGAACCACTGCATCACCACAATCAGGGGTGGCACAGGATTTCACCAATCCGGTGAAATTTACGGTTTTGTCGAATGACGGATTTACAGGGAAATCATACCTTGTAACGGTGGCGCAACTTGCAGCTCCCCGCATTGATGTTTTTGCCACTTCAGAAGACGTTTGTGCTGTAACTGGTGTTATTGACAATACTGCTTCAACAATCAGTGTAATTGTACCTGCCGGGTCTGATTTATCATCAGTTGCCCCGGTGATTACCTTGAACGATGAGCTGACGGTAACCCCGGCTTCGGGCGAAGCCCAGGATTTCAGCCAGGGCGCGGTGGAGTACACCGTAACAAACCAGGAAGGTTTGACCAAAGTGTACCAGGTAACCATAGCAGCGAAGGAATCAACCCAGAAAGTTGTCTTCCTTGGTGAAGCCGATTGTATCAACACACTCGCGGATGATGATGCCAAGGCGGCCGCCGAATACCTGAAAGCGCAATATCCTGATGACTTTGCATATATTAAAATTGCAAACATCACAGAAGAGGCTTTGGCTAATACAAATGTTGCCATGTTATATTATTTGACCCCATTGACCAATGGAACACAATATTTTGCAACAGACAATAATGTCATGACTTTATTACCGGCCGAATTGCAACCGGGTGCATCGCAGGCAACAGCCCTGACGAATTGGGTCAAGGGAGGAGGTAATCTTTTCCTGGCTGGCGACCCGACTTCATTTATTCATGTGATGGGTCGTATGCCTGCCGATTATAGTGCCCCTAGGGCATTAGGTAACTATAGGTATACCGAATTTGGCTGTTCAGGTGCCGGAGGCTGTGTAGATTACAATAAACCTGCCGACGATATCTGGGGCTTGGGAGTCAGAGATGCAAATAATTCCGAAAACAGGAGAGGTCATCAGGTATTTAATGGCCTTTCGTTTGAAGGTGACGGGGAACTTTACCTGAATAACGCCGGAACCCGTGAGGCACGATTGATCTGGTGGCAACATATGGACGGAATCTTGACGCCCGGATGCTGTGGCCCGGATGCTGCCCTGGTATTCGAACAAACTGTCAATGCTGTAAAATTGGGAACATTGCGTTGGATAGGGGATGCTTTTGGATATGGAATGGTAGAATTTCTTCCAACCAATGGATCTTTGGATGCAAATTTTGACACGCATATCCCTTCTGACTTCATCGGACGCGTTATAACTCTTGAGAATACCATTATTGGTTATGAATTTGACTCAAATGAGGGTAGGGAAAATGATTATCAAGGCAACATTGAAATGCTGACTTCCAATATCATTGATTATTTGAATAAATAAAATTCAATAAGATGAAGAGAAAAGTCTATATAAATATTATCATGGTTGTAGCCCTTTTAATGGGGCTGCAATCATGCAACGAACGTGAAAACTACATGGATGGCCCGTCGGTGCTGGATATAGTTGAAGAGGTTATGATCAACAGTAAAAGTGCGGAGATCGATCACTTGTCAGGCTCCATTAACATCAGCCTGGCAGGAGGTACGGATATAAGTTCCGTGCTTTTTGAAGCTTCGGTTCCCGAAGGAGTTACCATCACTCCGGCAAGCGGGACAACCCTCGACTTGAATAATCCGGTCCAGGTTGTCGTAAGCAATAATGTGACAGAAAGGATCTATACAATATATGTTACACTATTGCCATCGAAGGTAGCCTTTCTGGGAGATGGCGCAACAATCGCCGAAATTGCAGATGATGATGTGAAAGCAGCCGCCCAATGGACCGAAACCACCTATGGTAACGATTTTGTTTACATTCCTTACAATGATTTGTCGGATGAAGCTCTGGATGGTGTCAATGTCATTCTATATGTATACGATAATGTTGGGTCATCGGCCCAACCGGCTGCCTTACTTGAAAAACTGAATGTAATCTCCAAGTTTTATGTTCAGGGTGGAAAGATTGTTGCCGGTTTATTGGGAACCGGAATCGTTGAGGAACTTGGCCGGGATAACTCCGGTTTGAGAACCATTATCGGCACAGGCCAGGGCGGTCCCAACCCGGATACCTGGGGAGTCGGTTTTACTAATTCACCCGTTGCAAGAATTATTTCTACGGGATTGGATTTTTATGCCCCCAATATGACCTATGTAATCAATGCTGGATACAAGGAAGACCATAACGCATTATGGGATTTGGGATCAATTACCGCTTCTCCCTATACCACTTTCAATTCGCGTTTCAATGCCGAACCAATTGCCGCATGGGATTGGGCTGTCGGTGGCCAGGGATCTGCAGGGATCATTGTGTGGAATCCGTTTAACAGGTTTAAAGGGTATATCATCACAATCGGAATCGGAGGTATGGAGTGGAGCATGAATGATGGCCGTAATAATCCATATTTGAGCAACGTACAAAAAATCTATAAGAACAGTATAGATTATCTTTTGGGGAAATAGGGTACAGGTTTGTTGTGCTGGTTGAAAATGAGGCTGTTTAGACAGTTTGCTTAAACAGCCTCTATATTTTTCAATACATATTTTCAAGCATTGAGAATCCTGCCTCCAATAAAGTGTCGGATAAATGAATAGTAGCTTTGTCTTTCTAATACTATTTGAATGAAACAAAAAAACCTGGCTGTAATAATTGGCTTCCCAATATTTCTTCTGTTTGGTTGCACCAGCCCGGAACAGCCTGTTGCCAGCTGGTCATTTGAAGATAATTTTCAGTTTGAAACGCTGGAGGCTGTTCTTGGAGGCTATGTGCCAGTACAATCTTTAAAGAAAAACCTGGAGCTGGTTCCGGGGATCTTGGGCAAAGGTCTGCGTACCGACGGGTATTCGACTTTCATGTATAATCGGTTCAACAGGGAAATCGCCTCCCCTGTTTCGGTTAAGGGATGGTTTGCTTTGGAAACCTACCCTACCGACACTGCGGCATTTTTCTCCCTGCAGATGGATTCGGCAAATTATATTTCTGCCTGTGTCAATCAATTCGGTAGGCCAATGATCTCGATTTGCAGACAGGGAAATTTGTCCTGGTTTGCCGCCTCGAATCCTGTCAAAAAATTTGAGTGGATGAACGTTGCCCTAAGCATCTCTGAAAATGAAGTTTTACTTTTCTTGAATGGAAAGATCATTGCTTCGGCAGGTCTCAGTGAATCACTTTCATTTTCTGGTTTTTTGCTGGGTCGCGATACACGTGAAAAGAGGGTTCACATTTTCCCGATAACTTACATCAACGGGATTATGGATGAAGTAGAGGTCTGGGACAAAGCCTTGATTGAAAATGATTTTAAAAAGGAGGAAATCAATGGATTGTCTCAGATCACACCCAATCTTAACGTTCCTGCAATTCGTTTTGAAGGTGATTTTCACCGTCCCAAATACCACTTGCTGCCATCGGCAAACTGGACAAACGAAACCCATGCTTTGATTCTACACAATGGGAAATATCACATATTCAACCAGAAGAATGGTACGAACGTATATTTGGGACGAATTAACTGGGGGCATTTCAGCAGCCCTGATTTAGTGCAATGGACTGAACATAAGCCTGTACTGACTCCTGAGGAAGGATACGACCAGCATGGGATCTGGTCGGGGCACGCCGTGATTGATGATAAAGGTAAGCCGGTAATAGTGTATACGGGAGGCGATGGAACAGGATTTGGGATTTGTCTGGCCTATCCCCAAGAGGATGAACTGATCAATTGGAGGAAATTTGATAATAATCCTGTAATCAAGGGGCCCCCCAATCATTTTTCCCGAATCGACTTCCGTGACCCTTATTTGTGGAAGGAAGGTGAGACCTGGTATATGATCGTTGGGTTTGGACTTGTGGAAAAGAGTGTTGAGAAAGGAACTGTCCTGCTATATAAGTCCCCAGATTTGAAAAATTGGGTATATCTGCACCCGCTATTTAAAGGAAACCCTTTGGTGGATGATACCGGTATTTTCTGGGAAATGCCCGTTTTCTGGAAAATAGACGGAAAATATATCCTTTTGGTGAATCCAACTCCACATCATGGGAAACCTGCAGTCGCCATTTACTGGACAGGTGATTTCGTAGGTGAAAAGTTTGTACCTGACCATCAGATGCCGAAACGCCTTGAAATCATTAACCGCATGCTTTCACCATCAGTAAACCACGATGAAAATGGACTTACCACCGCAATTGCTATCATCCCTGATTTGATCCCTGCTGAAATGCAAATGACACAAGGCTGGACACATTTGTTCTCCATTCCACGGATCTGGGAGCTGGTTAATGGGTATATTTATCAAAATCCTCATCCGGCTTTGCAAAAATTGAGAAACAATGAAACATCATTTTCGCAACAGGCAATTGAACCAGGTCAAAATTTGTCTATATCGAAAGGCAAGCACCAATTGGAAATAATTGCAAGGATAAATCCAGGAAATGCAAAAAAGCTCGGGTTTGTGATTGGGAAGAATTCCTCAAATGGGGAAGAGACAAAGATTTACTTTGATCTGGAGATGGACGAAATGGTCATTGATTTAACCAACTCAAGCAAAAACAATTGGGTTAGAAAGAACATTGAAAAAGGAGCCTATAATCTGGATTCCACGAAAGAAGTTGAAATACATTTGTTTGTTGATGGTTCAGTGGTGGAAGGATTTATCAATGGCAAAGATGCTTTTACCACCCGTATTTTTCCGGAATTTGAAAATAGTGACGAAATTGAGCTTTTTACTGAAGGGGGTTCATCAAAACTTATGGAATTGAAGTTTTGGGAACTGAAAGCAAGTAACAATAAAACCGATTTTTAACGGTGATAGGAAAGAACAAAAATTGAAAGACTTAAAAATTAATATTGGCAAAATGAAAGCAACACTAATCCTCATGGCGGCTATCATTGCTTTTGGTTGCAATACAGACCAGAAGTCGGCAGGCAATGGCGAACAATCTGTTTATTACGCCGAAAAGTATCGCCCACAATTTCATTTCTCTCCGGAGGAAAAATGGATGAACGATCCGAATGGAATGGTTTTTTACGATGGTGATTATCATTTGTTTTACCAACATTACCCCGACAGCACGGTGTGGGGACCAATGCACTGGGGCCATGCGATCAGTAAGGATCTGGTTCATTGGGAGCATATGCCTATAGCGTTATATCCTGATAGCATGGGCATGATCTTTTCTGGTAGCGCGGTTGTCGATTGGAACAATACATCAGGATTTGGAACCACCGGGAATCCACCTTTGGTATCTGTTTATACCATCCATAACATGGAACAGGAACAGGCCGGAAGAAATGATTTCCAATCCCAGGGAATCGCGTATAGCCTCGACAAAGGCAGAACATGGACAAAATATGAGAATAATCCGGTATTGCCCAATCAGGGTATCCGCGATTTTAGAGATCCTAAAGTGATTTGGCATGAGAGCAGCCAAAAATGGATCATGGTCCTGGCAGTACAGGATCATATTGAGTTTTACTCATCGCCAAACCTGAAGGATTGGACTTTTAGCAGCGATTTTGGAAAAAATCTTGGTGCGCATGGGGGCGTCTGGGAATGTCCTGATTTATTTCAGCTCGAAGTGGAAGAATCCAGCGAAAAACAATGGGTACTTTTGGTCAGTATCAATCCTGGAGGGCCAAACGGAGGATCGGCAACCCAGTATTTTGTTGGCGATTTCAATGGCAGTACCTTCACTACAAACCAGACAGAAACCCAATGGGTCGACTATGGTCGTGACAATTATGCCGGCGTTACGTGGTCGGACATACCGGAGACGGATGGCAGGAGGATTTTTATTGGCTGGATGAGCAACTGGAGTTATGCAACCGTTGTGCCAACAGAAAAATGGCGTAGCGCGGCTACATTACCCAGGGAATTAAATTTGCTTAAAGATGGAAATGGTTACTTACTTACTTCAATGCCAGTTATGGAATTGACCGGATTAAGAGGAGAAAAGGTTGATGTTCCATCCCAAATGATTTCTGGAAATGTTTGGGTCGAAACTAAAAATGTTCCGATTAACCGTTCGGAAATGGTATTCAGTTTTCAGTTGAAGAATAATTCACAATTTGGTGTTTCTGAGGAACTTGGTGTAAAATTGAGTAATGAAAAAGGTGAAACTTTTGTCATTGGGTATTCTCCACCCAGTGCAACTTTCTTTACAGATCGTACACAAGCGGGTCTAAATTCATTCTCTGATAACTTTGCAAGCAGGTCAACCGCTAAGTATGAACCGCAGAATACGATGGAGGTTAGGATCTTTGTTGATGAGGCTTCGGTTGAAGTATTTGTTGACAAGGGAAAATTGGTACTGACTGATATCGTTTTCCCAACCGAACCTTTCACTAATGTAGAGTTGTATTCTACAAACGGGTCATTTAAACTTGACGGTGCAGAAATATGGAGTCTAAGATCAATTTGGTAAAATAGTTGTTGAAATTATAAGTCCGGTGGAAATGCCGGACTTATTTTTTTGCAAAATCGCTCGGGGAAATCCCGAACAGTTCCTTAAAGCATTTTGTAAAATAGGAGGGGGATGAAAATCCCACTTCGTAAGCAATCTGTGAAATACTGTTTCCGCTGTTTTTCAGTAATTCCAGTGAAAGGCGAAGTTTGACTGAGTTTGCGAACTCACTAACCGACATTCCTGTAAGTTTTTTAATTTTTCGATATAAATGAACCCTTGAAAGACCAACCATTTCGCTCAATTCTTCCACCGATAGCTCCCGGTCTTTTTGTTCTTCAACAATTTTTGAAATTTTGTTCAGAAATTTTCTGTCCAATCGTGAAATTGAAACTTCATCTTCTTTGTAAAATATTGTGCTTTTATAGGATTCCTGCAGTTTTTTTCGAAGCTCGATAAGTTTTTTAACCCTGATTTGCAGGTGCCGTTTGTTAAATGGTTTCGGAATGTACGAATCTGCACCCTCTTCAAGACCCTCTAGTTTCTGTTCCTGTGATGCTTTTGCCGTTAACAGGATGATTGGGATATGGCTGGTTTTAAGCTGGTTTTTCAATTTACGTGTCATTTCAATGCCATCCATTTCAGGCATCATGATATCGCTGATTATCAAGTCGGGTTCTTCTTCTTCCACCTGTTTCAATCCCTGCTTCCCGTTTTCTGCTTCAAAAATGGTGTATCCACTTCCAAGGCATTCTTTGAGGTATTCGCGCACATCTTTCTGGTCTTCCACAATTAATATCACCGGTTTCTGGTCTAAGACTGTAATCACTGGTTCCGTCTCGATTGATTCGGCAAATTCAGGGTTGAAATGTATCTCGTCGCTGATTGATTTCTCGTGGAGCATATTTGTCGTTTGAAATGACTCATTACCAGCCATTTCATCGGGTTTCAGATGCAATTTGCCCATCTGCAGACGTATGGTGAAAGTAGTTCCTTTTCCGGGTTCACTCTCAGCCCTGATTTTACCGTGATGGAGTTTAATAAAGCCTTTTGAGAGCGCAAGCCCGAGTCCGGTACCCCTGAAGTCCTGCGATTGTTCGGCCTGGTAAAAACGATCGAAAATATGTGACAGGTGTTCTTTTGCTATGCCGCGGCCTGTATCCTTGATTTGAATCACCACTTCTTCGTCGGAAAGTATTTTCACTGCCGGCCTTTCTCTCCTGACTGTTATTGAAATTTGTCCCTCAGTGCCGGTAAACTTGAAGGCATTCGAAAGCAGGTTGAAAATGACTTTATCCATTTTATCCCAGTCAAACCAGATAAAAATTTTCTCCTCAGTTGAATGAAATTGAAAGTTGATCTTCTTTTTGGCAGCATGTTCAAAAAACGAGTCATGAATTTCATTCAAGAATGCCACGATGTCATAATAGCCAGCCTGCAGTTTCATCTTTTCATTTTCCAGTTTCCTGAAATCCATTAACTGGTTGATCATTCGAAGCAATCGCAATGAATTGCGGTGCATCAGGTCTAGCTGTTTCTTCAACCCGGGGGGAAATTGTCCATTGTGGATCAAGTCTTCCAATGGTCCGATAATTAAAGTAAGGGGAGTCCTGAATTCGTGTGAAATATTGGTAAAAAAGCGAAGCTTGGCTTTTGTCGCTTCTTCCAGCTTTTTGGATACTTCGATAAGCTTGTCTCTCTGCTTTATGATTTCTTCATTTTGTTTTTCGATTTCCAGCTTTTGTTCAGCCAGTTTAATGTTCGCATCCCTTTTATTCTTGTAGGCCCTGAAGACTAGAATTACCAATGCCGCCACTGAAAGCAGCAGAAGTAGTGTTATTATTAGCATCACCTGCTGGCTTTGAAATTTTGAAATCTGCCGTTCCAGAATCAATGTCTGTTTTTCAATTTTGTCCTGTAACGACAAAACCTGGTCGGTTTGCAGTTTGATTATTTTCGCATTTGTTGTGTCAATAACGACTGTTTCCAGTAGATTTTCCTTGTCGTATGGCAACTGGGTCAAAATTTTATGCGCTACCTCAATTGATTTCTCCCCGCCCGTAGGATAAAGAAATGTGGCGTCCAACTCCCCATTGATTACATACTGTATTCCCCCTTCCTCGCCATATAGTCCATCGATTCCCAGAAAATGTTTTCCATTTGCCACTCCATTTTCTTTTGCCACCAAATTTGCCCCTTTTGCCATCACATCGTTATGTGCAAAAACAAGATCAAATTTTATACTGTCATCAATGGCTTTTTGCATGACTTCCTTCCCTCCGCTATAGTTCCATTTTCCGGAACTGGAATAACTTATGGAAATATTGGGAAAGGGTTTAAGGCTGTTTAAAAATCCTTTCTGTCTTTCAATGGCAGGTGAAGAGCCTTCCAGTCCGCTGATTTCAAGAATGTTACCTTTTCCATTTAACAACTTAGCCGCATATTTTCCTGCCTCCTGCCCGATCAGGTAATTATCTCCCCCAATAAATGCAGTGTATTTATCGGAACTAATTTTTCTGTCCACCACTATAACCGGAATTCCCTTTTCAAATACATTTTCCACGATTGGGGTTAGGGGCTCCGATTCGTTGGGGGACACTATGAGTAAATCGATTCCAAGTTTTAGAAGTTCCTCAATGTCTTTGATCTGTTGAGAGTTGTCGCTGTCAGCATCCTTCAGGATCATTTCCATTTCAGGATAAAACGCAAGTTCAATCTGCATTTCCTTGAGCATGGTTTCACGCCATACATCAGCGGTTGTGCATTGCGAAAAACCAATGACATATTTTTCTTTTGCCCATGTTATGCTGGTCAAAAGGATAAACCCAATTATGGTTAGAAAAACTTGTAAATGATTTCTTGTCACCCTGAAATTTTAACTCTCTTTCCTCTTGTTAAAGATATGAAATGATTGCTACAATTTTCAGAAGCCCTGTTTATAAAAGCAGTTTTAAAGAGATTCTGTAACTTATTTCAAGTCATATGTCTTGTTCAACCTCTTCTCTGATTCTGTTTAACTATTTGATTATGATGATACAGTACTTTTAAGTCAATTCTGCATTTCAATTTTGTGGTTGTTTCAATTCCAAACAGTATAATTTATGGTAGGGCTGCAAATATTTGATATAATGAGATTTGCAATAAACTGTTGCAGCTCCTTTGAGAGAAGATTGTGGAGGCCGCTATTGAAACTCCTCATCACTCCACTTGTTAATTATGTCACCTCATGTTATTATTTTGTATTGTTGGGAAATATCCACTCAATATGAATTTCATGGAATTCTCACCTTTCCTATTCTGTCTTAACTGCCTTGAATACAATGATAATCATGCCCAGAGCCTGATCCCAATCACCCCAAACCAAAGGAGATAACCGGTCACGATCAGGTGCAGGCAGGTTAAAATGGCCGAATACCAATAAATACGCCTTTTCATTTGGGCATGGCGTTCCTTAATAATGCAAACCACCGACCACACTGAGGCGATGGCAAAACCGATGGTTGAAATCATGATCCCCAGGGAAACAAAGCTGGCCGTTCCCAAAAGCTGAATAGAGCTGCCCCAAATAGTAAGCAATAGAAATGGTAATAGAATGAACAGGCTTGCCAGTAATGGCCAAAGTCTTACTCTGATATTTGCACCTCCGGGAATTTTGCCCCTCCAGTAACGAATTGGCCAAATCAGCGCGAATAGGATGGAAGTGACCATCAACAACAGCCATAATGCCCCAATAATTAACGGGCCATATGCCTGGACCATGGAGATGCGTTTAAGGACAAGATCTCCAGCATGAAATACTTCACCGGCTATAGGGTCAGTGGCATTGACCATGCTGACCAATCCGGTTTTGGCTGATATAAACCGAAGACCTTCAGAAGGAAGGTACTTGATTCTTTCCCCTCCCAGGATACCGCCTCTCAAAAGGGTGTCTTCCTCGTGCCAAATTCGTTGTACATTCATGATGCGTTCCAAAAAGTAGAGTATTTGCATTCTTGGATTGATAGGTCTGTAAAAACCAGATATGGCCGTATGCTGATCGGTTAATTCCGAATCTGTTGAAATCTTTTTTGCCTGAAAATCCCTGGTTTCAAAATCCCGAATCAGTTTTGTAATTCGGTTCAGCGCATCCCCACTGCCCGAGTTGATCATGATGGCATGACCCAAGCCATGATCAGGCAGATAAGAAAAGTTGGTCAGTCCTCCTTCCACACCTCCATCGTGTCCCCGAAAGACAAAACCTTTGTAGGTCATTGAATAATTATGTAATCCATATCCAATTTCCAGTCCGGCTTGTGCCCCCTTTGTGGTTAGGGTGGTTTCCATACGGTCCAGTGACGCATGGCTGATCAGCTGCATGCTGTCGACCATACCCTTGTGAATGAAAAACTGAACCATTTTGGCCATGTCCCTGGGTGAGGCATTAATTGAACCCGCAGGACGCTGTATGATATGCCAGTAATCAACCGCTTTCCCATAACTATAGAGTGATGCCCCAAACTTTTTATATGCTTCGGATGCAAAATAGGTCATGTTTTCCATCCCCATAGGATCGAAGAAGGTGCGTTGGATGTAATCCTCAAAGGGCAGGCCGGTGATCTTTTCGACGATATATGCCGCGACCGGAGGCCCTGAATTGCAGTACGACATCCGGGTCCCGGGTATCCACCTTGAAGTCCTTGAGTGGGGGTGAAAATCCAATCCTTCTTTTAAGGTGGCAGGTGTCGAATCATTATGGGCATATTCCGTAAAATGAAGATCATCCCAACCGGTGGTGTGCTCCAACAGGTGTACTACCAGGATTGGATTCGTCTCTTCCCAGGGATTGCTGAACTCGATTTCGGGTACCAGGTCCCTGACCTTGTCCTTTAGGCTTAAACGACCTTCTTCCTGCAGTTTGAGGACTGCCAGGGCCACAAACATTTTCGATACCGAGCCAATCCGAAACATGGTGTTTTCATTGGCGTCCACATTGTTCTCAATGTTAGCCTTTCCCAGCCCGGCGATCCAAACAGGACCGTCCTTGTCAACCATTGCCACGCCAACGGCAGGTGTTTCGGTTTCTTCCAGCACTTTTTCTATGGCAGTCCTGAGTTCATCAATGGTTGATGGAGGGGTTGGTTCTTCTTTTGGCTGGGCAATGATTTTCCCTGCAAATACCAATGACAGCACCAACATCATCGCGATGCAGATTCCCCCGGATGTTTTAAAATTCTTCATAATGCAGCTTTATAATGGTCAGAATGAGTTAAATCCATTGAGAATAAGATCCCCTGACCTGAATATGTTCATTCAAGTTACGATAAAATACAATATGAATCGCAATCGATGTCCTGGATGCTTTGAATTAACCTAATATCCATTCCACCTTTACAGGATTCTCCTGTGATTTCCAAATGTTTGTTTATGTTTAAAACACCCTTTAAAGTTTTTATAGTGAGAATTATTTATTATGATGTTTCTGTTTTGATACCTGTCTTTCTTTGTTGCTGCAGAGTTTATGAGCAATGAGGAGGCCTTGTTCAATAACTTTTTGACAAAAATTCCCCTGAATAGCAAAAAACGTTAAAAAATCCTTTTATAACAGGACTGATTTTGATAAATTTACTAAATATGTAAAGTACCATAAAAAATGATGCACATATTCAAAGCTGGCACTCTATTTCTTCTGTTGATTATCCTGTTTGGCTGTGATTCGGATCCGAAGATTGCTGAAATTCATGATGATGTTTTTCTGGCCAAATTGATAAGTATGGAATTTGATCAGAACTTCAATGGGGTTATAGAAATTGAAGAGGCTGAATTTGTTACTTCACTGGATCTTTCGCGGGCACCAGGGGAGGAACCCATTACAACCATGTACGGTATCGAGTTTTTCGTAAACCTGAGATCCCTCAATTGCAGCAATAACGAGATAACGCTGCTTGATGTTTCTCATAATCGCCTTCTTTCAGAGTTGATTTGCAGAAATAACGGCATGGTTTCACTTAATATTCAGGGAATAAACGGACTGACTTCACTTGATTGTTCAGGGAATCAGCTGACAGGATTGGTTTTGACTGATCATATCCAATTATCTTTCCTTAATTGCAATAATAATAAACTGAAAACACTGGAGCTTCCTCGGGGCAATTCGTTAAAGTCAGTGGATTGTTATTCGAACCAGTTAGCCAGCTTGAACCTATCAGGTCATAACCTGGTCCATACCCTAAGATGCATGTTTAACCAGTTGTCAAGTTTGGATGTATCAGGTTGCACTTCGTTAGATATGTTATGGTGCTATAGTAATAACCTGTCTGAGATAGATATCTCCACAAACCACAAAATCAGAAACTTTGTTTGCTCAGACAACAAGCTTTCAAGTTTGGATCTTGCAAATAACCAATTGATAAGCCGGATTGCCTGTGGCTCCAATCAGCTCACAAATCTGGACCTTTCAAACAACCTTGATCTAACGGGACTTGATTGCAGTGGCAATCAACTTGAAACCATAGATATATCAAATAATTTAAAACTTACAGATCTGCAATGTTATATGAACAAACTGGTGGATCTTGATTTGTCCGGTAATATCAATTTATCTACACTTGACTGCCATATGAATAAGATAACTGTACTGGACATTTCGGGTAATCCTGGATTGTGGTTCGTGAATTGTAGCAACAATGGGCTTGAAAGCCTGGATGTTTCGGGGAACCCTTTACTCACTACCTTACATTGCCTTGGAAACCAGATAGCCCATTTTGATTTTTCAGGAAACCCTCAGTTGGGAATTCTGGTTTGTGGCAGGAACCAGCTGACTACACTGGATATTTCAGCAAATCCGGTTTTGAACAATGTACCTCAAACCCATTTCAAGCCAAGGCTTGATGTATCGGAGATGCCCTCACTGGGTAAGATATGTGTAGCTGTGATTCCCTATCCCCCTGCTGGCCTTAACCTGAATGTTGAAGGAAGTCCGCAAGTGGTTTTCACGACAGATTGTAATTAACAAAAACCCACCGCAGCATCAGCCGTAGCAAGTTTCAGTGGGCCAAACCGGGCCTGATCCACTTTAAGATAATGTTACTTTGGTTGATCGACTTCAATTCCAATAATCCCTTCATGAAAGATGATTGGATATCTTCAGGCATTTCAGTGTTGAGGCCTTTGTTAGATCCCTCCTCGATTTTGGTTAATTCGTAGAGGGTTAATTCCCGGCCTTCAATGGATCGGGGGATCTGCAAGTATATATATCGGCCAATGATGCCGCTGATGACAACCACCGTCATGCTCCAGAAGCTGATGGCAATTATGCCACCGAATTTAAAGGAGGTATGAAACAATACGAGAATGGGTCCCAGTGTGCAAAGGAAAATATGAAACTCGAGCCAGTGGTTTAATTTCCCCAGGCGCGACAGGCTCTGGAATCTCTTTCTTGCCATGTAGCCAAAAACGCCGGTAATGATTAATAAGGAACCTGCAATGCCTATCCCATGGCCTAGGATACCGGTTGGTTTCAGGGAATCGTATTGGTCATGGTTATGTCGTTCAGTCAAAGGGGTCAGATAATAATCCGATCCGTTGATGGCAAGTACGGCAGTCACAAGAATAACTATCATAACCAGTGCTGAAAGATAGATCCTGTGGCCAATGATATTCATTCAGGTTTTAGATTTTAATGGATCACCTTTTCCCGCCCAAGTCTCAATATGCACTCAAAGTTAATTGAAAATGAGTTGATTATTGTGAATACTGTTTTGGTTAATACAATTTATTATCTGTATATATTGCACTTCCTGAAAAAGGGTCAAAATATCATTCAGATTACCTTGAAAGGTGTTGATCTTTGGTTAAATAGAGTAATGAAATGATTTGATGGTAATGGAATCATGACAACTCCCGGGAATCCCTAAAAGGGGGTTTAATCATGGGAGTCCTGATCATTCGTCAATTTGATTGGCATGCGTTTGACCAAATATACTTTAGCCTGACTATTGGCAAGACTTATAAAAAATTGAATATTCGACACTGGACATGCCTGACTTCACTTATCCAAAGACAGCCATTAAATGTCATCTGTTAATGATTGTTATCTAATGGGATGATATGATTGGAGTAAATGAAATTATCTGTAAACTTGCGTTGGAACCTTCCTGCTATCATATAAGGAGGTTGAAAATTGAAATTTAACTTAAGGGGAGTATCAGACATATGAATTTCGCCAGCATCCTTGATCAGTTGCTTAAATCAGGCCAACAAAGGGGCCAGGACACAAGTGGGCAAACAAAGAGCAGTAATTCGCCATTAGACTCTATCGGAGACCTTCTATCCGGTTTTGGCGGTGGAGTTGTTACCGGTGGTGCCATTGGTTTGTTACTCGGCAATAAAAAAGCGCGCAAGGTTGGCGGGAAAGTGGCAATGTATGGCGGTCTGGCTGCGCTGGGTGTAATTGCATACAAAGCTTACAGTAACTGGCAGGCCCAAAACGCACAAACTGCCCATGGTGAACCACAAACCATTGATCGATTGCCAGAACCACAGGTTGAGCAACATAGCAGGGCCATTCTAAAAGCTCTCGTAGCTGCCTCAAAGGCTGATGGGCATGTTGATGCAAAGGAACGTCAATTGTTGGACCAGGAGTTAAGCAAGTTTTCAAACGATTTGGAATTGCGGCGCTGGTTCGAGTCAGAACTGAATAAACCGCTTGACCCTGCAGAAGTGGCAAGTGTTGCAAAAACACCTGAAATGGCTGCCGAGATGTATGTCGCCAGTGTTTTGATGGTAGATGATGAAAGTTTCATGGAGCGATCATATCTGGAAGAACTGGCACGTAAGCTTAACATTGATCCTGCCCTTAAAGCTGAGCTCGAAGCCCAGGTACGACAGGCGCTGCTTCGCTGAGGTTATATGTCAAAAGTATTATTGATTGGTCAATCCATCGGGTATCAATAATCTATTACCAGGCATTTCTTCATGCCATGGTTATTGTTTGCTTTTTGCTCGATTCAGTCACGTCAAAGGTCTTCTAACAAAATTAGGAAAATTATTTCTTTGGGGACAATCTTGAAAATCTTTCCTGAATCAATGTTTTATACTTGTCCTTGAAATCATCACTCAGAAAACTGAAATCTATAAATGCCATCCATTTTTCCTTTGCCTTTTCCATTTTCTTAAAGATGTTTTCCTGTTGTTTGTTATCCAGCTTTAAAGTGTTAAATGCAACGATAAAATCGTTGTATCGAATCTTCTTCTTTTTGCCGTTGAAAGTCAAGGCTAAATCTTCATCATCCGATGGATTAACAAGTGCAGTGGCTACCATATCGTATGCAGGAGAAAGTATTGACCCCACATCTGGTTTTCTGATTAAAGAGAAATTCTTTAAGTGCATATCCGCATTGCCTGTCAGGAAAGAAAAGAGAACCTGCTCAAAGAAATTCACCACATCCAATCCTGGATTTGCTGAATACTTTAAGATGGTTTTTGCAATCTGTTCATAGGATCCGTGATATTTGTCTTCCGTTAGTTTCTCGGTCAACTGACACATATCCTCCATGTGTAGCTTTCCATTTTTCTGACGATCGATACGCTTGGTAATGTAGGCTAGCTTTCCTGATTTCAGGCGAATTAAACTGTGAGGAACCACTTCAATTTTAGCAATAGTGGCAAGGTGCATCGTGAGGTCTTCCACTTCGGGAAGTTGGAGGTAATTTTGAGTTGGAGGCTTCAGAATATAGCCGCCCCATAACCCAACTATCGTAAATCTTTTGGGTTCATTCTTATTTTGTCCTGAAGAAATATTTAACGAGATTTTTGGCTGAACTCCAGTGACTGTCACCTGATTGCGAACTACCTGAAAGGCCAGCTCCTCCATTTGAGTTTCGGAATAGGGCAATTCTGGAGGTGTGGGCTGTCCAAAAATTTTCTTGCTGCAGGCAGGATGAAAATCTATTTCGTTTTCAGACAAAAGTTGGTAACAATATAAACATCTGCTCATACCTGATCCTCCTCTTTTACGGGATGAACACTTACAGCACCAATACAATCCCTGCAACAGGCGAGCAACAATCCCATTCGGTCACGTGGATTTAGTTTCCAGTTTTTTTCTGCAATATCAAGCAACCATCCTTCAGGAATCAGTCCATCAAAGAATGGAAACAATATTTTACTGTTAAATACTTCTTCTTGTAAAGGGAGTGTTAAGCTAATTGATTCCGAACCGGGCAGTTTTAAATAGGCAGTGTCATAAACGAAATGATACCCATCTTCGTCCTGAGAAAGCCAGCCAGCTGTTCTGTCATGAATTTTTATTTCAGCTCTTCTCATTTGTCATTTGATTACGGTCCATCGGAATAGCTCCAACCTGGTAGCCAAAAAGTTGTAGAACCTGATTTACTTTATCGAGACGCATGGTTTCTTTACCCTGCTCAAGGTCCCGAATAAAACGTAAACCAACACCAGCCTTTTCGGCTAACTCTGGTTGAGTAAGCCGTGCAGCATTTCTTTTTTCTTTTACAAAATCACT
>JACDJC010001020.1_pt1 | contig 27384 bp, 25 predicted proteins | sample 7454191 | NCBI WGS metagenome assembly JACDJC01 (sample SAMN14253291, study PRJNA609438) | sludge metagenome | isolation source: sludge after 25d culture with pyrite and EDTA | collected 2018-12-20 | reverse complement strand
GGTCAAAGTTCAGACCATTTTCTTCTTTTATCTTAAATTCCACCCGACGCCGGAGGTGTCGCATTTTTGCAGAACAGGGATTCCCGGTGTAATTGTACGACCCCGACGGGGTCGCGGTATGTCGCGGGGTCTGTTTTTCTACAATAATTACATCCCTTCGGGATTAGAGATCCAATTTTTCGCCTGGCTCGCCCTACACTTAACTCTTAACTCTTTTCTCTTAACGCTCCTAAATTCCTACTTCCTACTTCTCACTTCCTGTCATCAGGCCCGTCGTACTCTACATCAGTCGGATGAATTTTACGCATGGGCTTATAGCGCAGTTTTTCCTCATAAACATGCGCCACCAGACCGGGAACTCTGGCGATCATAAAAAAGGCGTTTGCCAGCATGGGGTCAAAATCCATTTCACACAGCAGCGCCGCAATCGCGCCGTCCACATTTAACGGTAAAGTTTTTCCTGTTTCCATTTTTAGCATTTTGACAAATGCATTAGCCATCTGAACATAATCCCCGGCTATACCCAGCTCATCAGCAATACTGAACAGTTTTTTTGTGCGCGGATCATCAGTGTGCAGCCGATGGCCAAAGCCCGACAGCCGTTTCTTGATCGCCTGGTAATCATCGATTACGCTTTTTGCCGCCGCGTCAAAACTTTTGCCATCGTTTTTTACCAGATCCATTCCCTGACGAAGAATATGCATACAATCTTCGATCGCGCCCCCATGGTACTTGGAAATTGATAAAATTCCGGCTGCCACAGCCGCGTTCATCGGCGCCCCGGTAGAAGCGACAGTCAGCGCGCTCAATACCGACGGCGGAGTTGTTCCATGATCTACGGATGATACGAGAATGCTCTCTATCATTTTTCCAATATTCTCTGAGGGCATATCCCCTTTAAATAAAAGGTAAACCATCTGTGCATAGCTCACCTTGCCCATTAATTCATCCAGCTTATAACCCCTTACTGATAGATTATTTGGTTCGACTTTTGTTATCGCCGATTTCCAGTGAAGATCAGACATGATTGTCTCCTGTATTTCGTTGACTATTCAATAATCCAAATTGAAATGTTATCCGTTTATAATCACTAAAAATTATACCTTCTCAAAAAGCTCCATTGCCTCGTCGCCATATTTTTTATGGATCCGGATCGTATAAATATCGTGGACGATGTAATCCTTCGCCAGCATCACCAATCCTGAATTTGCGGTCCATACCGCATTACAGGAGCCGTCTTCAAGAAAATGACCGACAATGACTTTTTTATCATCCACAATAAGAGTGATTCTCCTTCCACCCCGTTCCAGACGGATATGATGTTCTCGCCCGTGAGGAAACTCCTTCCCGATTCCAAAATATTTCTTTCCAAAATGAACAATGGAAATCCGTACCCCGTTCTTCGCTGCCAGCTTCAGACTTTCGCTTATCTCATCCACTTCCTCATCCCAAACAGACAAATATAGCTGTTTGCTGCTCTGTCCGATGAATTCATTCACTTTGCGGAGAATGGTTTCGCGGTCCGCAATATTCCAGATATAATTATCCGACAGCTGCTCCTCGGTGTAAACCTTATTCAGCTTATCGCTAAGCTGATCAAGGGTATGCATATAATCTCCCTTCAACCGTGAAAGAATCTCATCAGGCGACACAGGGACATATTTCTTTGGTTCGGAGTCGATCGGCAAAATAACATCTTTATCGATCAGTTTATTTAATATCTGGTATATCTTTGACGCGGGAATGCCGGAATTTTTGGCAAGCTCGTATCCTGTCACATTGGATTGCTGCACCAGAGCAAGGTATGCCTGTGACTCATATTGCGTGAATCCGATATTTTGAAGAAGCGAGATTATTTTTTTCATATTGCCTGCATTAAATATTTTTGATTATATTGCCTACCAGAGTAGTTATTAATTTATGAATTCAATTTTGCTGTCACAAGAGGAATTTGAAAATCTTTTTCAGACCGGACTTTTTTTACTCTTTAATTTGGTTGCCGGATATGAGAAATAATCAGTAACATATGTAAATTTTTACTATAATACACAACAACACAACTGCTTCTTGAAAGCCTAAAATATGCAGGAGTCATTATGAAGTTGGTTAAAAATGTATTGGGTCGGGATGTGCCTGTCGAAATAAACGGAAATAAAGCCATCCCGTTTAAAGGTATCGGTAAACATAAGCCTGCCGGCAGAAAAGCGGGACCTCCCATCCCTACCGGAGCGGACTATAAAACAAAAGTTCTGAAAAATATTGACGAGGCCTTAGACCGGCTGGAATTAAAAAACGGGATGACCATTTCCTTTCACCATCATCTGCGTAACGGCGATGTCATTGTCAATCTGATTGTGGATAAATTAGCCCAACGCGGTCTGAAGGATTTAGTTTTGGCCCCATCTGCTCTTTTCCCGGTCCATGAACCGATTGTTGATCATATAAAAAATGGTACCGTCTCCCATGTGCTCGGATCGATGAATGGTCCTATCGGTAAGCTCTGTACGGTGGGCGGGATGAAAAAAACCGCCATTCTCAGATCTCACGGAGGCCGCTATCGGGCCATTCAGGACGGAGATCTGCATATCGACGCGGCATTCATCGCCGCTCCGACAGCGGATACTCACGGAAACGCCAACGGGGTGCACGGCCCATCCGCCTGCGGTCCGCTCGGCTTTGCCCTGGCCGATTCCCTTTATGCCGATAAGGTGGTCGTCATCAGTGATAATATTGTACCGTTTCCCACTTATCCCTGGTCTATCGAGGGCGGGAATGTGGATTATGTAGTCCCTATAGCTAAGTTAGGTGATCCATCGAAAATTGTTTCCGGAACCACACAGATAGCCACCGAACCCGATCGTCTTAAAATCGCCTCCATGGCCGCTCAGCTAGTCCGTGACGCCGGACTTATTTATGAGCCGGAGTTTTCATTTCAGGCCGGCGCGGGAGGAATGTCTCTGGCATTTATTCAATATATCGCCGATTATATGCGCGAAAAGAACATTGTCGCCGACTTTGTCCGCGGCGGGTCCACGCAGCTTCTTGTCAACATGCTTAAAGAGGGAATGACCCGGTTTATTCTTGACGGTCAATCGTTTGACCTCGCCGGTGTTGAATCTCTCCGGAATAATCCGAATCATATCGAAACCAATCCGTTTGTTTCATATAACTATCATACCAAGGGATGTTTCGCCCCCAGGGTAAAAGCATCCGTCCTCGGTGGGACAGAGATAGACCTCGATTTTAACGTAAATGTCAACACGCACTCTGACGGATGGCTGCTGCACGGGATTGGCGGATTCCAGGATGCCGCCGATGCTTATATGACGATTATAACAGCGCCATTGTACCGTAAAACGAATCCCATAGTTGTCGAACGGGTTCACACCATTACCGCCCCCGGTGAAACGATTGACGCCATCGTAACTGACCACGGCATTGCCATCAATCCCAACCGCGGGGATCTGCTCGACCGTCTTAAAAACAGCGATCTGCCGATTGTCTCGATTGAAGAGTTACATGATAAAGCCCTTGGATTCACCGGCAAACCGGAAAAACCGAAGACTAAAGATAATGTGGTCGCGGTGATTGAATGGCGGGATGGCACAATTATAGATTCAGTTCGTGAACTTGATATTTAATTTCTGTTTATTTTAAACCGGCGCATAACATCTTGCTAAAAAACAAAAGAGGCCATCTGACAGACGGCCTCTTTTTATAATAACAGACTATTTTTTTTTGACGGTTATTGAATTTTTCTTTTTCGCTTTACGCTCAAGATAATCCGGGTGCGATGTCAGATTGTGCGACATGAACACATGCTGAATTTCATTCCCGAATCCCTGCTGTTTAAAGAATTGAATCGCCGCCTTATTGCTTTTTTCCGTATCGACAATCATCATCCTGGCCCCCTCTTCGATAAACTTATCCCGAAGCCGACTGGTTAACCGTTTTCCTATACCCTGTCTTTTTATATCCGGTTCAACACCCAACCAGAGTATCCACCCGTAACTCCATGCGCTGTGTCTTTTTGTGATAAAAGTCCCCAAAACAAAACCGGCGAAAACATCATCCAATTCGGCGACAAGACAAAAATCGCCATCTGAGGCAAATAATCCTACGATCTCATATTCATCCCAGGTGCGGTGAAGGTTCGGCCATTTTTCGGCTGTAAACAATTTTTCACCAAGAGCAAATACTGCCGGAAGGTCCTCCAGCTCCATTTCCCGAATATATACATTTCCTGCCAGACCTTTTTTCTTACCTGTTTTCGTAGCCATAAATTTCCCATGATAGTTCCACATCAACAATTAAGTCAATCAACTTTGAATATTACTCAAAAATAACGCCTGATCAAGACAAATCTTTCCCAAATTTTGATTCATTTCTAAAGAATACCCAAAAATATTCATTTTTCCGAAATATAATCTGATTGACAAAAGTTTGGCAGATTTAAGAACCAAAACAATTAATTTTGTTGATTTTTGAGGAGTATTTTATGCGATTTAATATATATCCTGTTTTATTGTTGATATTTTTATTTGTCAGTACCGTGCTTGCCGATCGTAGAAGTTACGTTTGGACCTATCAGTACATAACCCTTCCGGCGGGATTAACTGAACTGGAGTTTTACCAGACCACACGTCTGAGCGATACCGATCTATGGGAATACAGAATCGAAATAGAACACGGTTTCACCGACCGGTGGGATTTTTCCGTTTATCAGATTTTCAGTCAGCTTGAAGATGAAGCTTTTAAATGGGATGCTGTGCAGTTTCGCACCCGGTACAGAATCGGGGAAGTGGATCAGTATTTTATGGATCCCCTTCTTTATCTGGAGTATCGTAGAAAAACTGATTTTAGCGAAGCAAACAAACTGGAAGCTAAACTCATTCTCGCGAAAACACTCTCAAAATTTAATCTTGCGATAAATCCGGTCTACGAATATTTCTTCGCTCCGGGTGAGGAACATGAGGCCGGACTCGATGCCGGAGTTTCCTGGGAATTCAGTCCTAAATTTGTGGCCGGAATGGAATCAACCACCCGATTTGAATTCAAAGATACAGAAACTGAAGTCGGGAGCTATCTCGGGCCGACAGTGTCATTTGCTTCCGGCAACTGGTGGTACACCATAGGCGCGGCCTGGGGACTGACCAGTGATTCTGATGACGCCAGGGTACGGTTTTTAATGGGTATTGAGTTATGACGAAGTTTTCAGGTTTTTTCATAGTATTGCTGTCCGCCGGAGTGGTCCTTCATTGTTCTTCATCGAAACAAAACCAAAAACCAATTACTGAAGGGGAGCAATTATTCAAGGCAAAATGCCGGTCCTGTCATACACTGCCAAAGCCTGAAAAATTTGATGACAACGGGTGGGTTCCGGTGGTGACAAAATACGGAGAACGGGCTAAACTGAATAATGAACAGATCAGACTCATTATTAACTATTTACAGGATCATAACTAATTTAAAAAAAATTCGGAGATATGAGAATATTTCCGGATTTTTTTTCGTTGTGACGTCATCACTCGGTTTTTGTCGGGGGAGGCACGGCTGTAACGTCTGAATTTTCAGCGTTGCAGCTTTATTTTTATTGAGCGTGATTGTATTCCGGGCTGTTGATGTTTTGTATCCGGACACGATATTCAGCTTCAGATATTTTATTCTTCCAGTGACCGGACAGCATTGCGGCACCGGTACCAAGCATAAAAACTCCAACAATAATTACTCCATACACCCAAACCGGTATCGGCTTAGACTTCTTAGTAATTTTGAACTGGAGGGCATCGTCAACCGGGCATGCGGTAATGCACTCGCCGCAGGCCATACATTCGTCGGAATATACGCGGTTCGCCTTATGCACCTGAATCAAAGAGGGGCAGACTTTTGTACATTTTTTGCAGTCGATGCATGTTTCTTCATCTCTTGTGACTTTAACCGGACTAAACATGCTTAAAAATCCCAGCAACGCCCCGTAAGGACAGAGATACCGACACCAGAAATTTTTAACAACCACTGAGAGAATCACGAGAATTAGAATTGACCACATGGCAAATTCACTGATGTTCGCAAAAAACAGCAGCATTTTTACATCTGCCAGCTTGTTGTAGGGACTTTCGATAAACATTTTTAGAGCAAACTCGTTCATTCCCAACAAGATGGCGTTCGCGAAAAATATCAAGATGAGATACTTTAACGATCTTAGCGGGTAGTCGAGCCATTTAGGCAGGGCAAAAGTTCTTCCGAATATTTTTTGACCAAAATTCCAAAGCATCTCGGATATGAAACCGACCGGGCAGATCCAGCCGCAAAATCCTTTTTTTAAGAATACGGCGGTAAACACAAATATCAGGAATAACACAAGAGCCGAAGGATGAATCATGCTGAACTCCCCGCTCAAAATCCAGTATTTGAGACTTACCAGCGCTCCGATCGGGAGAAATCCCTCCACACCCGGAGGACGTTCAAAACGCGCCGTTTGCCCGCCGCTAAGGTGATACTCAACAAATCCGTAGAATTCATATCCGATCCATAAGATCAGCAGTAAAAATCCTACCTGAACGCTAAAACGGACATTCTGATCGTTCCTCAGCCAGTGATATATATCTAAAAATATCTTCTTTATCATTTTAATCCGATAGACGACACATAATTACCATAACCTGGTAGCAATTTAATTATCCGGTCAGGTTTTTGCAATAAAATAAAAAATTAATAACCATAATCGCGCTCCAAAACCGACAAAGATTTTATGGATTATTGTCCGGAATCGGTTTTCGGTATCTTGCACGAACCCTTTATAAAATTAGATTAAAATCCGCTGATGAAGAACCGGCTGATTTCATTTTTTATGAGATTTATGGTTTTTATTCCTGTTGAATTAATCCTCTCATGTTTATATTTTGCATCTTATCTTTGTGCCATTAAAAAGGTATTTACGGATATAATGAAATTTAAAGACAAGCTGATCGAGGGAACCCTGATAAAAAGATACAAAAGGTTCCTCGCTGATGTAAAATTAAAGGACGGGACATTTTTAACGGTTCATTGCCCTAATTCCGGCAGCATGAGAACCTGCAAAGAACCCGGCTGGAAAGTAATGCTAAGCGATTCCGGAAACCCGAAACGAAAATTTCGTTATACATGGGAAATGGTGCATAACGGTGTCTGCTGGATCGGTATCAACACTCATCTTGCCAACCGCGTGGCCGTTGAGGCCATTCAGAATAAATGGATTCCTGAACTAATTGGATATGACAAGCTAAAAACAGAGGTGGGTTATGGCAAAAACAGCCGCATCGACATCCTTTTGGAAAACCATCAGCAGTTCTGTTATGTCGAAGTGAAAAACGTAACCCTGGTCGAAGAGGACGGTTATTACAAATTTCCCGATTCGGTGACTGAACGCGGGCGGAAACATCTTTATGAGCTTTCCGATATGGTGAGACAGGGTCACCGGGCGGTGATGCTATATGTTATTCAGCGGAGCGACGGCAGCGTCTTCCGTCCGGCCGCGCATATTGATACCGCTTATTCGGAGAGTCTAAGAGAAGTTCATCAGACGGGAGTGGAGATTTTAGCTTACCGCGCTGATGTCACTCCCGGGAAAATAGAATTAAAACACAAGACAGATTATTTTTTAGGATAGACAAATTATGCCCAAGAGATACGGTTTCACCAAAGAATTCGAAACAATACGCGAAAATCTTCATTTTGTCCTGGTATCGCCTGAATCTCCGGGGAATATCGGCGCTGTGGCCAGGGCGATAAAGACTTGCGGTTTTAAAAAACTGATCCTGGTGAATCCATGCGATCTGAATCATCTTGATTTGAGGATGATGGCTCATCGTTCCATCGATATTATTGAAAACGCAAAAATTGTGGACTCATTTGATGAAGCGATAGCCGATATGCACCTAACCATAGGCACAACAATGAGGAATCGTCACTTTAAATTTCCCTTCATTGGCCCGAAAGAGACCGCGGTCCGTCTTCAGGACACGGCGCGCCATCATCCCGTTGCGATTGTATTCGGCAGAGAAAGAACCGGCCTGACCAATGAAGAATTAACCAAATGTCATATACATTCCAGCATCGCTACCGCTACTCAAAATCCGGCGTTAAATCTGTCGCAGGCGGTAATGATTTACGCGTACACTTTTTTTGATTTACAGAATGAGGTGGAGAAGAATTATACTTATGATCTGGCCTCTCAAAATGAACTCGAAATTTATTATCAGCATCTGATCGATTCACTGAAGCGGGTTAATTTTCTTCCCCGTGACGGATATGATAAATTTATCATCCGGGTTAAACGGATGCTGGGTCGGTCCATGGCGGAAAAACGCGATGTGAGGCTACTCCACAAATTGCTGCAGATTTTTGAAACTAGGATCACCGATCTTGAAAAAATGTGTCAAAATCATGATAAAAGAGATATATTTTAACAATCCATCGCTGTTCACTGTGGCTCGGACTTAACTATTTTCTTTCAATTCCAAGGAATTTGATTCATAAAATCTACGTTATTTCAGAATGAAAGTGATCAAAACATTTTGTTCTGAAAGTGTTTAATTTTGTTACCGTAGTTCATATAATCAAAAATTGAGGTAAAAAATGGCAAACATTCCTGAAAATCTTGAAGATATTTTAAAGAAATCAATTCAGCTTGAGGAAGAGGGAAAAAAGTTTTATCTGGAGTCGGCAAAAAAAATAAAAAATTCTCTCGGAAAACGGATGCTGGAACGTCTCGCGGCAGATGAAGTTCATCACATCGAACGGATCAAGGAAATTTATGAAGCGATTACCGATGACAAAGTGGAAAACTTTGTTGTATCCGATGCCAATCCCGTGTCTTTTGACGATATTTTTAACCGGATGAAAGAGCAGCTTCAGGACGCGGTTGAGGAAATGTCTGAAACCGGAGTGGATGACGCGGAGATGATCGAAATGGCGCTCGAGCTTGAACATCACGGTCACTTTTTTTACGCTGAGGCCGCAAAGAAGGTAAAAGGCAAAAAGGTAAAACAGTTCTATGAAATGCTGGCTGAAGAAGAAAAGGCTCACTACGACGTACTGAGAAAAACACACAGTTTTCTTGAAGATCCGGGGCTGTTCTTCAGTATGGCTCATCATTAAGAAAAAGCCGGTTCACGCCGGCTTTTTCTATTATAACTCCGCTTTTATCATTCCACCCAATCAGCGATAAAAACATTTGTGTCTCTCGGATTCCGGTTAAAACGGTTTGAAGCAAACACCAGTTTCTTGCCGTCGCGCGTAATCATCGGGAAACCGTCAAAATTGTCAAAAAAGGTAATTTGCTCTAATCCCGTTCCATCTTCATTAATCATCCAGATATTGAAATCCGGTTTACGCCGGTCGACACTGTTTAAATTCGAACAAAACAGGATGCGATTATTATCAGGATGATAAAACGGAGCAAAATTGGCAAATTCGTTATCAGTCACCTGATGCTTGTTGTTCCCATCCGCGTCCATCACCCAAATCTGAAAGGCATTAGGTTCAATCAGTTCTTCTGAGAGAAAATCCTTATATCTTTTTATTTCTTCGTCGGTTTTAGGATGATATGAACGGTACACAATCTTACTTCCGTCCCATGAGAAGAAGGGACCGCCGTCATAACCGATTTCGGTTGTTAATCGTTTCAGATCGCTGCCGTCAATATTTGCCGTGTAAATATCCAGATCTCCGTCACGCATTGATGTGAATACTATTTTATCACCCTTTGGGGATATGGTTGCTTCCGCGTCGTAACCCGGCGAAGCCAAAAACGGCTCGGGATTACTTCCGTCAGAATTAGCGATATACAAATCAAAACTGTTATAAACTTTCCAGACATACCCCTTTGAAAAATCCGCTCGCGGCGGGCATTCGGAGCTTGTCGCGTGTGTTGAGGCGTATATGATTTTCTGATCATCCGGCAAGAAATATGAACATGTGGTTCTGCCTTTTCCCGTGCTCACCAGCGACTTGCCCGATCCATCAATATTCATCGTAAATATCTGATCGCATTTATATTCTCCGTGAGCTGACTGGAATATCAGCCGCTTTTCATCGAAGCTAAAGTAGGCTTCGGCGTTTTCGCCTTCAAATGTCAGCATTCGAATGTTCTTCAGATGCTGTTCCCGCGCAAACCGGAGCGTATCCGCGTCAGCGACGGAAGATGACTTCTGATCACTATTACCGCATGAGAACATGATAAACGAGATACTCATCATAACTAATAATCGAATCATCAATCCCCCATTGTTATGTTCTACGGACTATTCTCGCTTTACGAGTCCAGATTATATCCATAATAGAAATATTATGCAAAAAAAAAGGAGATGCATGGGCACCTCCTTTCACAACATTTTTAGACCAAATATTAACCCATATTAGCGGAATAGGAGCCAAAATATTCTTTCAGCCCTTCCTGATCCGCCTTCATTGATTCTTTGCCTTCTTCCCAGTTCGCCGGACAAACCTCACCGTACTTTTCAGTGAATTGAAGAGCGTCCACCATACGGATCATTTCATGAATATTACGTCCAAGAGGCAGATTGTTGATGACAGCGTGCTGTAAAACACCCTCCCTGTCAATCAGGAATGATCCGCGCAACGCAACTCCCTCGTCTTCTAACAAAACCCCGTAATCGCGGGAAATTGTTTTTGCGAAATCTGATACGAGCGGATAGCGAATATCACCTATTCCGCCAATCTTCACATCCTGATTTTTCCAGGCCAGGTGGCTGAAATGTGAATCTGTTGACACGCCGACGACCTGAACACCACGTTTTTCAAATTCTGATAATTGATTGTTAAACTCTAGAATTTCCGTTGGGCATACAAATGTGAAATCCAGCGGCCAGAAAAACAAAACTACATGTTTTCCACGGTAATCTTCAAGTTTGAAATTTTCATTAAACGAATTATCCGGCATAACAGCTGTTGCCTCAAATACCGGTGCGGTTTTACTAACCATTGCAGGCATCTCAAGATACTCCTTATGTTTATTTAGTTCAGTTAATCAGTTATTGTCTATATCCCGAACCCGGACCCGGACACCTGAATGCAACGATTAAATCGTTCAATTACATATGAATAGCTTCACCATCGGCGTCTCCCGCTGCTTCCATAATCATTTCAGAAAGTGTGGGATGCGCGTGCATGGTTTTGCTCAATTCGACCGGAGTCGCCTCCAGTGCCTTCGCCATTCCGAGTTCGGCAATTAATTCAGTGGCTTCCGTGCCTATAATATGAGCACCTAAAAGCTCGCCGTATTTTTTATCAAATATTAGTTTTACCATCCCCTCCCGGGCGCCTATGGCGCGGGCTTTTCCGGAAGCGGAGTAAGGGAACCGGCCAATTTTTAATTCATAGCCGGCTTCTTTTGCTTTTTCTTCCGTCATACCGATACTGGCAACCTGTGGTTGACAATAGGTACAACCGGGTACACTGTTATAATCAACTTTATGCGGATTTTTACCCGCGATTTTTTCGACACATACAATTCCCTCATGCGAGGCAACGTGGGCCAGCAAAGGCGGACCGATAATATCACCGATGGCGTACACACCCTTGACGCTTGTTTCATACCACTCGTTTACCTTGATAAAACCGCGTTCCTGTTTCACACCGGCCGCATCCAGATTCAGATTTTCAATATTTCCCTGGATACCGATTGCCATGAGCGCCTTGTCTGCTTTCAGCACTTCCTTTTTACCATCAGCGGAAATAGTAACCTCTACACCCTTCGCCGATTTTTTTAATGATTCGACCTTTGTTGATAAGTGCGTTTTTATTCCGCTTTTCTTAAATGATTTCTCAAGAATTGTTGTTATTTCTTTGTCTTCGATCGGAAGAAGACTGTCAAGCATTTCTACGACCGTTACCTTCGTTCCGATGGTGTTGTAGAAATAAGCAAACTCAACCCCGATTGCCCCCGCCCCGATAACCACAAGCGACTCGGGCTGCTTATCCAGCGACATGGCTTCGCGGCTGCTAATTACCTTATCCCCATCGATTTCAACACCCGGAATAGTTCTTGGACGTCCACCGGTAGCGATGATAACATTTTTGGCGCCGACTTCGGTTTTTTTGCCATCCTTATCGGTGACCTCGACCAAACCCGCTTTTTTAAGCTTACCCGTGCCGTATATTACATCGATTTTGTTCTTCTTCATCAGGAATTCGACACCCTTTGAATTGGTATCGGCAACCCTTCGGCTGCGTTTTATCACCGCCGGGAAATCGACGGATACATTATCCACTTTAAATCCGTGATCCTTCGCGTGTGTAATCTCTTCATACACTTCCGCGCTTTTCAACAAGGCCTTTGTCGGGATACATCCCCAGTTCAGACAAATTCCACCTAGCTTATCCCTCTCAATCAGAGCTGTTTTTAAATTTAACTGAGCCGCCCGGATTGCCGTAACATATCCGCCCGGACCCGAACCTATTATCAATACATCATATTGCTGTGCCATACTCTCTCCTGCTAATTGATTCACATTTTATCAATACACACAAGCCATTCGTTTATGGTTAGTTTGGATTAAAATAGATTGATGTACGATAAATGTCAAGCGTAAGTTCCGGAAGTGTTGAAGGCAGTTTAGCACTGATACATCCTTGTTTTTATGTTATTGATTTTTTAAAAACGCAAATATTATATTAATATTCCCTTTTATCGGGAAACTATGTATTTTTTTTATAATACAGGATTAAAAATGAGTCTCCGCCGCTTTTATATTATTTGATTTTCAAACCGACGGAAAGGTCGTTATGAATTTACTTAAAAATAAAAGAATCTTAATGTTCGCGGATGAATTGTATGAAGATCTTGAACTCTGGTATCCAAAATTACGATTCATCGAGGAAGGCGCCGATGTTGTGGTAGCAGGGCCGCAGGCCGGGGAAATTTTCAGCGGGAAAAACGGTTATCCTTGCAAGGCAGACGCGTCAATCGACGAAATAAATGAATCTGATTTTGACGGTCTTGTTATCCCCGGCGGATTCGCGCCCGACAAACTGCGACGGATTGAAAAAGTCAAGGAATTAACCCGCGCTTTTCATAATCACGGAAAAACGGTTGCCCATATTTGCCACGGCGGATGGATACCCGTTTCCGCCGGAATCATGAAAGGATTTAAGTGCACCTCCACACCGGGGATTAAAGATGATCTTGTGAATGCCGGTGCCGAGTGGGTCGATGAAGCGGTGGTTACCGATCGCAATATGGTTTCCAGCCGCAGGCCCGATGATCTGCCGGAATTCTGCAAAGCAATTATACAACTAATGAAAGTGCTACCCGCATAGACGGATTAAAAATGGCTAAAAAAAAATCACTAAAACAAAATAGTTTTGAATGGGCGCTCATTTTAGGCATACCGGCTATTCTGTATCTGACCGGACTTCATACAGAAGTGATCGGCAGGATTCAGCAAGGCATGTTGTATACGGGATTGATACGGCCTGAAATTTCCCTGCCGGAGGACAAACAGGTAAAAGCTGATTATGATCTCAGTTTACTATCTCTTGACGGAAATCTGATTCATCTTTCCGATTATAAGGGGAAAGTCATTTTTTTGAATTTATGGGCAAGCTGGTGTCCGCCCTGCGTCGCCGAAATGCCGAACATCCATGAGTTGTATAAAAAAACAGATAATGAAGACGTTGTTTTTTTTATGGTTTCTCTAGATGATACGGCCGAAAAAGCCTCTGAATTTATTAAAAAATACGGATATACTTTTCCGGTATATCTTCCTGCCGGATACATTCCCGATGTGTTTCGTTCACCGACGATTCCCACCACTTTTATTATTAGTCCGGACGGCAAAATTGTCAGTAAACGAGAAGGTATGGCTCAGTATGATACGCCGGCTTTCCGGAGTTTTCTGAAAGGATTGGCCAAGCGCTAATCCAGTCATGTTCTGAGTGCTGAGTTTAATACGCCGTTTTACGTCGGAGAAAATGGTTGAAGACCGGCTGCCGATCCCGGAATTTTTTAATCCGTAAACCTGTTTTCCGCAATATTGAATACAATGTATCGGATTACTTATAAATGTTATGAACCTTAAAGAGAGGATCTATCATGAGTGAATCAGCAGCCAAGGCGGAAGTCGGTATGATTGCATGGACCGACCTTACCGTAAAGAATGCCGAAAAGGTGAGAGATTTTTACAGCCAGGTTGTCGGCTGGAGCCCATCAGCCGTTCCAATGAACGGATATGAGGATTTTACCATGAACACTCCCGAGAGCGGGATAACAACCGCCGGTATTTGCCATGCCCGGGGAGTTAACGCCAATCTGCCGCCGCAGTGGCTTATTTACATTACCGTTGAAAATGTGGATAAAAGCGCCGCATATTGTACTCAATTAGGGGGTAAAATAATAGCGGAACCCAAAAATATGGGAGGACACGGGCGTTTCTGTGTTATTCAGGATCCCGCCGGCGCCGTTTGCGCCCTTTTCTCACCGGCGATCGTGGAAACTTACTAATCAGCATCGATTAAAACATAGAGACAGGAATCCTACAATGAATCAGAAATCCGCATATATTATAAGCGCTGCCTTGGTCATAGCATCTTTAATTCTCGGGATCTTTTTTTATTCAGCCAGGACCGGCAGCGATACCATACGCGTGACCGGCTATGCCACCGAAGATTTTGAGGCTGACATCGTTAAATGGAATTTTAAACTGAGCACCACCGTTTCGCTCGAGCGGTTAACTCAAGGTTATGATGAGATGAGACAAAAACTTGATGTTTTCAGAAAGATCTGGGACTCTAAAAACATACAGGTTGATGAATTTAATATTCAGCCGGTTCAGGTTCAGAAGCAGTACGGTGAATACGGGAAGATCACCGGTAATATTCTTCAACAGGATATTTATATCGTCTCAAAAGAAATAGAAAGCATCGAAAAGATTGCGATCAATCCTGCCGAGTTCACACAGAATAATCTTGCCTTCGAATATTCACAGATCGAATATTTTTCAACCCGTCTTCCTGAATTAAAGAAACAGCTCCTGTCCATGGCGATGGTAAACGCGCGTGAAAGGGCTGACGAAATTGTAAGCGCCGCGGATGGCAGCATAGAGAAACTCCGCTCCGCCTACTCGGGTGTTTTTCAAATCACCGAACCATTCTCGACCGAAGTTTCAGGATACGGTATGTATAATACTTCCTCCAGAAAAAAATCGATTAAGGTTACGGTTACCGCGACCTTTGCGGTGAAATGATCTGTGCGTTATATGATTTATATTCAATAAAATCTACAATAAAAATACCTTGCGGAGGATGATTAAATTTTTTGCTGATTGGATAAACACTCATTCTTCTCCGCGTCAAATGCCATGACGAAAATGGTAAACTTGACCATCAATAAGAAGTAGTCTAATAGATGCCCGCGACCCTTTCGATCATAATCCGGAAAGGTACAAATTAATACCATGCCGTTACTTTATGCCTGCCAAAATTTGTTTTTCTTAACTTGAAATTTTTCTTTATAAAGTGTATTATTGTTATAGTAAACCCCATTTTGAAGGAGTATTCGATCATGGCTAATCAAAATCTGCGCCTGAGCGAAGAGTCTGTATTAAACAAGACGGGAAAAACATGGGATGAATGGTTCCATATTCTGGATTCCGCTAAGGCGGACAATATGGATCATAAGGACATCGCCGCGTATTTGAACAGTTATCATGAGGTGGGCCCCTGGTGGGCCCAGATGTTGACGGTAACCTATGAGCAGGCGCGGGGAATACGTAAATAACATGAAAAACCGGACTGATTTGAAATAAGTAAGAGCAAAACGATCAGCGCCGCGCCGAAAAATTGTTCGATGCCTGGAATAATCCTGAAATACGATCTCAATGGCTTCCGGATGCTTCTCCGGAAATAAAGACACCAATCCGTTTACATCGCTACGATTGCAATGGATCGACAAGCGGAGTATCGTTATGGTAAATTTTATCATAAAAAAACGGAATATGTCAGATCGTCGTGCAGCATGGTAAACTGAGCAGTTCCGGCGAAGCTAAATAAATTCATTGAAGAATAAATATATCCATCAAAAGTTCGGCGGCATCGCGCAGCTTTCGGGCACAGTAATTTCAAATAAAGACATACGGATGTCCATTTGAAAAATAAAAATGTTAAGATCTTGATCCTGCATACATTGATTTTATTTTCATCAGGAATACTCATCCCTGGTTTCAGTACAGAGAAAATCAATACCGATCTGAGCAGTCTGGAATGGATTTTAGGTCAGTGGAAATCGGATGACGGAACGACGGTCACAAAAGAGAATTGGATAAAAGTGAGCTCCAAAACTTTTGAAGGTATGGGATCTGCGCAGAATAAATCAAACAATGAGATTTTAAACTCCGAAACTTTGAGATTAGCAGCCATGTCAAATGAAATTTTCTATATCGCGGACGTATCCCATAATGAGTTTCCTGTTGCGTTTAAACTAACAGAGTCCAACGACAGCCTGGCGGTATTCGAAAACAAAACTCATGATTTTCCAAAAAAAATTGAATATCAATTGATAAACATGGACAGCATGAATGTAACCGTGAGCGATGGAGACAAAGGATTTCTTATCAAATTCAGACGAGTAAATGTCCATTAAAAATTTCGCGTCTGAGATTTCCGGATCATACTTTTATTCCACAAATGGCGCTTGCCGCCAAAAGGAATTTTTTGAAATCATACATTTTATGATGTAAGTTTGAGAATTAGATAGTAAGGATATTTATCAATTTTTTTATGTTGCGCAAGGATGCCGGGTAATTATTACGGGGGCCGGCTTTGAAGAATGATGTCAAAACCAAAAATATATACAAAAGAGATATAAACTCAGCTCAGTCGTTATCCGGACAGCCGGACTCAAAAGACACATCGATTCAGCCCACTTTTGAATCATATCAACTTGTTAACCGCGCTCTGAATATTTTAAGTGAATTTAATCGGGTTCTAATTCAAAATCTGAAGGAAGCTGAATTATTATCAGAGATCTGCAGAATTCTCGTTGAAACCGGTCAATACCGTCTCGCCTGGGTCGGATACGCGGAGAACAACAAACAGAAAAGCGTAAAACCGGCAGCGCAGTTTGGTTTCGAAGAGGGTTATCTTAATTTGATCAACATTACCTGGGCAGATACCGAAAAAGGACAAAGCCCCGCCGGATCCGCCATCCGAAATTCAGAAATCACGATTTCTCAGAATATTCTTAACGATGACCATTTCAAGCCCTGGCGCGAGCAGGCTCTGGAAAGAGGCTATCAGTCCTCCATTGCCCTTCCACTCCTGGCCAATAATAAAGCATTTGGCGCATTGATCATTTATTCAACCAAACCCGACGCCTTTGATGAAGATGAAGTAAATCTCCTGGCCAGAATTACCGCGGATCTGACTTTGAGCATAAATGCCGCCCGGATCAGTGATTCCCGGCGATCCATGGAAGAGCGATTTCGTCTTCTGTTTGAAAACAATCCACAACCTATGTGGGTGTATGATCTGGAGTCTTTAAAATTTCTCTCGGTTAATAATGCTGCCATTATACATTATGGATATAGTCTTGCTGAATTTCTCAATATGACCATAAAAGATATCCGCCCCACCAAAGATGTTCCGGCGCTGCTTGCAAACATCGAAAAGGTTACAAGCGGGATTGATGAGGCGGGTATATGGAAGCATAAAAAGAAAGACGGTTCGTTGATTGATGTCGAAATCATCTCTCACACCACTGAATTTGATGGAAAGAGAGCGGAAGTTGTACTGGCAAATGATGTAACCAAAAGGATTCTGGCCGAATCAGAATTACGGGCATCAGAGGAACGGTTTCGTTTCATCGTCGAATCCGCTCCAAGTATTTTGATGATTACCGATGATATGGGCCATAATATATATGTCAGTCCTAATTGTGAACAGATTACGGGATATTCGGAAAAGGATCTTCTCGGAGAGATGAAATGGTGGGTTCATGAGGATGATTCCGCTCGGAGTCAGCTCATTTATGAAAAGGCGTTCAAAGAACACTCCGCCGGCGCGAACTTTGAATATAAAGCATCCAGAAAGAATGGAGAAGTCTGGTATGCATCAAGCTCCTGGCAGCCGATAAAGGATAAAGATGGTCAGTTTAAGGGAATCGTATTCCAAACGATCGATATTACTGACCGCAAAATGGCTGAGGAAGCATATCACAAAAGCCATGAAAGTCACAGTCTTGTTCTCAACAACATCGATGAAATGATCTATCAGATTGAGCAGGATGAGCCCGATCTTGATAACGGTAAAATAATTTTTGTCAGTCAAAAAGTTGAAAAGATTCTCGGTTACGAACCGGAAGACTTCTATAATGATTTTCAACTTTTGATTAATATCATGCATCCGAAAGATGTAAAAAAATTTAGAGAGGATACCCGGAATATTTATGAAGAAAAAAAGCCTCGAATTCGATATTATCGTCTCCGATTAAAAGCAAGTCAAGTGTATCGACATATTGAAGACAGTGTCACTCCTCAAATTGATGATAAAGACCGGATGATTGGTTTTTTCGGCGTTGCCCGTGATATTACAGATCGAAAAATGACGGAAGAAAAACTCCGCAAAAGTGAAGAACGATTTCGGCTCGCTTTTCGCACAAGCCCTGACGCGATATCTATTACAACATTGAACAAGGGAATATATATCGATATAAATAGAGGATTTACAACTATTACAGGATTTACACACAAAGAGATTATTGGGAAATCATCTATTGGTAAATTGTGGGTTTCCGTTGTTGATCGGAACCGGATGGCTGCCGCCCTGAAATCCCATAAATATATTGATAATCTAGAAGCAAAATTCAGGATGAAGGATGGAACGATCAAAACCGGACTGATGTCGGCCAGGATTATGGATCTTGACGGTGAACAATGCGTTCTTTCCATTACCAGGGATATTACGGACCTCAATCAAATAAGGGATGCCCTGCGTGAGAGCGAAAAACGGTATGAACTGGCCACCAGCGCCGGTAATGTCGGTGTTTGGGACTGGAATATTGTAACCGGTGAAATCTATATCGATCCGCACCTGAAATCCATTCTTGGTTATAAAGACCATGAAATCAGCAATCGTCTCGAAGAATGGAAAAAGCTCGATTATCCGGATGATCAATCCAATGTATTGGCCGCTGTGAACGAGCATCTTTCCGGCAAATCCCGGATTTATCAGATTGCCCACAGAATGGTCCATAAAAATGGAGAGATCAGATGGTTTCTCGCCAGGGGAAACGCTCTGCGTGATATCTACGGTAGTGCTTACCGGATGGTCGGTACCGAAACGGATATAACGGAAAACAAGAATCTCGAAGAGCAGTTAATGCAGGCACAAAAAATGGAAGCTGTCGGGAGATTAGCCGGGGGCATCGCCCATGATTTTAACAACCTTTTAACCGTCATTAACGGCTATAGTGAGCTGCTGACATCCAGACTACGCAAGGATGATCCGATATACAGAGAAGCATCGCAAATCAGGAATGCCGGAGAACGCGCGGCCAGATTAACCAATCAGCTCCTGGCGTTCAGCCGCAGACAAATTTTACAACCGAAAGTTTTTGACATCAATGAATTACTGCGTGAAATGGAAAAAATGCTTGGAAGGCTGATCGGAGAAGATATAGAATTGGTTACATTATTTCCGGAAAATGTCTGTCTGATAAAAGCTGATCCGAATCAAATTGATCAGGTAATCATGAACATGGCCGTAAACGCCCGTGACGCGATGCCTGACGGGGGAAAACTGATCATTGAAACTCAGAATATCGAGATCGATAATGACTATATGGAACAACGCCGAATGGTGGAGCCGGGATTGTATGTCAGGCTCTCATTGAGCGATACCGGAACCGGAATGGACAAACAAACACAAGCCCATATTTTTGAACCATTTTTTACGACAAAGGAACAGGGGAAGGGGACCGGATTAGGCCTGGCCACGGTATATGGCATCATAAAACAAAGCGGCGGTTATATCTGGGTGTACAGCGAGCCGGACCAGGGAACAACTTTTAAAATCTACCTGCCCAGAATCGATCATGAAATGCCTGTTGGGGAAAGAAAAGAAATATCCCATGGTGATGTTGCCGGAACTGAAACCATACTCGTGGTTGAGGATGAGGAAGATGTCCGAAATCTGATTGTCACGGCGCTTCATAAGTATGGATATAAGGTTCTGGAGGCGGCGCACGGCGGAAGCGCGCTTCTAACATGTGAGCGTTATTCGGATACAATCGACCTGCTGCTCACCGATGTGGTCATGCCGCAGATGAACGGAAAAGAATTGGTCGAACGGCTAAAACCGCTGCATCCCGAGATGAATGTCATTTATATGTCCGGATATACCGATCTTGCCGCCATCAATCATGAACTTTTGGAAGATGGCGAGTTTTTTATTCAGAAACCTTTCAGCCCCGTCTCTCTTATAAAAAAAATCAGGCAGAAATTAGATTCCTGAATTTAAGAACAGATTGGATTTTACCTGATCATTTGGATATGTTAAAACCTTCCGCGGAAAAATTTCCGGTTTTCCGAAAATATTATTTTTTTATCCGTTTGCGGAAAATCCTGCCGTTAACATAAGACCTGCATACAATTATATTAGATCATTTCCACTGTGTTTCTTATATTATCCCGAAAAACTCAATACAGAACGGATGTGGAATGTATCATAATAATTCTATTGTGAAAAAGGATTTTGACATCACCATATCAGGCCGTTCTGTTCGTGTCAGAAAAATCACGGCCCCGGACCAGCCGCACGGAGAGAACCACCCTGTTCTCGTTTTTCTTCATGAAGGGCTTGGCTGCATAGATATGTGGCGTGATTTTCCCGAAGAGCTTGTTATGGCAACCGGTTGTGACGCCTTATTATATGACCGCTTCGGGCATGGGTATTCTGCCCGGCTTAATCATGTCAGAACCGTTCGGTACCTTGAAGATGAAGCCCTGCTGATTTTGCCGGAGGTACTGGATATTTGCAGCGTCGACAATAGTATTCTCATCGGTCATAGTGACGGCGGATCAATCGCTCTGATATTTTCATCCGAACATCCTGTAAAGGTAAAAGACCTGATCACTGAGGCCGCGCATGTATTTGTCGAAGAAATTACGATTAAAGGGATTGAAAAAACCGTACACCTTTATAATTCATCCAATCTTAAAAAGAAGTTAACCCGGTATCACGGAGAAAAAACAGAAGCTCTGTTTAATGCATGGGCAAATATCTGGCTCTCCGATGATTTTCTTTCCTGGAATATTGAATCATATTTGGCGCGCGTTATCTGTCCGTCGTTGATTATTCAGGGCCGGAATGATGAATACGGAACCATCCGGCAGGTCAATGCCATTACAAGTCTGCTCTCCGGGAATACCGAGCCCTATATCGTTCCCGGCTGCGGTCACTCGCCTCATTCTCAATCGAAAGAGATGGTTCTTGAAAAAATGATCCAGTTTATTAACAGGGCGATAAATTCAGAAATTTAACATCAAAAACAATCTGCCACAGAGTATTTTTTGTTACTTTCGTCACATACACACTTTTTAAAATTGCGTATTGTATTGTGAAATATTTTATTAGTAACAGATAAGAGGGGATTTATATTCAGTCCAGGCATTTAAAATAATGTTTATTTTATAATATCCGAATATAATAATACGCGGAATTCATCTCAAAAGATTTAATAGAATATGATCAGATTGGCTGGTGATCGGAAAGATAATAGTTTTAATTCACTCACAATAAATACAACTAATCTCAGGAGCTCTTCATGAAAAAAATGCTACAAGCTGTTCTGCTTATTATGACTCTTGTTTTCTGGGTCAGCGCTTCTTTTTCACAAACTATTGATGTTACCTACCAGGCCGGACCTGAAATGAACGCGGCAAGTATGGGTCAATTTTCCGCGACTCTCCCTAACGGTGACCAGTTGCAAATAGGCGGACACGGAACCGGATTCACATCCCAGAATACGGCGGAGATTTTTTCACCCGGAACCGGAACCTTCACCATGAAAACTATGAACTATCCCCATGACATGTGCGCGACTACGCGGATGGATGACGGAAGAATATTTATCGCGGGAGGGGCTGAGGATTTGGGGGTTGCCCCGGGATACGCCACCGCCGAGATTTTCGATCCTGCAGACCTGACATTCACACCCATAAGTTCCATGAATTATGCCCGATCCAATTTTTCAGCGGCGACCCTTTCCAATGGAACGATTCTCGTCGCCGGTGCCTGGTATGCCACAACCAATGCAACTTATGGAGAAATATATAATCCTGACACCGATACATTCAGCCTGACAAAGGCCCTGAATACTCCGAGATCTCATCCGGTTATCCTTCCTACCGATGACGGCGGCGCCGTTGTATTCGGTGGAGTGGGACCCTATGGCAATCCCTCTATAGAGCAGGTTGAATATTTTAATCCGGCAGATACAAGTTTCAGTATTTTACAAGATCAGCTTTTCCCCGATGAGGACTCAGGTTGGTATGTACTCAAATTGAATCACTACAGGACAACGGATTTACATCAGCTTACCGATGGAAGATATGTAATGATCGCCTACCGCAGCAACGGCGACTATTATAATTACACTCTTTTCACATTTGATCCGGCAACAAAACAATTTTCCAGACTTGTAACGAATCCGGAACTTCCTTCGACTCAAACAGATAACTTCTTCGGGCCATTGATCGACAAACAAAACAATACGATTTACCTCATGTCCACGGTGACGGGAGTGTTTCCTACCGAGGTTCGTCTGTTTACCGTAAACGCGTCTGACAGCACATTGTATCCGCCCACCGCAAATTGTACGGTAACTCCCGATTATTATCTTTCTTCCGCTTTGCTTGCCCTGCTTAACGACGGCAGGATCTTAGTTTCCGGAGGTCATTCTGAAACAGGTTTTAGTACCAATTTTTCACCGGTCACTCACTCTTTTTTCCTTACACCTGATTATAATCCGACAGGCATCACGGATATTCAACCGCTGTCGTATGAACTCAAATTCAGCAATTACCCGAATCCCTTCAACAATGCGACGGTTTTTGATTTTACGCTGACAAGTCCCGGGAAAGTGAATCTGACTGTAGTCAATGTGCTTGGGCAGGTTGTTGAAAAGGTTGTCGGGCAGAATTATTCAGCGGGCCGTCACAGCGTCCACTGGAACGCCGGTGGTCTTCCGAGCGGAATTTATTTCTGCCGGCTGGAGGCTCCGGAAGGAATTACCACAAGAAAAATTATCCTGATGAAGTAAATATCCAACAGGAATCCGTCTGTTTGCGGGCGGATTCCTGTATTTTAGATCTATTATTTCTTAATAAAAAACCTTCAAGTAAAATCCTTTTATTTTTGACGGGCCTGAAACCGTTTAGAATGATTCGCCCGTCAGAAAGTGATATAGTTAATCTAAATCAATCAGCATTGTCCAGGCATCACCTGTATCACATACTTTATGGAAGCCTAATTTTTGATACAATCTCAGAGCATAATTTTCAGGAGTAACACTCAAACTTATTCCTTTGATATCTGAGTCTTTAGCGTAGTGAATGATTTTCTTCATTAAAAATGTCCCAATTCCATTTCCCCGAAATTCTTTTCTGACTGCGATTCCCAACTCAGGAATTTCTTCGTCTACAAAACCGAAGGAATGATCATTCTTTGTAAAAAACCTATACCAAATTGCACCGACAGGCTGATCATCATTATCCAATGCAATTATTGATAGATCACCTTCCCTATTCCCCCAATCATTCAAAATATTCTTTAAAACCGGATTAGAGAATATCTCTTGCAAAGATGGTCTGTTTTCCGGTTGACTCCATAGAATGGCTTCGTATAGCATTTCCTTAAGAAAGGGCAAATCATTTTTTGTACCGATTCTAAATTTATGATGGTACATTTTGTGTTACTCACCTTCAATCATGAACATCGGAATATTTGCGGATATCTTATGGCGATGATTTTATGATGGATTTACCTTAATCCCTCCGGCAGGGGTTTCCAGATTTTGAACGTGGTGATATCTTCAAATTTAGCGTGCCCGGCATGCCAATTTCTGTTCTCATCCAAATGGGCGACAATTATTCCGGTCGAGTTTTTACTCTCATCCCTGAATCTTGACGACCAGACAAATACCTTTTTATTGGGTTCCGGTAAATGGTCTTTAACATTGATCCAGTCTGACATATGATCCTCCGGAGTATTAAAAAATGTAAAACTACTGCTGCAATAAGTTAACATTTCGTCAATATTCTCCGGAGGATGAACGGTGATAATGAAATGATCAGAATCTGGTCATTTAAATCAGCTGATCACTCCCAGGCGTTTTCTAACCTGCCGTTTTCAAATCTCCAAAAGGGTGTCCATACAAGACTGACAAGCTTTACTGAAATATTGGTTTTTTTTGGGCGGATGGTTACCGCCTCCAGTTCTTCCTTCATCACATCAGATTTTTCTGAATAAGCTGTAACTTCCTCCTGAAATTCGGTTTCCAGATCTTTTAACCGCTGCTGCAGCTGTTGTAAATCCTCTTCAGCCCGATCAATATCGCCGGCTTCCTTAAATGAACGGCTGGCGCTTCGAATAGCAGTTCCCGCTTTGCTGACCGTAGTCCGGCTTACCGCTTTACGTCCCAGGAACGCTCCAATTAAAGTCGCGCCAATTGATATGGCTGTCTGGTATTTTTGTTGTTGTGACTGTTCCTTCTCCCGTTCGATTTTCTGTTGCGCCTTACGCATTTTTTCCTCGACGGAAGCCATCTTTTTCGCGTATTTTTCCCTTAACTTATCAGTCCAGTCATCACGCTGTTCTCTGGATATCTGAGTGATACGGATTCTAAAATCCTGCTCGGTTTCTTCCGGCAGTGAAATTTCTTTTAAGGAAGGACTTTTTAGCAGTACCCGTTTCTGAAAGCGGTACAGATAATCTTTAAAATCCTTTTCCCATTGAGAATAGTTTTTGGATTGTCCGGCCGCTGCCGGAACCTTTCCGAATAAAGCATCGGTTTCGGGTTGTGTATCAAGCTCCGTTTCATCCAGCCTGCCGGCCTCCCCCTCTTCCCAGTTTATGGTCAACGCGCCGTCGTGAAGCGGAAAAATTTGAGTAACCTGGGCTGTCTCCTCCAGACTGGTTTTACGATCAGAAAAGTGAACCGCCGCCGAACCCAATAACGCCGGCTGATAAACCAGATCGCTCCCTGCCGGCTGTGATCCCCGGACGGGTACAAACAGCTGCCGTATATCAGGCGGAAGGGTCGGGCGCGCTTGTCCCGATGCAGCCTTCGATACCGGCTGAACGGGCTTTGGCGTACCTTTTTGAACAAGATCTTTAATTTGATTACGGGTCAGGGGCCCGCTTAGGTAAGACATGGCCCAGCGAGTGTGGAAGACCACCGGAGCGTCTTCATGTACATTATGCAGCAGAAAAACTCTTTTATCCAGTCCGGATAGTGTCCGTTCCATGGCCGGACGGTCAAACTTCCCGCCGCCGGCGGCCGTCACTCCGGCCAGACCATCCAGAACCCGGTCCCGATCCCGTTCCGTCTGCAATCTGCCGAGGAACCAGGTTCCCGTATTGGACAAACCTTTATAATCCAGATCGACGGGATTCTGCGTGGCAACAACAACTCCGACTCCAAAGGCCCGCGCTTGTTTCAACAGTGTCAATAATGGTTTTTTGGACGGCGGATTGCTTACAGGCGGCATGTAACCGTATAGCTCATCGATATAAAGCAGGGCGCGCAGGCTTCCCGTTCCCGACTGCGTTCTCATCCAGCCAATAAACTGGTTTAACAGCATCGACACAAAAAACATTCTCTCGGCGTCTGACAGATGAGCGATGTAAAATATGGATACCCGCGGCTTTCCCGATTCCGTATATAAAAACTGCTGAACATCCATCGCGTCCCCTTCGAGCCAGGTCTGAAACGCGGGTGAGGCGAGCAGATTAGTCATCCGCATGGCCAAATCGAATCGTTCTTTTGCCGGATAGAACGAATCGACATTAAACACTCCAATCTGGCTTACCGGCGGATTTTGTACCGACTGAATCAAATCCGGCAACGTCAGATCCCGTCCATCACCCCAGGAATGATTCAGAATCGTTGAAAGCAAAATATGTTCACGGCTCTTCACCGGATCGGCGTCAATGCCCAAAAGTCCAAGTAAACTTGTGACCGTTGTGCTGATCCGTTCCTGGAACGTCTCCATTTCTTCCCTGATCTCAACCGGCGGCGCGGCAAACGATTTCAGAATCGAAACCGGCATGCCTGCCGAGCTTCCGGGTGTATAAATGGTATAATCAGCGCTGTCTTTTAATCGCTGTATCCGTTCACCGTCTTCCCCCCATCCCGCAAGGCCGTTTTTCCACAACTCAGCCTGTTTTTCAGCGAATTTTTCGGGAGAAAGCCCCTTTCTCGCCGCCTCACTTTCATCGATCCATGGACGGAAATTTTCCGGGAGCAGATCAGGAAAAGTCAGCAATAAATTTGTCATATCCCCTTTTGGATCAATAATGATCGCCGGAATGGAATCTATTGCCGCTTCCTCCAGAAGCGAGATGCATAAACCGGTCTTTCCGCTACCGGTCATCCCGAGACTTACCGCGTGCGTCGTTAAATCTTTTGAGTCGTACAGAACCAGTTCATCGGTGATTTTTTTCTCCTGAAGATCATATTTCTTTCCAAGATAAAACGACCCTAACTTTTCAAAGTTTTCCATAGTTCTCCCGGCATTCATCAGTTTATATCAATTTTTATTATTTATGAATATCGATATTGGATTGGATGAGGTGTACAATAAAATTATGGCATAGCGAAATTCGGCCCCCCGAAAATAAAAAAAAATCTGCATGGTGCCTCCAGGAAGAGACATAATCCCACACAGAAATCAACGCATTTTTTAGGATTAATGCAAGTATGAAAAATTTTTACAGGAATGTATAAGAAAGTCCCGCGGCAAGTGTCTGCTTAAGCTGCCTTTTAGACGTTATATCTCTGTCATAAAACAGTTTTACATTAAAGCTCACACCGATATATTTTGACACCTTCGCGGAAAACAGATTATCCCAGTTCACATCCACTTCATTCATCGCGTTTAGTGAAGAAAACAACTCCAGTTTGGATGTATAAAGAATGGTTTCACTGAGTTTCAGGTTCACATCCGTTACCGATTCGGCGCCAAACTCAACCCGGCTTTTTTCTCCGTCTCCGTAAATATCCGCGTATTTATCAGTAATGGTTTCTTTTAATGCCGCGCCAAGCCTTGTTTTGACATTTTTGTTTGGCTCATATCCCAAACCCGCGCTCTGAGTAAAATAACCCGG
>JACDJC010001018.1_pt1 | contig 27391 bp, 24 predicted proteins | sample 7454191 | NCBI WGS metagenome assembly JACDJC01 (sample SAMN14253291, study PRJNA609438) | sludge metagenome | isolation source: sludge after 25d culture with pyrite and EDTA | collected 2018-12-20 | reverse complement strand
GGACCGAGCGCGGCGTCCGGGGGGGCTGGCTGAAATCAAACGTTTCTTCAGCGAGTTGCGAAGTCCCCGCTACGACCTGATTCTTGATTTCCAGGCCCTGCTCAAAAGCGCCATGGTGGTGGCGTTGGCCCGGGGGCGGCGGAAAGTCGGTTTCGGTCGGGGGCTGGAACATATGGAGCACAGCTATCACGTGCTCACCGAGCGCATCCGGCCGCCGAGCATGGAAGTGCATGCCCTTACGCGCAATTTGATGATGGTCCAGGCCCTGGGGGTCCCGGCGACGGAGGTGGACTACCGCCTGCCGGTATCCGATGCGGATCGCACGGCGGTGGGGAAAATGCTGAAAGAGAGCGGGGTTGATGGCAGCCGTCCCCTGATCGCCATCAACCCCGTGGCCCAGTGGCCCACCAAGCTGTGGCCGGAGGAGCGCTTCGCCCTTCTTGCGGATCGACTGCTGGAACGCGACGATGTATCCGTCGTATTTACCGGCGGCAGTGGAGACCGACCGGTGGTGGCGAGGATCATCGGCGCCATGAAGCGGCCGGCACCGGATTTGAGTGGCCGGACGTCCCTGAAGCAACTGGCGGCCCTTTACCAGCGAGCCCGGCTGGTGGTGAGCACCGACACCGGCCCCATGCATCTGGCCGCGGCCGTCGGCACCCCGGTGGTGGCGCTGTTCGGCCCCACCGCCCCGTGGCGCACCGGACCCTTCGGCAGCGGTCACCAAATCCTGCGTGCCCCGGCACCCTGCGCCCCGTGTTTCAAGCGTAGCTGCAATGTCGGCGGATGCATGGACCGCATTTCGGTGGATCGCGTGCTGGCGGCGGTGAATGAAAACTTGAAACTTGAAACTTGAAACTGGGCTTTTTATCCTTTTCTGGCGGCTTCTTCAAGCTTTGACAGGCCGCCACACGGAACCGGCATGTGTATTTCTGTCATCGTGACGACCTACAACCGGCCCGATGCGTTGCGGCGGGTGCTCGAAGGTTTGGCCTGCCAGGACGTGGCCCCGGAAGAAGTCATCGTGGCCGACGATGGCAGCGGTCCCGACACCCGCCGGTTGGTGGAATCACTGATTCAAGCTAAAAGTTTCCGGCTGGATTATGTTTGGCAACCGGACGACGGCTTTCGGGCCGCGGCGATCCGCAATGCCGCCATACGTAGCTCCCGGGGGGACTACATCGTTTGCCTGGATGGTGATTGTATTCCAGGGCCTCATTTTATCGCCGATCACCGGCGCATGGCCGAACCGGGTTGTTTTTTCCAGGGGGGGCGGATCCTGGTGAGCCAACGGCGCAGCGCCGATTTCAGTTACCATAAATCCCGGTCTTTTTTCGGGCTGATGAAAGATTCGATCCGGGGCGATCTGGGCAACGCGCACCACCTGTTGCGATTGCCGGCCTGGCCGGCCCGTCGCTCGCGCCGGCTCTCTGGGATTCGAAGCTGCAACATGGGGTTCTGGCGCACCGATCTGTATGCCGTCAACGGCTTCAACGAGGATTTTGTCGGCTGGGGACGCGAGGACAGCGAGTTGGCCGTGCGTTTATTCCGCTACGGCCTGCGTTGCAAGCGGCACCCCTTCATGGCGACGTGTTTTCACCTCTGGCACGCGGAAAACGTGCGGGATCGCCTCGCCGTCAATGATGCGCTGCTCGGAGACACACTGGAAAAATCAGGATATTGGTGCACCAACGGCATCGAGAAGCGGAAGATTGGCGATGCCGGTCCACTGAAGGATTGTTGATGCGACCTGCTGGTGTCAAGGGCCCGGCGCCCGTGGTTACTTTCATCCTGTTGGCGATGCGCCTGCTGGGCAAGCTGCCACTGCCCGTGCTGCAAGGCGCCGGGCGCCGGCTCGGTCGCCTGATTTTTCGGCTGGATCGCCGGCACCGGGAAATCGCCTTGAACAACCTGCGTTTCGTATTCGGTGACCAACGGTCACCCGCCGAAATCAACCGTATGGCCGAAGGTGTTTTTCAGGGCATGGGGCAGTTGCCCCTGGAGGTGTGCTGGTCGTTGGCGGTCCACCGGCGAAACTGGGAAAGATTTTTCAAGATTTCCGGGTTGGAACACTATCAGCGGGCCATGGCGGAGGGAAACGGGGTTTTGTGCTTGACGGCCCATGTGGGCAACTGGGAACTTTTGCCCGTTGTCGGCGCCATGACAAAACTTCCCTTACACGTTGTTTATCGCCCCCTGGATGCGCCCATCCTGGACGAAGTGGTAAGTCGGATTCGCCGTCGCTTCGGGGCCCGCTTGATTGCCAAGAAAAAAAGCGTTTTCAAGATCAACCGGGTCTTGAGAAACGGTGAGTGCATCGCCATTTTGCTCGACCAGAATGTCGACTGGTACGAGGGGGTTTTTGTGGATTTCATGGGCCACCGCGCCTGCACCAGCAAGGGGTTGGCGACCCTGTCGATCCTGTCCAGGGTGCCGGTGGTCCCCGTCTTTCTGGTTCGGGAGGGAGACGGATTCCATGCCTATTTTGAACCGCCGTTATATCCCCTTGTCTCCGGGGACCGGATCCGCGATCTGGAAGACAACACCGAACGCTACAACCAGGCGATTGAAGCCTTTGTCCGTCGCTACCCCGACCAGTGGTTCTGGGTGCATCAGCGCTGGAAGACGCGGCCGTACCATCCCATTCCGGTTCGATCCGGTCCTTGAAGGAAAGAGGCGCCGATGCATTTTCCCGTATATGTGCTCCATGTCAAGACGGGTTTCGAAGATCGCGAACGAAGCATCCAACGGCAGTTCGGTGAGTTGAAGATTCCTTTCGAATGGATCCTTGATTTCGACATCGACGACATCGACGAGAATGTCCTGGAGCGGTACCGGAACCCTGAACGGCATCTGCGTCCCGATGAGATATCCTGCTGCCTGAAACACATTTCTGCCTGGGATCGGATCGCCCGGACCGGGGAAGGCGGTGGCCTGGTCCTGGAAGATGATGTGCTGCTGGATGGCAAAAGGTTCGAGACCATCCTCCACCGTGCCCTCGATGAACTGGGCCAACGCCACGGCGGTTCAGGATGCATTTGCCTCGGCGACGGCTGCGCCCTCCACGTCCCATGGACCAAGACCCGTCGCGGCACCTATCTTTACCCGGCCGATCTAATGCGGGCCTCGGACTCTTACTGGATCGACCGCGACACGGCGGTGGCGTTGAAAAAATGGGTGGACGCCAACGGTTTTACCCTGCCGGCGGATCATCTCATTGAAACCATCCTTAGAGAACTGGGCCGGCCGCTGTTCTGGCTCGAACCCACCGTTGTGCATCAGGGGTCGCACAGCGGGGTCTTCAAATCCATGATCCAATTGAACGACGACGGTTTTTTGGAAAAAAGATACGAGTTCTGGGCCAAGAAGATCCGCCGCAAGTACATTTACCCGCTTCTGGGTATTGATCCGCGCCGTCGGTAAGGTGGGCTGAACCGGTTGACCGACGATGGGCTTTTCACTGGAAATCGCAAGCCACTGAAAAAGGCGATAGGCATGCAAGGCGAGACTTTTTCACCTCACCATCGATTGACATGGGTCAGGATTCTCATCCTGTTGGAGTTCGTGGCGATTTTGGTTTCCACCTCGGCCGCGGTGATCATCGAGGTCTTCCTTTATCTGACCATTCTGACTTCGCGCGATTTACTCCAACGCCTCTATGCCATCCGGCACCAGCCCATGATCCGTCTGACCCTGGTGTGGATCCTGGTGCTGGCGGCTTCCTGCCTTTACACCATCGCCCCAAGGGAGGACTTGATCGATATCTTGTCCAGTTGGCGCAAACTCCTCCTTCTGCCCATGGCCGCCGCCTTTTTCGGAGACATTCTTTGGAAGCAACGGGCCGTTCACACCCTTTTCATCACCCTCTGCGTTTTGCTCCTCGTCTCCAGCGGGTTTTGGGCACTGGATTTGAACGTATCCAAATACCAGGGGGGGATCATCGTTGCCAACCATGCCGCCCAGGGGATGGTATTTGCCGTATGCCTGTTGCTGGGGCTGTGGCAGGCCCGGGAGTATCGTCATGTGCCGATCAAAATGGGGGTTTGCCTGGCCATGGCGGTTGTCGCGTTTTTGAACATCGTCTTTATTACCCCTGGCCGGAGCGGTTACCTGGCAATGATGGCCATCGTGTCCGGCTACATCCTCTTCTCCATTTCGGGACTGAAAAAATACCTTGTTTTTTTGTTGCTCATTCTGGCCATGGCATCCACCCTCGCCTTTTCTCCCCTGGCGAGGGAAAGAATCGAGATGGGACTCGCGGAAATCAAAAGCTACCGGGACAGTCCCCAGTTGACCTCCATGGGAGCGCGGATGGTGGCATGGGAAACCACGCTCCGGTTGATCGCTGAAAAGCCGATCTTGGGTTACGGCAGTGCGGCGTATGTCGAGGCTTACAGAAGGGCCATCGCCGGCCGAAGCGGCTGGCAGGGAGAGGTGATCAAGGATCCCCACAACCAGTTTTTGAGAATCCTCGTGGAGCACGGCGCAGTGGGGCTGTTCTTCTTCCTGCTGTTCATCGGGTCCTTCTTCTTCCAACCGGTGCCCAGGAGGTTTCGCGTCCTGGGGCTCTGCGTCCTGCTTACCTGGTGCGCAACGAGTCTTTTCAGCTCTCATTTCACAACTTTTTTGGAGGGGCGTTTTCTGATGCTCTGGCTCGGTATTTTTCTCTCTGCGTCCCCGGCGGTGGTCGGGCTGAATACTGGCCCATCCATGGCCCAAAGCGGGTGATGCCATGTCTTCGGACCTGAAACTGTATCTTCGCACCGTAGGGTTCAGAGGCTTGCTGGCGGCTCTGGGAAGCAAGGTCGGCGGCCGGAGCACCATGATTCAAGTGACCCGCAAGGAATTTCGCCATCCCCTCTGGCTGCGTCTGCGCTCATCGGACGTGCCTACCTACGAGCAGGTGTTCGTTAATCGCGATTACGCCTTTGAAGTCCGGCATTCGCCCGCCTGTATCGTGGATGCCGGCGCCAATATCGGATTGGCGTCCATCTATTTTGCCAATCGATTCCCTTCGGCGCGGATCATTGCCATCGAACCGGAGCAGGGCAACTACGAGCTGTTACGGACCAATCTGGCCCCCTATCCCCAGGCGACGCCTCTTCAGGCAGCCTTGTGGCACCGTGACGAAGAGATTCGTCTGGTTGATCCGGGTCTCGGCAATTGGGGGTTTATGACCGAGGGGAACGAAGACGGCCAGCCGGGCTCTCACCAAACCCGCCACACGGTCCAGGCGGTTACCGTGGACTGGATCCTGAAAACCTTTGCGCTGGATCGCATCGACATTCTGAAGGTCGACATCGAAGGGGCTGAAAAAGAGGTGTTTGCCGACACCACAACCTGGATCGACAAGGTCGATGCCATCATCATCGAGTTGCACGAGCGCTATAAGAAGGGATGCAACCGCAGTTTTTACGGAGGGACTCCCGGTTTCGCCCATGAATGGACCCGGGGTGAAAATGTCTATTTATCGCGGGGCAACCTTCGTCCCAAGGAAGACTGAAGATGAAGAGGTTTACAGCGCGTCGATGCGTTGGATAAAATATTTTTGCAACGGCTTGGGCACATTGTAGTAGATATCCGCTATCAATCCCCGGACATCGCGTCGCCGAACCCGATCCGGCTGGTAGCATCTCATCGGATGCATGTCGTCAAAGTCGAGCAGCCAGGTCTTGTCATCGCCGAAGATCAGGTTGGCAATGCGAATGTCGCCGTGAATTAAACCGAGCGTTTTGAGCCTCATCAATAAGTTGATCATGTAGTCGATGGCGAGCTCGATTCTTTCAGGATCATTTTGAAATTGATGGAAATAAGTTTCCCCCGTCAGGCCTTCAACATGTTCGTAGAGAAAAAAGGAATCCATCCTGAGGCAGACGAACCGGGTTTCCACGTAAGCCACCGGAGGAGGCACAAGAATGTCGTTGGATGTCAAAAGACGAGAGTAATGCCAGCTCTTGCTGGCACGGGTTTTTCTGAAAAAGCGTTTGAACCGATGCCAGTTGGACTTGTAGTTGTGACGTTTGATGGCGATTTTTCGGCCGTCCACGGTGACGACCCCGATGGTGCTCTTGAAATTGGACTGCAGAATGACGGTGTCGGGGGCTTGCAGACAACCATCGGGGTCTTGCAAAACTCGCAAGAGATTGTCCGAAAGGTATCGTTTGTCGACCTCCACGTGGCGGAACAGAGTGTTTTCCACGACCACGGAATCCATTGAAAAAACCTCTGTCAAGCCGCCTTCTCTGAGGCGATCATGCGGTAGCAGGCTTCATGAGCCGCCGCAACCTTTTCCCAGGAGTGCGCTTGGGCCGTTTCCCTTGCCATTTTCCCCATCCTTGCCCGAACGTCGGCATCCGAAAGCGCTTTCAGCAGATCCGGCAATGTGTCCGGATCGCGCATCAGGCACCCGTTTACCTTGTCTGCGATGATATCCGCCACCCCGGCGTTGTCACTGACAATCGTGGGCAGACCGCAGGCCATGGCTTCCAAAATGCTCATGCCGAAGGCCTCGGACCGGGAGGGCAGCACCACTACGTCGGCAGCGGCGTAATAGGGTTTGACGTCTTTTATGAATCCCGAAAAGCTTACCTGTGCAGAGAGGCCGTGGCGGGTGACCATTTTTTTGTAGAGCGATAGATGGTCGCCCGTGCCAACCACCAGAAGGCGCATGCCTTCGGCGATTGCCCGGATCAGCCGGTCCAGGCCTTTTCTCTTGAAGGCCGACCCGACAAACAGAATCGCCAGCTCGTTGTCTCCGATCCCCAGCCGCGCGCGTGCTTTTCGCCGGCCCTCCTTGACCAGGTGGGGATGGAAGGCCTCTATGTCCACGCCCGGACGGATCACCGCCACCTTGTCCCTGCGGTGATAGTGCAGGTCGATGTCCTGGGCGACTCTGCTGGAAACCGCGATCAACCACGGGAGACGCATCTGCCTTTTTTCAAGCCAAAGGTAGGCCAGGCTTCTCGGGCTCAGGTATTTTTGTTCGATCTTCCGCAGTCCCGAATACTGATCCATTCCGGACAGGTAGGAAAAGCTGTGCAGGGTTTGCACGTCCGTGCAGCAGTGACGTTCGTGGGAGTGCACGACATCGAAACCGCCGTCCGTGGCGATGCGCCTCGTTGCATCAATGAAGCCGAGGGTGTTCAGCACGTTCGAAAAGGCGCCACATGCGGCCACTTTATGGAAGGTCATGCCCTCCAGAAGGTCCGGATCCGCAAGGCAGGCGAAAACGGAAATCCGGTGGCCCTTTTGGGCCAAATTTCTGGCCACCTCCACGGCGTATGTTTCCTTGCCGCCCCATCGGCCGAATCTCTTGATGCAGATGGCAATGTCGAGCATCACTGAAATGCCGTCTTTTGAAAAAAATGTTTGGAGCTCCGGCAACCGTCGGTCACCTCCGCGGCGGGGGGTGTGCCTTGGGCCCAGGGGCTTCCGGCTAACACGTCTTCTGCTTCCCTGCCGATCTTTCTTGTTCGGGCACCATACTTGGCTCCCCTGGGGCCGTCAAGGATCCACCGGTCATCCTGCGGGCCGTTCAGCCTTCGAAAGGGCCCATGAGGCTGTTTCCGCAATCTTTTTGCAAGCCACGCAGGGCCATGGTATGCTATAAAATCCGCTTCGGTCAGCGTTGGCGCTTGGCTGCACCGATGAGGGATTTTTTATTTTCGGCAAGGAGGATCCGATGGCCATCAGCAAGGAACTGCTTGAAATTTTAGCTTGCCCCAAGTGCAAGGGGCCGCTGCGGCTCACCCCCGCCGGAGACGGGCTGGTCTGCGATGCCTGCCGGCTGCGCTACGAGATCCGGGACGATATTCCCATCATGCTCATCGATGAAGCCAAGCCGTTAGACGACGTGAAATGAGTGTGCCCCGGGCTCCGGATCCGGTCAAGCTGGTCATCGGCGCCGTGGTGTCCGAAAAGGCCCTGCTGGAGCAGGTGGCCCCCGAACTGGAAAGCCTGTTCGGCCCCCTGGACATCCTCAGCGCCTGGATGGCCTTTGACCAGACCGACTACTACGCCAAGGAAATGGGGCCTGTGCTGTGGCGGCGCATGATGGCCTTCAAGCGGCTGGTCGATCCCGGGCGGCTGGCCGCCGTGAAGCTGGCCACCAATGAAATCGAGGCGCAGTGGACGGCGGACGGGCGGCGGCGGGTCAATCTCGATCCCGGCATTCTGAGCCGGGAACGCTTCGTATTGGCCACCGGGAAGAATTTCAGCCACCGCATCTACCTCAGCGACGGGATCTGGGCCGATCTGACCCTGGTCTTTTGCCACGGCGGCTACGACCCCTTGCCGTGGACTTATCCGGACTATGCCGCGCCGGAGATGCGGGCCCTGCTGGCCATGATCCGTGAAAAGTATCGGGTGGACCTGAAAGCGGCGCCGGCCGGCGCGGCATCCAATGGGGACGAACCATGATCAACAGCATGACGGCTTATGGAAGTGCGGAAACAAGCGCCGATGGACTGAGCGTGGCGGTGGAGATCCGTTCGGTGAACAGTCGCTTTCTGGACATCGTGTTGCGGCTGCCCCATGGCTACGGCGGCTGTGAAGAGCGCATCAAAGCCACCATCGGTGCCGGCCTGGAACGCGGCCGGGTGGAACTGCGGCTCACGATCCGCAACGAGCGCCGGATCGGAGCGGGGTTCGAGGTGGACCTGCCCCTGGCGACGGCTTATCATCAAGCGCTGAGCCAATTGCGGGATGCCCTGACCCCCGGTGGCGAGGTGCCCTTGGCGCTGTTGGCCGCCGCCAACGGGGTGATTCGGCCCTGCGAGGTGGAACCCGACCTCGAGGGGGAATGGCCTCTGATCCAGGAATGTCTGGATTCGGCCCTCCAGGCGCTGCAAGGGATGCGGCGGCGGGAAGGTGAGCATCTGGCCGCCGATTTTTCAAACCGCCTGGCGTTCATCGAAACGGTCATCGACACCATCGAAGCCGATTGCCAGGACCGGGTGGAGGTCTATCGCCGGCGTTTGCAGGCGCGCATCGAGGCCCTCACCGACGGCGTGGTGGCCCTGGACCCGGCCCGTATCGCCCAGGAAGCGGCCTTGCTGGCGGACCGGAGCGATATCAGCGAGGAGATCGTGCGGGCCCGCAGTCACCTGGATCAGTTCCGGACCCTGATGACGGGGCCCGAGCCGGCGGGGCGTCAACTGAATTTTCTGCTCCAGGAGCTGGGCCGCGAGATGAACACCATCGGCGCCAAGACCGATCAGGCGGATGCCGCGCACCGGGTGGTGGCGGTGAAGGGGGAACTTGAAAAGCTGCGCGAGCAGGTGCAGAACGTGGAGTAGGAAGCTATGGAAAAGGTGCTGCTCAACGTCGGTTTCGGCAACACGGTGGTGGCCGATCGGATCGTGGCCATCGTATCGCCCAACTCCGCGCCGATGAAACGGCTCAAGGACGAGGCCCGCGACAGTAACCGTCTCATCGACGCCACCCACGGTCGCCGCACCCGCGCGGTGATCGTCACCGACAGCAACCATGTAATTCTTTCCGCGACCCTGGCGGAGACCATCGCTCAGCGCTACGAGGCGATCCGGGGAGCCGAGAAAGCCGAGGAGCGCAAGTGATGGCCGACGCCACCGGAAAATTGATCATCGTCTCTGCCCCCTCGGGCGGCGGCAAAACCACTCTGTGCCGCGCCCTGCGCCGGCGGATGCCCGACTTGGGCTACAGCGTGTCGTTTACCACGCGCCCGCCGCGGCCGGGTGAACAGGATGGGGTGGACTATCATTTTATCGACGTGGAGGAATTCGAGAAGGGCATCGCCGAAAAGCGCTGGGCCGAGTGGGCGGTGGTGCATGGCAACCTCTACGGGACCTCCGCCGAGTATCTCCAACGCGCCTTGGCGGACGGAGAGGACATCCTGCTGGACATCGACACCGAAGGCACCCGTCAACTGCTGGCGCATTTCCCCGACAGCCTGACGATTTTCATCGAACCGCCCTCCATGAAGGTGCTGGCGCAACGCCTGGCCGACCGGGGCACCGATGAGCCCGAGGTCGTGGCCCGGCGGTTGCGCGATGCGGGAAAGGAGATGGCTCAGCGGGACATGTACCGGCACCGAATCATCAATGGCCGCCTCGATGCGACCCTGGACGCCTTGACGGCCCTGGTGGCCAAAGAGCGTACCCCAACGGGGCGTGGAGAATGACGCCGGAGGTTCTCCAGGGTTTCCACCCGGTAATGGAAGCCATGCGGGCTGGCCGGCGCCGGGTACAGGCCGTCCTGGTCAGCCAGCGACGAGGCGACCGGCGCGTCGAAACCCTCATCGGCGAGGCTGAGGCCCGGGGGATTCCCGTGCAATCGGTGCCCCCGCCGGAGCTGACGGCCTTGGCGGGGCCCCATCACCAGGGGGTGGCCGCGCGGGTGAGTCCCTTGAAGGTGCTGGATCTGGACGGACTTTGCAGTACCTTGACCGACGGCGCCTGCCCCCCTTGGCTCTTGATTCTCGACGGCGTGGTGGACCCGCAAAACCTCGGCGCCCTGGTGCGCACCGCCGTGTGTGCCGGTCTGGGGGCCGTGGTGTTGCCCAAGGATCGCGCGGCCCGGCCCGGACCGGCGGTTTCCAGGGCTTCGGCCGGCGCCCTGGAGCATGCCCGGGTGGTGGTGGTGCCGAATATCGTGGCAACGATCCAGGCACTCAAACCGCTTGGATTGTGGATTGCGGGGTTGGATAAGAACGAAGGGAAACCGCTTTTCGCCAGCGATCTTTCCGGACCTTTGGCCATCGTGGTGGGCGCCGAAGGCAAGGGGATTCGCCCCCTGGTGCGGCGGCATTGTGATTTTCTCGTGGCCGTGCCCCAAACGGGGCCCATCGACAGCCTCAACGCTTCGGTGGCTGGCGCCGTGGTGATCTATGAGAGTTGGCGACAGCGGCAGGCGGTGGCTATAGCTCAAAATGGTAGCTGAAAATGGCAGGATGAAAATACCCTGATCCACGAGCCAGGAGAAGCCATGCAAAAATCTGAAAAAATCACCATGGATCCCCACGGCCGTTTGCAGGTACCGGACCGGCCGATCATTCCCTACATCGAAGGGGACGGGACCGGTCCGGACATTTGGCGGGCCACGGTCATGGTCCTGGATGCTGCCGTGGCCAAAGCCTTTGGCGGAAAACGGGCCATCGCCTGGTTGCCGCTGGCCGTGGGAGAAGCCGCCGTGGCGGCGGGGGGCGAAGTGCTGCCCGCAAAAGCCCTGGAGATCATCCGCGATCATCGGGTGGCGATCAAGGGGCCTCTGACCACCCCGGTGGGAAAAGGGATGCGCAGCGTCAACGTGGCCATCCGCCAGCGCCTCGACCTCTACGCCTGCGTGCGACCGGTGCGCTACATGGCGTCGGTGCCCAGTCCGATGAAGCACCCCGAGGGCATCGACATGGTGGTGTTCCGGGAAAACACCGAGGACCTGTACGCCGGCATCGAGTGGCCGGCGGGCAGCGCCGAGGCCGGACGGCTGGAGGCGTTTCTGCGCGAACAGATGGGGGTGATCCTGCCCAAAGGGTCGGGCATCGGCATCAAACCCATCAGCCGCGACAACACCCGGCGTCTCGTGACCCGGGCCGTCGCCTACGCCATCGATCATCACCTGCCCAGCGTGACGCTGATGCACAAGGGCAACATCATGAAATTCACCGAGGGGGCTTTCCGGACCTGGGGTTACGAGGTGGCCGCCGAGCAATTCGCCGACCGCACCGTCACCGAGGCGGAGGTGGCCGCCGATCACGGCGGCCGGGTGCCGGCGGGCAAGGTGGTGATCAAGGACCGCATCGCCGACATGCTGTTCCAGCAGGTGCTGCTGCGGCCGGAGGATTACCACGTCATCGCCACCCCGAACCTCAACGGCGACTATCTCTCCGATGCCCTGGCGGCCCAGGTGGGGGGGCTGGGCATGGCGCCCGGGGCCAATATCGGGGACGAATGCGCCGTCTTCGAGGCGACCCATGGTTCGGCGCCCAAATATGCCGGCCTGGACAAGGTCAATCCCGGATCGCTGATTTTATCCGGTGCCATGATGCTCGATCACATCGGTTGGACGGCGGCGGCCGATGAGGTGCGCCGGGCGCTTCAGGAAACCATTGTCCAAAAAACGGTTACCTACGATCTGGCGCGCCAGATCGATGGGGCGAAGGAAGTCTCCTGTTCCGATTTCGCCCGGGCCGTGGTGGCCAACATGGAATGAAGCGATCATGATCGTCGCTGACGAGCAGATCTGGAATCGCCCGTCGGCGCCGCGGCTGCGCCAATGGGGCCGGGCGTTGCTGGACGCGTTGTTTCCGCTGCGCTGCGGGGCTTGCAACACCTGGCTCGACGGGGCGACGGAAGATCCGCTGTCACGGCTGCTCTGCCCCGATTGCCGGGCATCGTTGGACCTGATCGAGGGACCGATCTGTCCGCTTTGCGGCCAGCCCTTTGCCTCCGATGCCATCGGCGACCACCTCTGCGGCACCTGTCTGGCCCACCCACCGGTTTATGCCATGGCGCGGTCGGCGGGGATCTATGGCCCTCCCCTCAAGACCTTGATTCACAACCTCAAATATCGGGATCAGCGCCGGATGGCGCGTCCGCTGGGCGAACTTCTGTACCGTACTTTCCGCCGCCACTGGCGCCATCGGACGGTGGACCTGATCATTCCGGTGCCCCTCCACCCCAGGCGGCTGCGGGAACGGGGGTTCAACCAGGTTCAATTCATGCTGCGCCGCTGGCCGCAACTATTCCCGGCGTCAGCGGCCGTGCCCATGGCCGACGATATTCTCGTGCGGGTGCGCCACACGGCCTCCCAGGCGGGGTTGGACCGGGGAGACCGGCAGCGCAACATGCACGGCGCCTTCCGGGTGCGGCGCCCGGAAACGGTGACGGGACGCGCGGTGCTCGTCGTCGATGACGTCATGACCACCGGAGCGACGGTGGCCGCCTGCGCCGCCGCCTTGACGGGAAGCGGTGCCCGGCGGGTGGACGTGCTCACCCTGGCCAGGGCCTTGTGAGGTACGGAGCTGGCGATGATAACGGCAATACGCAACCAGGAGGAATGGTTCAATGGATGGACAACCCACCGATTATCCCCAGTGGCTCTGGGAAAAACTCGGTCAGCACTGTGTTGAGAACCTCGGCAAGCACGGATTCAAAGCCCGTCTGGTGGAAGACACCGATGCGGCCCGGGACTGGATCCTGGCCTTGGCCGGCCACTTCGAGAGCTTCGGCTTCGGCGGCTCGGAGACGGTGCGTCGACTCGGCCTCATCGAGCGGCTTCGGGAAATGGGCAAGACGATCCATGATCACTGGCAGCCGGGATTGAGCGCGGAGGAAATTCACCAGGTGCGCCTGGCCCAGGGGCGGGCGGACTGCTTTCTTTGCAGTGCCAACGCGGTGTCGCTCACCGGAGAGATCGTCAATGTCGACGGCGCCGGCAACCGCACGGCCGCCATGAGTTTCGGCCCCCGCCAGGTGGTCATCGTGGCCGGAATGAACAAGGTGGCCCCGGATCTGAGCGCCGCCCTGGCCCGGGTCCAGGAAAAGGCCGCGCCGATGCGGGCGCGGAGTCTCAGTATGGCCACTCCCTGCGCCGAGACCGGCCTGTGCAGCGATTGCAACGCGCCCCAGCGCATCTGTCGCATCACCACCATCCTTCATCGCTGCCCCATGACGACCCCCGTGGCCGTCCTCCTGGTGCGTCAGTCTCTTGGGTTTTAGGGGTGTTCACCGCCCTCTCACCGAAAGGTCCCGCGACGGTTTCCGTGACGGTGCCGAAGCCGGGACCGCCTTGACATGCCCGGGTCGATGACTTAAGTAGATTCGCTCCAATCATTCGAATTTTGAACATTTTTTTACAAGAAAAGCGCCGCGCGGCAGCGGTGCGGCGAGGGGATTCATGAGCGATCGCACCCGCATTCAAAATATCCGCAACATCGGGATCATGGCCCACATCGATGCGGGCAAGACCACCGTCACCGAGCGGATTCTTTACTATACCGGCAAGACGTACAAGATGGGCGAAGTGCACGACGGGGCGGCGGTGATGGACTGGATGCCCGACGAGCAGGAGCGCGGGATCACCATCACCTCGGCGGTGACCACTTGCCAGTGGAAGGGGCGCGAGATCCAGTTGATCGACACCCCGGGGCACGTGGACTTCACCATCGAGGTGGAGCGCTCCCTGCGGGTGCTCGACGGGGCCATCGGGGTGTTCTGCGCCGTGGGCGGCGTGGAACCCCAGTCGGAGACGGTGTGGCGTCAAGCGGATAAGTACCGGGTGCCCAAGATCGCCTTCATCAACAAGATGGATCGGATCGGTGCCGATTTCTTTCGCACCGTGGAGATGATCGAGGGGCGCCTGCACGCCAATCCCCTGGTGGTGCAACTGCCCATCGGCGACGAGGAGACCTTTGCCGGCGTCATCGACCTGGTTCACCTGCGGGCCATCTACTGGGACGACAATTCCCTGGGCCAGACCTTCATCGAGGAGGACCTGGCCCCGGAGTTGGCCGAGATGGCGGCGCCTTACCGCGAAAAGCTTCTGGAAAAACTGGCCGACCACGACGACCAGATCATGGAAGCCTTTCTCGCCGAGGCCCCCATCGCGGCGGACGTGCTGACGGCGGCCATCCGGCGGGCCACCATCGGCCTCAAGCTGGTACCGGTGCTCTGCGGCACTGCCTTGCGCAACAAGGGGATTCAGCCGTTGCTGGACGCCATCGTGGACTACTTGCCCAGCCCGGCCGACATCCCGCCGATTCACGGTGTTCACCCCCAGACCGGCGAGCCGGTCGCCTGCCCGCCCAAGGACTCGGCGCCCCTGGCCGCCCTGGTTTTCAAGGTCGCCATGATGGAAGGCCGGCGGCTGTCCTTCGTGCGGGTCTACAGCGGGACCTTCAGCGCCAAGGACGAGGTGTACTGCCCGTCGCGCAACGTCAAGGAGAAGCTGTCGCGGCTGTTGAAGATGCATGCCAACAAGCGTGATCGGGTGGAAACGGTGGGAGCCGGCAGCATCGTGGGCGTCATGGGGCTGAAGGTCGGTTCCACCGGGGACACCCTTTGCCGGGCCGAGCATCCCGTGCTGTTGGAAAATATCGAGATCTACGAACCGGTGATCAGTCTGGCCGTGGAACCCAAGACCCACGCGGACCAGGAGAAGATGGACCAGGTGCTCGAAAAATTGCTGGCCGAGGACCCCACCCTGCGGGTGCGGCAGGATTCGGACACCGGCCAGACCATCCTGTCGGGAATGGGGGAGCTGCACCTGGAAATTGTGGTCAACCGGATGCAAAGGGAATTCTCCACCCGGGTCAACGTGGGCAAGCCCCATGTGGTTTACCGGGAGACGGTGGCTCAACCGGCCGAGGCCACGGGGGTTTTCGACAAGGAAATCTCCGGGCAGCGGCACTTCGGTCAAGTGCGGCTGCGTCTGTCTCCCCTGGCCCGGGGAGAAGGAATCCGGTTCGACAACCAGGCCTCCGCCGAGGAGATTCCCGCCGATTACCTCGCGGCGGTGGAAAAGGGCGTGCGGGAGTCTTTCGAAACCGGTCCCCTCATGGGCTACCCGGTGATGGATGTTCAGGCGGTGGTGTTGGGCGGCGCGTTTCACGAGGGGCAGGGATCGGAACTGGCCTTTGCCGTGGCCGCGGCCCAGGCCTGCAATCAAGCCATGGCGGCGGCGGCGCCCTTTCTGTTGGATCCCATCATGGCGGTGGAAATTTTCGTCCCCGAAGCCCTCATCGGCGATGTCATCGGAGATCTCAATGCCCGGGGCGGGAAGATCGAAGCCATCGAGCACCGCACCGGCGCCCAGATCATCCGGGCCGAGGTGCCCCTGGCCAAGATGTTCGGCTACTCCACCGATCTGCGATCCGCCACCCAGGGCCGCGGCACTTTCAGTATGCAGTTTTCCCGCTTCGACCGGGCTTGATCCGGGCGTGCGGCCCGGGTTTCAGGCCCGTGCCGCACGCCCCGGAAGGTTCGGTCAACCGTTGCGCTTTTCAAAGTCCTTCATGAAATCCACCAACGCTTCCACCGCCTCGACGCCGGTGGCGTTGTAGATCGAGGCGCGGCAGCCGCCCACCGAGCGGTGGCCTTTCAGACCGCCCATCCCCGCGTCCAGGGCTTCGGCCACGAACTTCTTCTCCAGCTCTTCGCTGGGCAGCCGGAAGGTGACGTTCATCAGCGAACGGCTGTCCGCCGCCGCCGTGCCACGGTAAAAGCCGCTCAGGTCGATGGTCTGGTAGAGCAGTTTGGCTTTTCGCCGGTTGATTTCGTCCATGGCCGCCAGGCCGCCGACGGTTTCCTCCAACCACTTGAGGACGAGCTGAACGATGTAGATGGCGAAGCATGGCGGGGTGTTGTAGAGCGAGTTCTTCTCGGCGTACGTGCCATAGCGCAGCATGGTGGGCAGCCCCTCGGCCTGGCGTTCGAGAAGGTCCTTGCGGACCACCACCATGCAGATCCCCGCTGGCCCGATGTTTTTCTGCGCGCCGGCGTAGATCATGCCGAGACGGTCCATGGGGACCGGGCGGCTGAGAAAGTCGGAGCTCATGTCCGCCACGATGGGCACGGCGCCGGTGTCCGGAAATTCGGCCCACTGGGTTCCCTTGATGGTATTGTTGGAGGTGAGGTGGGCGTAGACCGCCGACGGGTTGAAGGGGATGGCCTTGGGGATGTAGGAAAAATTGTCGTCTTCCGAAGAGGCCGGCACCGCCACCTTCTTGCCCAGGGCCTTGGCTTCCTTGATGGCCTTGGTGGCCCAGGTGCCGGTGTTGACGTAATCCGCCGCGTCCTCGGGGCCGAGGAAATTCATCGGCACCATGGCGAACTGGAGGCTGGCGCCGCCCTGAATGAACAGCACCTCGTAGCGGTCGTCGATGCTCAACAGACGCCGGGTACGGGCCACGGCATCGTTGATCACGTCGTCGAACCACTTGGAGCGGTGACTGATTTCACAGATGCTCATGCCACTGCCGTGGTAATCGAGAAACTCGTTCTGGGCTTCCTGGAGAACCGGCAGGGGCAAGGCTGCGGGCCCGGCGTTGAAGTTGTGGATGCGCTTTTCGGCCATAGTATCCTCCATTGCGGTTGGCATCCGCCGACGGCTCGGGGCATGGCCGCCATTTGGCGGCCGTGACAAAGTGACGATACCGGGTGCGGCGGGAAGGCGAAAGTGAAAGCCGCAGTCTTGAGCAAAATTTCACTGATTGTCAATGGGCATTTGCCGCTCATTGCGCTGGATTTGTCTTTTCGGGGCGGGGCTCTGGCATCGACCGCGGCGCAATCCCGGTGGCATTGACAAGCCCCGGTTCATCCCCTACCTAGGGAAGAATCTGAATTTAAAGGAGCCGGTTTCATGAAAACATACGTCTATCCGTCACGGGAGGCGGAAAAGCGCCTCGGGCAGATCACTGGTCGCAGTCTTGCTTTCCAGCAGAAGGATCTTCAAGCGGTGCGCCGCATCCTGGCGGACGTCCAAAAAGGGGGCGACGCCGCCCTGATTCAGTATGTCAACCGCTTCGATGCGCCCCACCTGACTCCCCATCAACTCCGGGTGGGGCCCGATGAGATCCGGGATGCGGCTGGTCTGGTGGACCCCGCTTTCGTCCGGGCGCTGAATCGGGCGCGGCGGCAGATCGAGGTCTATCACCGGCAACAGGCCCCGCGCAGTTGGATCGACACCCCGCGGCCGGGAACCCTGGTGGGTCAACTGGTGCGTCCGGTGGACGCCGCCGGCATTTACGTCCCCGGCGGCAAGGCCGGCGCCACTCCGCTGGTCTCATCGGTGCTCATGGGGGCGGTGCCGGCCCGGATCGCCGGGGTGAAGCGGTTGGTGATGGCCACGCCGCCCAGGGCGGACGGCGGCATCGACCCCCATCTGCTGGTGGCGGCCCGGGATGCGGGGATCGAGGAGATCTACCGGGTGGGCAGCGCCTGGGGCATCGCGGCCCTGGCCTACGGCACCGAGACCATCCCCAGGGTTGAAACCATCGTCGGACCGGGCAATATCTACGTTACGTTGGCCAAGAAGCTGGTGGCGGGGACCGTGGGCATCGACATGATCGCCGGGCCCAGCGAAATCCTGGTGATCGCCGACGGCAGCGCCGATCCGGACGCCGCCGCCGCCGATCTGCTCAGTCAGGCCGAGCATGACCCGCTGGCCTCTGCCGTGCTGGTCACCGACCATCGGTCCACGGCCCGGGCTGTGGCGGTCAGCGTGGAACGTCAGCTTGCCGCTCTGCCCAGGGGCGAAATCGCCGCGGCCTCCCTGAAGCATTACGGTGCCATCCTGGTGGTACCGGACCTGGATACGGCCATCGACCTGGCCAATCGCATCGCGCCCGAACACCTGGAGCTACTGGTGGCAGAGCCTTTCTCCTACCTGGGGGCGATCCGCAATGCCGGCGCCGTCTTTCTCGGTTCTTATACCCCCGAGCCGGTGGGCGATTACATCGCCGGTCCCAACCATGTGTTGCCCACCGCGGGGACGGCACGTTTTTCATCGGCGCTGTCCGTGGATCATTTCACCAAGAAGACCAGCGTGATCCATTATAATCGGGCCGCCTTCGAGAACGAGGCGGACGACATCGTGCGTTTGGCCGAGGTGGAGGGGCTGGAGGCCCATGCCCGGGCGATTCGGGTGAGACAGGGGAAAAAGTGACTAAAGTGGTGAGGGACTAAAGTTGCGAGGGACTAAAAATACGAGTGACTAAAGTTACGAGTGACTAAAGTGACTAAAGTTAATGAATTCTAGCAGTTATAAAAAAGCCGGAGCGCAGCGACACCGCAACTTTAGCTCACTTTAGTCACTTTAGCTCACTTTAGTCACTTTAGCTCATTTTAGTCATTTTATTCATTCATAATTTAAAAGCGACCCTTTCCGGGGAATCCATGACCAATCCCCTGCCCACGGTGCTGATCGTCGACGACGAGGGCGACATCCGCGAGGTGTTGGCCTTGTCCCTCGGGGATTCCGGCTACGGCGTGCGCACCGCCGCCGACGGCCAGGAAGCCCTCGAGATGTGCCGCCAGGGGGACATCCGGATCGTGATCACCGATATCCGCATGCCCCGGATGGACGGGTTGCAGTTGCTGGAGGCCATTAAACGCCTCGATCCGGGCATCGAAGTGATCGTGTTGACGGCTTACGGCGATGTGGATGCGGCGATCCGGGCACTGCGGGGAAACGCCTCCGATTTCATCACCAAACCGATTCACCACGAGGCCTTGCATCTGGCCCTGGAACGGGCGGTGGAGCGTTTGGCCGTCCGGCGGCAGGTGGCCGACCAAAATGCCTTTCTCCGGCGCGAAAACGCGCGCAGCCTCGTCGAGCTGGAGCGTACCTTCTCGTTTCAGCGCAACCTGATCGAAAGCTCCATGGACGGGATCATCGGTTGCGCGGCCGACGGCACCGTGCATTTCTGCAATCCCAGCCTGCTGGGGCTGCTCGGCTTCCCCCGCGAGGCGGTGGTGGGTCGTCTGGGCTTGGAGGAGCTCATCGCCCCCGAGGCGCGGGCCGAGTTCCATGCCGCCCTGGACGGAGAGCGGTACGGCGGTCCCGGCCGGCTCTTTCGCTATGAGACACGGCTACTGGGTAGCGGCAACATCCGGATTCCGGTGCAGGTGTCGGCCTTTCGTCTGGTGGATCCCCAGCGGGAGCCGGGGCTGGTGTGTTTTGTTCATGATTTGCGCCGGGTGCGGCATCTGGAGCATGAAGTGGCCGAGCAGGCGCGGATCCTGCATCAGGACAAGATGATGTCCCTCGGGCATCTGGCCGCCAGCGTGGTGCATGAAATCAACAATCCCCTGGCCGGTATCCTCACCTACGCCCGATTGATGCAAAAGATCATGGACCGTGGCACGCTCAGCCAGAGCCAGGAGGAAAAGTTCCGTCAGTACCTGGCGCTGGTGGAAAGCGAGAGTGCCCGTTGCAGCCGGATCGTTTCTTCCCTGCTGGCCTTTTCGCGCAAGTCGCCGCCGACTTTCGCCAGCGTGGCGGTGGCCGATCTGGTGAAAAGCTGCGTTGAACTCGCCGGCCACAAGCTCAAGCTGGCCGCGGTGATGGTATCGCTGAAGATCGAGTCGGGGCTGCCGCCGGTGCGCGGCGACGTCAATCAGCTCAAGCAGTGCCTGATCAACCTGATTTTCAACGCCATCGATGCCATGGCCGGTGGCGGGGCGTTGACCATCGGGGCTCGCCGGCTCGGGGATCGGCGTGTCGAGATCACGGTCCAGGATACCGGAACCGGGATTGCCCCCGAGCATCAAGATCATATCTTCGAGCCGTTTTTCACCACCAAGGAAGAGGGCCACGGCACCGGGCTGGGCCTTTCCACCGTCTACGGAATCATCCAGCGCCACGGGGGCAGCGTGCGTTTTGAAAGCCGTGTCGGCCGGGGGACGACCTTTATCCTGGCGCTTCCCGGGGAAAAGCATAAAAGTGACTAAAGTTGCCAGTGAATAAAGTGAACTAAAGTTACGAGTGACTAAAGTGACTAAAATTATGAGTGGCTGAAACGAGAAACAGCGAAGTTGTCCAAGGGATGGCCGACTAAGGTGCGAAGATAGTGAAGTTGCGGTGCCGCTCCATTCCGGTTTCTTACACGTCTGCCAGAATGCCTTAACTTTAGTCACTTGTAAATTTAGTTCACTTCAAACTTTAGCTCACTTTAGTCACTCGTAACTTTAGTCATTTCAAACTTTAGCTCACTTTAGTCACTCGTAACTTTAGTCACTTCAAACTTTAGCTCACTTTAGTCACTTGTAACCTTAGTCACTTGTAACCTTAGTCATTTACTAAACCAATGCCGCCCAAACGTACCCCAAATATCAGCGCCGCCATGGTGCCCAGCCAACAGTGGCTCGATTTGTTGGACCGGCTCAACATCGGGGCCTTTACCGTGGACATGCAGCGATGCATCACGGCCATCAACCATGCGGCCCGGAGCATGATGGGCCTCGATGAGATCCCCCTGATCGGCCGGGACTGTACCGAGGTGTTTCTCGGGGTGCCGTGTCTGATGCGCTGCCATCCGATCCAGGAAGACTGTCCCGACGTGGCGGCCGTGGCGCTGCGGGCCGGGGCCGACGCCGACCGGGAATTGGTGGTGCGGGTTTCCACGCCGATCTATGACCCCGATGAAACGGTGGTGGGCTGCCTCACCGTGCTTCACGATCAGTCGCCGCTGGCCGATCTCATCAGTCGTATCGACTACGAAGAGCGCAGTCTCAAATTGATTCTCGACAACCTGGACCTGGGGATTTTCACGGTCAATCGCGGGGGGCACATCACCTTTTTCAACAAGGCGGCCGAGGTACTCACCGGGTACAGCCGTCGTGAAGTGCTGGGGAAAGCCTCCGCCGATCTCTTTGGCCAAGATTCCCTCAACGTGCCGAACCTGCTGCACCAGGCGGCGGCCGATGAAGACCTGCGGCGCAGCATCAAGTCGCTGATGACCACTCGGGACGGGGTAAAGGTGCCGGTGCGAGCCGACTACCTGCCGCTGCGCAACGAGTCGCGCCAGGTGGTGGGCGGCCTGGCGACGCTCCACGACCTGACCCTGGTTCAGCAGCTCAACGAGGTGATCAGCGAGCGCTACAGCCTGCACAACATGATCGGTCGGGAGCCGGCCATGCAGCGGGTCTTCGAGCTGGCGCGGATGGTCTCCGGCTCCGACGCCACCGTGATCATCGAAGGCCCCACCGGCACCGGCAAGGACCTGCTGGCCAAGGTGATTCACTCCCAGAGCCGGCGCGCCGAGCGTCCCTTTGTCAAGGTCAATTGTGCCGCGGTACCGGAAAACCTGCTCGAATCCGAGTTCTTCGGCTATGCCAAGGGGGCGTTTACCGGGGCCGAGCGCAACAAGCCGGGCCGTTTCCAGCTCGCCGACGGCGGTACCATCTTCCTGGACGAAATCGGTGACCTGCCCCTGGCGCTCCAGGCCAAGTTGCTCCGGGTCCTGGAAGACCGCGAGTTTTATCCCTTAGGCAGCCGGCAGACGGTGCGGGTGGATGTGCGCATCGTTTCGGCCACCAACCTCGATCTGGAGCGGATGGTGGCCCAGGGCCGGTTCCGGGAGGACCTTTTCTACCGGCTCAACGTGATGCGTATCGAGTTGCCGCCCCTGTGCCAGCGCCGGGCCGACATTCCCCTGCTGATTCGCCATATCCTGCGGCGCCTGAGCGCGGCGCGGGCCAGCCGGGTCAGTGGCATTTCAAAAGCCGCCTTCGAAGTGCTGCTCAACTATTCCTATCCGGGTAACGTGCGTGAGCTGGAAAACATCCTGGAGCATGCCCTGATCGTCTGTCAGGGGGAAGAGATCCGCCGCCAGCACCTGCCCGACTACGTTCAGACCACCGATCGCCGGTTGGCCTCATCCCGGTCGGTTGCCCCTTTGTCGAATGCCGGCAGCGAAGATGAAGACCGGCTACGGATCCGGGATGCCCTGCAACGCAGCGGCGGCCGCCGGAGTCAGGCGGCCCGGCTGCTCGGCATCGACCGCACGACCCTTTGGCGCCGGATCAGACGTCTCGGGTTGAATGACGACGGGCTCTAAATGTTGCAGTATGATGCATCCTTGTTGCGCAACGTTGATTTGCAACATATAACATATTATGAAAATTATATAAATTTTTTGACCGCCCTGTTCTTTAATGTTGAAAACGTTGCATCGAGATGGTTGTTGCCTCCAATCCGTCCTGCAAGATTGACGGATCATCAAAATAGCGGAAATCGCCTTGGTCACCATCGCCTCGGTGGGCCTGGATGGGTTGGCCAGGTTTCATCGATTTGAAATCAAAGAATCTTTTGTTTTTGCGAAATTAAACAGGATTCATTTTTTCGGTGTGGTTCTTAAAGGAGAAAGGGCGATCGTCGGCCTGGTCAAAAAACAGATCGTGCTGTTCATTTTTTTGGCACGGTTCGTGTTATTCAAAACATTCGTCAAAATGACCCGGCAAAGCGGTCGCCGCACCGTTCTTCCGTTACTTCTTCTGTCCTGTTCTCATTTCTTCTCTTCCTGCCGCCGCGGCCGCCAGCCTGTTCCACCGGCATTGAGGAGCCTTCGACCTTGTCCCATGGGTGTCCGCGCATACTGGTGGTGGATGATGACCCGGACATGCGGGTGTTTCTTTCCACCGTGCTCACCGAGGGAGGATTCAAGCCGGTGGTGGCCGCCGGCGGTCTGGAGGGGCTGCGCCTGGCCGGTGCCTGCAAGCCCGACCTGATTCTGCTCGAGGCGCGCCTGCCAGGCCGGCAGGGGGCCGATGTATACCGTCAACTCAAGTTGGATCCGGATCTGAAACGGATTCCGGTGATCATGTTGTCCCTGTTGTCGCCCAAGACCTACTTGCACTGCCGGCAGATCGAGGACGGCCGGCAGGGAGAGCGGTTGCCGGTACCGGAAGCCTTTCTGGCCAAACCCCCCGAGGCGGATGACTTGCTGCGGCGTGTGCGGCGTTTGCTGGGGCCGGTGGCGCCGGGGGACCCGGTGGCCGCCGCTCCGGGAGCGGGCCACCTGCCGGAGCCTTGACCGTGCTGCGATCCTAAAAAGGAGCATTTTCATGACCCCGCGTATCGGCTTTTACATCTGCCACTGCGGTATCAACATCGCCTACCGGGTGCGCGTGGAGGAAGTGGCGGAATTTGCCCGTCATCTGCCCCACGTGGTGGTGGCCCGGGACTACAAGTTCATGTGTTCCGATCCCGGCCAGGCCATGATCGAAAAGGATATCCGCGAGCTGGGACTCACCCGGGTGGTGGTGGCTTCCTGTTCGCCGCGGCTCCACGGGAAGACCTTCATGGGGGCCTGTCAGCGGGCCGGACTCAATCCCTATTATTTTCAGATGGCATCGGTGCGAGAGCAGGTCTCCTGGGTCACCACCGACACCGACGAGGCCACCGACAAGGCCAAGAGCCTGGTGGCGGCCGCCATTCACCGGGTCAATTACCACGACCGCCTCGAAGGACGCCAGGCCCCGGTACACCCGGACATGCTGGTGGTTGGCGGCGGCATCGCCGGGATGCAGGCCGCTTTGGACATCGCCGATTCGGGGCACAAGGTCTACCTGGTGGAAAAGGACACCAGCATCGGCGGGCACATGCTCCAGTTCGACAAGACCTTTCCCACCCTGGACTGCGCCGCCTGCATCGGCACCCCCAAGATGGTGGAGGTGGCCCAGAGCCCCAACATCGAGCTGCTCACCTACAGTGAAGTGGAAGAAGTCTCCGGCTTCATCGGCAATTTCACCGTGCGCATCAAGCGCAAGCCCCGCTACGTCAAGGAGGGCGTGTGCACCGGCTGCGGGGAGTGCGCCAAGGTCTGCCCCGTGACCATCTCCAACTCCTGGGATGTGGGCCTCGGCACCCGTCAGGCCATCGGCCGGACTTTTCCCCAGGCGATTCCCATCACTTTCAACATCGAGAAAATGGACCGGGCCCCCTGCACCATCGCCTGTCCGGCGGGCATCAATGTCCAGGGCTACGTTCAGCTGATCAAACAGGGGCGTTACCGGGCCGCCGTCGACCTGATTCGTCAGCGCCTGCCTTTGCCCGGGGTGCTGGGACGGGTCTGCCCCCATCCCTGCGAAGCGGCCTGCCGACGGGCCGAGGTGGACAGCGCCGTGGCCATCCGGGACCTGAAGCGCTTTGCCGCCGATCAGGTGCGGGGCCAGCGGCCGGCGCCCCCGGTCATCGGTGATCGACCGGAAAAAATCGCCGTGGTGGGCTCGGGGCCGGCCGGCCTCACCGTGGCCTATTATCTTCGCCTCAAGGGCTACCAGATCACCCTCTTCGAGGCCCTGGACCAGCTTGGCGGGATGCTGCGGGTGGGGATTCCCGACTATCGTCTGCCGCCGGAGGTTCTGGACGAAGAGATCGGCGAGATTCTGGACCTGGGCATGACCGTCCACACCGGAAAACGGCTCGGGGTCGATTTCACCCTGGATCAGTTGCAACAGGAGGGATTCGCGGCGGTGTTTCTCGGCCCGGGGGCCCACGAGTCCCTGCGCCTGAACATCTCCGGGGAAGATACCGCTGCCGGCGTGGTGGACGCGGTGCGGTTTCTGCGGACGGTGAACCTCGGTCATCGCCAGCGGCCCGGACGGCGGGTGGTGGTGGTGGGCGGCGGCAACGTGGCGGTGGACGCGGCCCGCACGGCCCGCCGCCTGGGGGCCGAATCGGTGACCATGGTCTACCGGCGCAGTCGCCAGGAGATGCCGGCCTACGCCGAGGAGATCGCCGGGGCCTTGGAAGAGGGCATTGTCATCGAGTATCTCACCGCCCCGGTGCGGGTGGTGGCCGAAGGTGATCGGGTCGTGGGCTTTGCCTGCATCCGTACCGAACTGGGGCCGGCCGACGCCTCGGGCCGTCGCCGGCCGCTACCGGTGGAAGGCTCGGAGTTTGTCATCGACTGCGACTGCGTCATCCCCGCCATCGGCCAGCGCACCGACACCGGCTGGGCTGAAGGCCTCGAAGGGCTGGAGTGGACGGCAAGGCGCACCCTGAGGGTTGATCCGGCGACCCTGCAAACCTCCATCCCCTTCGTGTTTGCCGCCGGTGATGCCGTCAGCGGGCCGGCCACGGTGATCGAGGCGGTGGGGGCGGCCCACCGGGCCGTGGCGGCCATTGAACGCTTCGTGGCCGGCGAAGATATGGCCGCCTGCGCGGCGGAACTGGCCAAGGTACCCGTCCCCGGCCAGCAATGGGCGCCGATTCCTGAAACCGCCAAGCCCCGATCCCGGGCCACCGCGGCCCAGCGGGAGCCGGCCCGGCGGACCGGCGACTTCGAAGAGGTGGAGATGGCCTTCGAAGAGGCGGCCGCCCGGCAAGAGGCCGATCGGTGTCTCAACTGCGGGGTCTGCTGCGAATGCATGGCCTGCGTGGCCGCTTGCGAAGCCAACGCCATCGACCACACGATGAAACCCGAAGAGCGAAGCATCCAGGTGGGCAGCATCATCCTGGCCACCGGGTACGACACCCTGGATCCAACGCCGATGCAGCCTTACGGGTACGGTCGTTACCGTAACGTTTACACCGCCCTGGAGTTCGAGCGGCTCAGCAACGCCACCGGTCCCACCGGCGGCAGGATCCTGATCCGGGACAACCACGGCCAGTTCACCCTGGCGCCGCGCAGCGTGGCCCTGTTGCACTGCATCGGCAGCCGCGACGTGCGCTACCACGAGTACTGCAGCCGGGTCTGCTGCATGTACGCCCTGAAATACAGCCACCTGATCAAGGAAAAGGTCGGCCACGACACGCCGGTCTTCGAGTTCTACATCGACATGCGCTGTTTCGGCGAGGGCTACGAGGAGTTTTACCGTCGCTGCCAGGAAGAGGGGACCATTTTCATCCGCGGCAAGGTGGCCGAGATCCACGAGCGCCCCGGCGCCGAAGGCGGGCCGCCGGAGCTGGTGTGCATCGGCGAAGACACCTTGCTGGGCCGCAAGGTGCGGGTGCCGGTGGACATGGTGGTGCTGTGCACCGCCATCGAGGCCCGGGCCGATGCCGCCCAGGTGGGCCGCATCTTCGGGGTCAACCAGGGTAGCGACGGGTTCTTCCTGGAGGAGCATCCCAAACTGGGGCCGCTGAACACCGCCACCGACGGGGTGTTTCTGGCCGGCTGCTGCCAGAAGCCGATGGATATTCCCGACACCGTTTCCCAGGCGTCGGGGGCCGCGGCCAAGGCCCTGGCCCTGGCCACTCGGGGCAAGGTGGACGTGGCCCCGACGATCTCCTGGATCGATCCGGACGTGTGCATCGGCTGCCAGGTCTGCATCGGCCTTTGTCCGTACACCGCCATTGAGTTCGACCCCCGTCGCGGCGTGTCGGTGGTCAACCCGGCCCTGTGCAAGGGCTGCGGCAGTTGCAGCGGGTTTTGCCCCAGCGGGGCGGCCCGCAGTCTGCATTTCAAACCGCAGCAGATTTTCGCCGAAATCGACGGGATCATCGATACGATCTGCGAGATCGGCCGATGAGGGGATTGCAGATCTCAAATTTGCGATTTTTGTTTGCCGGAGGGACCTTTCATGAGTGATTTCGAACCGACCATCATCGCCTTTGTCTGCAACTGGTGCACCTACACGGCGGCCGACCTCGCCGGCACCTCGCGGCTCAGCTACCCGCCCAACGTGCGTCTGGTGCGCGTGATGTGCACCGGCATGGTGGATCCCCAATACGTGATCAAGGCCCTGCTGGAAGGTGCCGACGGGGTGCTGATCAGCGGATGCCATCCGGGCGATTGCCACTATATCAACGGCAACTACAAGGCCCGCCGGCGCGTCAAGCTGCTCAAGGCCCTGCTGCCCCAGTTCGGTTTTGCCCCCCAGCGACTCCGCCTCACCTGGATCGGAGCTTCCGACGGCATCGAGTTCGCCCAGGTGATGCAGGAGTTGGTGGACCAGGTGCGCGAACTGGG
>JACDJC010001017.1_pt1 | contig 27407 bp, 21 predicted proteins | sample 7454191 | NCBI WGS metagenome assembly JACDJC01 (sample SAMN14253291, study PRJNA609438) | sludge metagenome | isolation source: sludge after 25d culture with pyrite and EDTA | collected 2018-12-20 | reverse complement strand
AGGGTTTTTTGAGAAAAGCGCTCTTTGCGCTGTTCTTTCTGAGCTTGATAAGTACGGATCATAATTTTTAGCTCCACGTTAGGTTTTTGTGAAAATGTATCTTAAAACTTGGTGGATGCCAAATGACATAACATTAAATTCACCTAAATATAAGTCATTATTATATACACGAAATCCTAATCGATAATGTTTGTTATTAAACTGATACTGAAGCGCGCTTCCCGCGTCAAACAGGGTGGCTGTTTTTATATTTAGTTTTAAAGCGATTTGACTGATTTCCTTGACGGAAAGTAATCCGCCTTCTCCCGACACCAGGAAAACGATGTTGTCATCCGCGTTGATGCCGCTCAGATTCCGGAATGTTCTCTCTTTTAATACTACACCATTTGTTTCATTTTTGATATAATGCCAAATGACTCCATTTTTCATCACCGAGGGATGGGCCTGGCAGGAATACTCTACTTTTCCCCGCTTGTTATAAAATAAACTTCTTGGGCCAACCCAGGCGACCCCATCAATTACTTTAAAAAAACCGGATGATTTTGTTCTCCAGCCATGTTGTTTCGCTTTTATGATAACTTCGCCAATGGATCTGTTTTCGGGGTCATAAAACGCGCTATTAATCGCAAAATTATCACCCAAACCGATCCTCTGTTTGGCGGTTTGTCCATTTTCATCCAGGCTAACGCTAAAATTGTTTTTATTAATTTTAAATTCGAACAGATATAATCTTGGGGGAACGATGAAATTGAATACCGTCTTGAGCGGGGATTCACCTTCTCTTGTAAAATTCAATTTTGATATTACAACATTTTCATCTTTGTATAATCCGGTCAACTGATCACTATCATATACAATTTCTGAGCCATCTGTTTTAAACAATAAATGACTGTTACTGACAGGATTATACAATACAGCCAAAAAGACGACAACCAAAGCAAATATTATAAACAGAATGATGAAAAGATTTTTAACGATAGCTTTCATTTTAACCCGTATTGATTGGCGCTGATCGTTGACATTTTTTTGTAAGCTCAACTTTTTTTGAATTCGAGGTCGGAAAAAGACAGGGCTCTTGTCCCAAGGCGACATTATCACAAAAAAAGCATTTTTAAATTTAAGCAAATGATATTTGGAAGCAAAAAATTATGGATAGTTTCGTACTATTATGACCGATAAACAGTAAGGAGGAAACAGGAAGTAAGAAGCAGGAAGTGGGAATTATATTGCAAAAGGATTAATTGATTGTCCGTCTTTGCGTATATCATCAATCCCTTGAAATTTCCATCTCTGATGCTTATAATGATAACGAACTTCATTTCATTTATTATCTTTTTGCTTCAATTGTTGAGAACACGGACCGTTGATATGGTTTAGATATATTTCGATCTATTATATATAAATCAATTATATGTTTCTATCTGTTTTAAGAATACTAAAAACATGATTACTAACGGAGTCGTCTGATCAATACGACAGCCGGGTAATAAAATCATAAAGTATTAAACTCATGGATGGAAAAATGACAAGAACGGATGCGGAAAGAAGATTAAAAAGTCTCTTTAAATTTGATAGGTTTTATGATGACCAATGGGAAACAATTTCAAAATTATTTAATGGTGAACGATTATTATTGATTGAAAAAACAGGCTTTGGGAGATACGATAACGACATGAATCAAATACATCAGGTTAATATGGATAGTTACTGGCTATCAAAAATGGAATCTTTTAAAAATTCTTATTTTCCCGGGCTAATGGTTGAATCCAAAACATCCAGGATCATAAATGGTGTTGCCGCGTCATATTATGGTCGTTCCAATGTTGGCGGGACAATTAAAGAAATTGGAAAATATTTGACAAAATTGGGTGCATCGCTTATTGCACCTTTGGTTATAGCAAAAACAGTAGGCGGCGATATAGCATGAACCATTATAATGAATACCCATATTGGATGGCTTTAAGCCATTTAACCAAATGGGGAAACGGAAATATAAATCAACTCATAATTGACATACTTCATAATAAAAAACTTTCATTAAATGAGTTTTTTTCTTTGCATGAAAATGAAATGAAATTGGAATTTAATCTATCAGATAACCAGATATTTAACATCCAAAAAGTAAAATCAGAATTGCCAAACTATTCTTTTCTCGCTGAAAATTTATTGGACCAGGGTTTTCAACTAATCCCCATAAATTCAAAAGAATATTCTCAAACTCTAAAACATAATTTAAAAACAAAGGACTCCCCACCGTTATTGTATGTAAAAGGGAATGTAAAGCTTCTGAATGAAGATCCGGTTGCGATTGTAGGTTCAAGAAACGCATCAGAAGTTTCCCTTGAATTCACAAAAAATATAGCAAAGAAATGCGCTGAAACCTATAAAGTAGTTGTGAGTGGCTTTGCAAAAGGTGTTGACAAAATGGCGCTTGACGCGACTCTGGATTATAAAGGTCACAGTATCATAGTGCTCCCACAGGGTATTTTAACGTTTGGCAGCGGTATTAAAAAATACTATAAAAAGATAATAGACGGAGATGTTTTAATAGTGAGTACATATCATCCCAAAGCCCCGTGGTCAGTTGGCCTGGCGATGAGCAGAAATGTGTATATATATGGATTAGCTGATACCATATATGTTGCTGAATCAGACAGCCAAGGCGGAACATGGAATGGTGCGACGGATGGTTTAAAAAAAGGCAGACGTGTATTCATACGTAAACCTGATCCTGCTGAAAAAAATGCCAATAATTTGTTAATATTGCAGGGCGCTATTCCTGTGGATTCGTTTGGTCAACGGATTGAACATGAAGACAATAATTTAGAAGAAAAAATAAAACGGATACTCTCCAACGGTCAGTTGTCGGCAAAATCGATAAATGATCAATTGGAATTGGATACAGATCCAAAAAATTTACAGCGACTGCTTTCAAATTTACCTTTTGTTGATTCAAAACTGGTGAAAAAAAAGAAATATTATTTTTTAAAAAACTCAATCCCAAAACAACCTGAATTATTTGAGTAATTCGTAAAATATCAACAATTCGAAAAATCTAATTATCAGAGTAATAAAATTTCTCACCGGTCCCCGAATTGACCGGGAGATTGTTTTTCATTTAACGTTTAATCCATCCGGGATTTTAATTGACGGGTGCATTGAAAGCCCTGATTAATGATAAATATTGGTCAAATGATAAAAAACACGACGCCGGAGGCGTCACAGCTTAGTAGAATGGAGATCCCGGGGTTATGGTCCGACCCCGACGGGGTCGCAGAATGGGGTGGTGTGTTTTTCTATCAACGTGTAATCCCTGCGGGATTTGGATTGACGGTTTAATCTAAACAAAGGATTGGATGATAATGATCGGATTGACATGACATGAAGGCCTGACGCCGGAGGCGTCACATTATTGTAGAATAGGGGATCCACGACAATTGTACGACCCCTATGGGGTCGCGGAATCGCATGGTGCCGATCGTTCTACAAAGATTCCATCCCTCCGGGATTTAGAACAGGTATATAAATTATCTCCTGAAGTTTTCCAAATTTGTGCAGTAAAGGGACTAAAACCTCAGTTCGATTGTTAAGTGGAATTTAAAATTCCTGTATATTAAAAGGCCGCCCAAATTGTGACGCTCCTTCTCTTAACTCTTAACTCTTTTCTCTTAACGCTCTTTTTTCTTCTTTCTTTTTTCTTAACCTTCTTACTTCCTACTTCCTACTTCTTACTTCCTCTACACCGCTCTCAACGCGTCGACGATTTTCAGCCGCGCCGCCCTGACGGACGGAAGGAATCCGCCAAAGAATCCCATGACCAGCGCGAATATCATTGATGAATTTACAATGGATGAAGAAAGGGCAAATCTGAATTCCAGTTCCGAAAAGGAATCAAAATTGAGTGTGGAAATGGAAAAGAACTGAAGGGTTGACGCCAGCAGAATTCCAATAACCCCGCCAATCATCGCTATGATCAGGGATTCAACCAAAAATACGGTAAGAATACTCCGCCGCTGAAAACCCAGCGCCCGCAGAGTGCCCACTTCAACCGTACGGTTGGCGACGGCGGCGTACATGGTAATCATTGCCCCCACCGTGGCGCCGATGCTGAATATGACGGTTATGAAAATACCCATCACTTTGATAAATCCCGCTAAAAATTCCGATTGTTCCTCGTAATAGGTTTGTTGATTTTTTGCTTCAAATTCCTGCAAACGCCGTTCATCTTCAAAGGCCTTTTTGAACAGATCAAAGTTGGCGGGATTGTCGAGTTTCAGCGTAACGGATGAAACGGAACTGCCGCGATTGAACGCATCCTGCATTTGTAAGGCATCGCCCCACACTTCGGAATCAAATCCGCTGCCGTTGGTCGTAAACTCACCGACAATTTCCCATTCATTGCCCGCGAATTTTATCCTTTTGCCGATTTGCGCGTTCAAAAATCGTTTTGATATCGCCTCGCCGACAATCAATTCTCTAAGCGACGGATTAAACATCCGGCCTTTTTTGATTTGAATCTGCGGATTTAAAACGGGTGATATCGGCGAAACACCCCGAACGGTTACATTACTCAATCCGCCGATGGCTTTTTCTAAATTGATCACCACCACCGGTTCCTTTGAGATAACCGGTCTGCCGTCTGCCGTTCTGGCGATATGCGGCAGAGTGCTGATCACATTTTGTGTCTCACCGTCAATGATGCTCGATATTTCGCCATTTGACGCCTTGCGTATGATCGTTACATTATCCGGATTGCCGGTGGCGACCAGCGTTTTTTGTACCCCGTAAGCCATCATCAGAACCGCGGCAAAAACAAACACGACCATTGCAATGCCCGCGACTGTGATGGCGGTTGTTAATTTCCGCGCCTTGAAATTTTTTATGGTGTATATAAATGGTGTTCTCATATTAATTCCTTTAATCCGTTAACCCACAAACCGGAAGCCATCAACGATACGGGTCGTTAAGGCGCGTTGTATCGGGAAAATCGCCGACAGGACGCCAATGAGCAGAACGGCGCCAATCCCCAAAACCATGGTGATGGGTTCAATCTGAAAGACGGGGAAAAAACCTTTTGGAATCGCTTGCCCGAGTCCTTCTATTAGTGGAAATATCAGTAAAAGTCCGATCCCCCCGCCCATTGCCGAGATTAACATGGATTCGCCCAATATTAACCCGGTTAAATGAAACGCGGAGAATCCAAGCGATTTAAATACGGCGTATTCCCTTGTTCTTTCCCGCGCGGCCATGATCATGGTATTCGCCAGCACCAGCATAATGATACCGACGATCACAAACGACATGGCGTTCATCGCCGTGATGATGGCGCTTGACGCGGAAAGGAAGCTTTGCTGAAAGGCGCGCTCCGTTTCTGTTTTCGTTTCCGCCGGAGAATTCTTAAACTCATTGTCAATCTGTTCACTAATCATGCTCGCGTCGTTAATATTATTAATTTTGGGAATGTACCAGCCCACTTCATTGGCCCGGGTCGGATCATCTTTCTCCATGCGTTCATTCAGGTAATCCCAGTGAAATAACATCTGGGTCGCGTCGGTGGATTTAAATTTCGGCTGATAGATGCCTCGCACGACAAATTCCCAGCGGCCCGGATAAATATCTCCGTCCATGGTCATCACGTCGCCAATCTTCAAGTTGTATTTTTCAGCTATGTCCCTACCGACAACACAGGCGTTCCTTTCTTTTTTAAAGCTGGCCAGTTCATCCGGTGTTAAGACAAATTCCGGATACACGTCAAAAAAAGTCTCATGATCGACCGCCATGCGGGCAAAAAACTGATTTTTATCAATATATGTCCCCCCAAACCAGTTTGCGTATGAGACTAATTCAATTTCCGGAATCCTGGTGATTTTGTCTTTATATGAGTAAGGTAGCGGGAAGATAAATGAAACAGCATGACGCACAACCAGCCGGTCTGCCGCGGATGCTTCAACACCTGCCGACCAGGCCGTTACCACCGTGCGCAATATACCGAACGCGATCACCGCTATACTGATACCAAGGACGGTTAACAATGTTCTTAATTTATGCCTGAACGCGTTTTTAAATATAAGCTTGAAAACCCTCATGATGATTCCTTCCCCAAATCAATTATTACTCGATTTTATCAGATCGCCTTTATCCAGATGGTGCATGGTATTGGCCCTTTCGGCGGCGTGCGGATCGTGGGTGACAATCAAAATCGTTTTTTTGAATTCCTTGTTCAGGCGCTCCATCAGGGTAAGAATTTCATCCGCCGCGGCGCGGTCCAGATCTCCTGTCGGCTCATCGGCCACCAGAATCAACGGATCGGTAACAATGGCCCGCGCGATAGCCACCCGCTGTTCCTGCCCACCGGAAAGCTGCTTCGGATAGTGCTTCATCCGGTCACCCAGACCGACGATTGTTAACGCCGTTTCCACATGTTTTTTCCGTTCCGCCTTTGATAACTTTGTCAGCAGAAGCGGCAATTCCACATTTTCAAAAGCGGTTAACACAGGGATGAGATTGTAAAACTGGAAAATAAATCCCACATTGCTGGCTCTCCATTTCGCCAGACTGGATTCACCCAGGGTCGATATCACCGTGTCATTAACTTCTATCTCGCCTTTGGTGGGCCGGTCAATCCCGGCGATCAGATTCAGCAAAGTCGTTTTGCCCGATCCCGACGGTCCCATCAAAGCGATAAAATCGCCTTCTTCGATGGAAAGACTGATATTATTCAGAACCGGTATTTCAAACTTATCCCGCCAGTAGGATTTGGAAATGTTTTTTATTCGTATTATCTCAGACATAATATCTCCGTGATTTTATTGTATCAGCACTTTCACACCGTTGATGATTTGATCATTAATGCGATTTATAACAAGATCACCATCCCGCAGTCCTTCTTTAATTTCCACGTAGCCCGCGAATTTTTCGCCGGGAACAACCGAAACTTCGACCGCTTTTTCATCCTTCACGGTAAACACAACCTGCCTCCCATCACGCAGGGCGACGGCGGTATTCGGCACCACAAGAACAGGTTGATCATTCATCTCTGTATGAATGATACCGTTCTTTAAAAACAGCACTTTCGCGCTCATTTCGGGTAGCACGCGGGTATCATAATTCTTAAATCCCACCTTCACCATCACTGTCGCTTTGGCGCGGTCAGCGGTGGGGACGATTTTAGCGACAAAACCCGCGTATCGCTTATTAGGATAAGCATCCAGCGTAATCTCACATTCCATTCCGGCGGTAATTTTTTGAATATTCGATTCGGAAACATCGGCCTCTACCTGTAATGAACTCATATCCGCGATGGTAACCACCGCGGCGCGGGAATTCACGCCCGCGGCCAGCGGCGCCACAATTTCACCGACATCGGCATTCTTAGTGAGCACCGTTCCGTCAAACGGCGCGCGAATCAATGTGTTTTCCATCGCTACCTCCGCCGCTTCAAGCTGCGCTTTGGCAAGATCAATCCGGGCAAGAACACGCCGGTACTCGGCTTCAGCCACATCATAGGTTTCTTTCGACGCCGCTTCTGATTCATAGAGTGATTTCCGCCGCGTATAAATCGCGTAGGCATTGTTCAGTTCGGCCTGTTCCAGTTTTAAAGCGGCCTTGGCCTGATTTAGCTGAGCCCTGATATCATTGTCTTCAAGCCGCGCGATAATCTGATTTTTTATGACCTTGTCACCCTCCACGACCCCCAGATGAACAAGACGGCCGGTACCTTTTGACGCCACCGCCGCTTTCCGCTGCGCCACCACATAGCCGCTGGCGGTTAATACACCTTCTGACTGAGCAGGGCTCTGCATACTTGCTTTTGCCAGACGAACTTCGACTGCTTCAGAAAAGGGAGATTCCGCAATCCTGCCATACAATAATATGATGACCAAAACAGCCAAAATTCCGATAATCCAAAGATGCGTTTTTTTTGTTTTTGGGCCGTCGGTGTGATTTTCTCTTTTTGATTTATCGATACGCAGCGAGGACAGATCAGTATTTTCCGTTGACACTCTTTTTTTCCCCTAATGTAGATGTGAAAGACAGATTTGTTGAACGTCAGATACTATGAACCATTTTCCAGCGGTTTTTATTCTGCATCCATGTCGGTTCTAATAAAAAAAGGATTAAATAATGGCAGAACAAGTAAATTGTTTTCTTTACATAAGCCTGCCGGTACTGATATTTATGATTAATATCTGTAATAATTTGTGGGAATGAAACAAATAAAGTAAAAACAGAATCCGGAAACCGCGTTACCAGTCAATGGGGAAATAATCCTTTAAAAACTTGCCGCTCCAGTGTTTACCGGTATTGATGCCGTCAAAAAAGGGATCACATACGCGCGCCGCGCCGTCAACAATATCCAAAGGCGGTTGAAAATCGTGCAGTTCCTGTTTCCGTTTGGAAAGTTGCGCCGGGTCTTCATCCGTTACCCAGCCGGTATCCACCGCGTTCATAAAAATACCATGTTGGGCAAGCTCACTGGCGGAGGTATGGGTTAACATATTGAGCGCGGCTTTGGCCATATTGGTGTGGGGATGGCGCTCTCCCTTTTTAAATCGTAAAAACTTGCCTTCCATAGCGGAGACGTTAACGATATGTTTTTGTCCCGTAAAATCCTTCTTCATTAAAGGAATCAGCTTATTGCTTAACACAAAGGGGGCCACCGCGTTAATAAGCTGGATTTCCAGCATCTCCACCGTTTGGATCTCACCGAGCTTGAGCCGCCAGCTGTTGTTCGTCCGTAAATCAACCTGCTGCAAGTCAACATCCAGTTCTCCTTTGGGAAAAACGGTGTCCGTAGGCAGCGCGTTATCATACGCGTAGGGTATTTGGGACAGCTGCGCGGATTTTATCAAACCTATTCCCGGCTGATTGCCGTTCCAGGCGACAGGAAGGGAAGGATCTGATTCCGGATCGGCAGTGGATAAAGAATTTAATTTTGCGGCGCACTGCTGATAGCTCAGCATCAGATTCCGGACATTCTCAGGAAACTCATGCAATCCTTTGTTCTCGTTTGGCATCAGATGCGCATAGAAACCCGGCGGCCGGCGTACTGTTTGGGCCGCGTTGTTGATTAAGATATCCAACCGGTCAAAAGTCTGTTCAATATGGCTGCAGAAGATCTCCACACTCGGTATATGCCTTAAATCCAGTCCATAAATGTGCAGCCGGTCTTTCCATTCGTTAAAATCTTCTTCCTTTGAATATCTGAGCGCCGAATCGATCGGGAAGCGGGTTGTGGCGATCACTGTGGCTCCCGCCCGTAACATCATTACTGTTGCCTGATAGCCGATTTTCAAACGCGATCCGGTGATCAAGGCCACCTGTCCCTTTAAATCCGCGGTCTGGAATCGTTTTTGATAGTTCAGTTCCGCGCATCTGGAGCACATGGTATCATAAAAAAAATGGAGTTTTGTGAATTCAGATTTGCAAATATAACAATTCCGGGGCGACTCTAATACCAATTGCTCTTTGGTGGGAATAGAATCGCCTGAGATTTGCAAAGGCGCGGAATATACCGCCGCTTCCCTGGCTGAACGGATCCCCGTCGCCGCTCTTGCTTTTCTTTCCTTTGTAACTATTTGTTGTTTTTTCTTTTCGCGCGAGGCTTTCCTGCGTTGTTTTATCTGCTGAGAATCCGGTCTGGAGAGCTGCCCGGCAATTTTCATTAATTCGATCTGCTTTTCTCTCGGCAGCGCCACAAAATCTTCACTGTGATTTACGAGATGATTAAGCACATTTATACACTGATCTATTTCTGCGGGAATAACTTCTTTTTCTTTTTTTTGACCCACGCTTTGTTCCTTGAAAGTTGAATAAAATTTTAATTTTATGCCCGGAATATATAACTTCCCTAATGTCTAAAAGAACTTTTTCAAAATAATCCTGATATCAGGATTATACCGGCATTTCAGTTTATAATAATCATTTGCTGTTTGAGAATATTACGCGATTCGGCAGGTAATCACATGAAAAAATTGCCGCCTTGTTCTTCACAATCCAAACGACCTTTATAGAATTATATATTTCGGAAGAACAGATACCAGTTCTTTCCGGCGCTTTAATTCACCACATGTGCCTGATTCTGTATGTCAATTAAATCTTATCTCAAAATTCAAAAGGTACATTTTATAGAAAATCTGACAAGAGCTGACTTTTCCCAGTTTTGCGATCTTCATTATACCGATCTGAAAAAACACTCATCCATGTTGACTAATATGTAAATTTGATGATCAAAGATTGAACCTTGCAAAAATCACGAAGTCTTTGAACCTTTATCTTTTTTTGCTTTTCTTTTTTCTTTTATGTTTTTTTTCGGTTTTTTCTTTTCCTCTGATTTACCTTTATCTCTGCCCTTAGCCATATAAAACCTCCTATCCAATAATTATTATATGTTTCATTAAGCGTTTCGCTCAAGGAAATAATGTATGGGGAAATTTAAGACTTTTTAAGTCCAATATCCATTATTCCATTTATTTCAGTTCCGAATGAAAAAACTTATCCTGAAAGAAGTTAACCCGGAATTAACACTACCCAGCCGGATTCAGAAATACCGCTAAAACTTTTAAAAAAAGAATCGCCCATGGACCTTCAAAAATCTATTATTCATAATTTGAAAATTTTTTCATCATAGAATTAACCGTTCAGCACTTCATGTATTTTCTCAAGTAAATATGTAAGGCTGATCGGTTTCCGGATAAATACATCCTTCTCTTCCGGCCTGGAGCCTCCGGTATGGAATGATCCATATAATCCTGACATGAAAATCACATTAACAACCAAACGTTTTTTAGTGGCCCGCGCGTTTGAAAATATCTTTTATTATGGTTGATAACGTCTTTAAATAGTGTTACTTTCTTTTTAGTGAAATATTTAACAAGATAAAGTGTTCCGAAAAAAAGTTTGCTCTGAGCACTATTTTAACATGATTTTAAAGATATATTTGACGTGGATATAAATCTAATATGCGCAGACGGCACTGCCGTCATCGATCAAAACAACAAAATCATCGCTTTTAATAAAGCGGCCGTCAGAATAACCGGTTTTACAGAAGAACAGGTCATTCTGCATGATTATAATATGCTGTTCAGTAATTCGAAAAAGGACAGCGATACCATCCGCCAGGCGTTAAAATCAGGTGAATCCTTTTCAAATCTTTCATTAAATCTTTCCCGCGCCGATGGGCAGCAAGTCAACGTTCTTTCTTCCATCACTCCCATCAAACGATCTACAAAAGAGATTGTAAGCGTGGTTTTTGTCTTTCGCGATACCAGAGAAATGACCAGGCTGGCAGAATCTGTTCAGGAAAAAGCCAAAGAAATTATCAACGAAAAAAATAAGCTGGAAGCGATATTTAACAGCCGGTCGGAGGGTACTTTTACTATTGACAACGACTGGACAATCACTTCTTTTAACCGATCGGCCGAAAAAATATCCGGCCATTCCAGAATGGAAGCAATCGGCAAAAAATGCTGGGAACTATTCTGCTCGGATCTATGCCACAATAATTGTCATATGGAAGCCACCATGAAGGGCAAGGAAGTCTCACCTGACCGTGAACTCTGTATTCTTCATAAGGACGGTCATCGGGTTCCGGTCCGTGTCAATTCGGCTCCGCTATTTAACGCGGATGGTGAATGTATCGGCGGAGTGGAAACCTTTAGTGATATCTCGGAACTGAAAAACTTGGCGAATCACCTAAAGGAACGCTACAGTTTTGAAAATCTGATTGGCCGCAGTAAGTCGATGCAAAAAATTTACGCCTTGTTAAAAAATGTCGCCCAGAGCGATACGACCGTCCTGATAACCGGGGAAAGCGGTACCGGCAAGGAGCTGGTCGCCAGGGCACTGCACCTGAACTGCGCTCGCCGATCAAAACCCTTTATGGCATTAAACTGCAGCGCTTTTGTCGAATCACTTCTTGAGAGCGAGTTGTTCGGCCATGAGAAAGGTTCCTTTACCGGCGCCACGCGAACCCGGGCGGGACATTTTGAACTGGCAAATAAAGGAACGCTTTTTCTGGATGAGATTGGCGATCTTTCCCCCGCTGTTCAGGTAAAATTGCTGCGCGTCCTGGAGACAAAACAGTTTGAACGCGTTGGCGGATCCAAACCAATTCAAATGGATGTGCGCATTCTTGCGGCAACCAATAAAAGCCTGTATGAAGAAGTCAAAAAGGGCAGGTTCAGGGAAGATCTGTATTACCGGCTGAATGTCATCAATATTCATATGCCCCCTCTTCGCGAAAGAATGGATGATTTGCCGCTGTTAGTGGATCATTTTCTGCATAAATTCAGCCAAAAATTCAATAAAGAAATAAATGATATCTCATCTAAGGCCTATCGCACTCTGATGGATTATCACTGGCCGGGTAATATCAGAGAACTCGAAAATGTACTCGAGCATGCCTTTGTAATGTGTCATGAGATATCCATCCAAAGCGAGCACTTGCCGGAATGGCTGATGGTTAAAAATCAAACGAATTTAGAAGCATCTGTGAAAGACAGAGAAAATCCTCTTGAAAATGCGGAGAGTTCAATGATTCAGCAAACATTGCTGCAATTTAATAACAACCGAGCGAGAACGGCAGAAGCGCTGAACATTGATAAAAGCACTCTTTGGAGAAAAATGAGGAAATACGGATTATTGGATTTATAAAAAAATATAGGATATCGGTTCAACGCCCTTCTTTTTCAATTGCAGAAATGCAATCCCCTGACTTTAAGAAAAGCAAAGCTGCAACAACCGGTTTTACTTCAAGTTTGTCTTAGATTTTGTTTTCATTGTAGTTACCTAGTGAATTTATTCTGGCAGCCTTTTTGATATCATTTAATCCGTAATGATTAATCAGTGATCGAGCCATCAGTCAACAGGCAGGATATCCGGAAAGCCGTTTGTGAAACGCAGAAACTTTTGGGTACAACCAGCGCGCGTATGCCGGAGATCTCTGTTGGCCTGGATATCATATTTTCCAAAACATTCAGGAGGGCAATTCATATAATGGCTGCCTTTGGACCGGTCCCTTCCAGGAGGCTGGGAAACAGTCTTGGCATAAATAATTTGTCTGTAAAAATTTGTACTTATTCCTGTACATATTGCCGGATCGGAAATTTAAAAAGGACTAAAAACCGGCGGTGCGCCTTTTTCAGCCCTCAGGATATCTTTGCCGATATACAGGATTTGATCATTAAAATAAAAGAAAATAATGGTGAGATTGATTATCTGACGTTTGTGGCTAACGGAGAACCCACCCTGGATCAGAATCTGGGGAGAATTTTAGACCTTATCAGATTTTTCAATGTCAAATTGGCGGTTATAACCAATGGTTCCCTCCTGTATAAACCGGAAGTGCGGGATGATTTATGTAAAGCGGATTGGGTATCTGTCAAAATTGATTCCGTTGATGAGAAAATCTGGCAAAAAATCAACAGACCCCACCATCACTTAAATCTACAAATGATCATGGATGGTCAACTGCGGTTTGCCGATGACTTTAAGGGTTGTTTAAATACCGAAACGATGCTGGTCGAGGGGATCAATACATCTTCAACCAGTGTTCAGCAAACAGCCGATTTTATATCCAGGCTAAAACCTGCCCACGCTTACATATCCGTTCCAATCCGGCCGCCAGTCGATGAAAATGTTGTACAACCCACAGAAGAAACGGTGAACCGGGTTTATCAAATTTTTCAGGATCGGATCAAAAATGTGGAATGTTTATTGGATTACGAGAACATTTCCTTTGGGACAACGGGGGATGTTGAAAAAGGCCTGTTAAATATTCTTGCGGTCCACCCTATGCGGATAGACGCGCTGATAAAATATCTGCATAAATCAAATTGCGATTGGAGCATGGTAGAAAAATTGATGGCGCGAAGACAAATTGTTCGCATTCAATATCAGGGTAATCTTTTCTACTTAAGGCAGATGAATAAATTCAGCGCAAAAAGTGAAGCCCTATTCTGATTTTTAAATAGACAGTTCTGGCAGAGTTTTACAAAACATACTAATCTGTATTACACATCTGTAATAATTGCTGTCGATAAGCCATCACATATAATAAATTAAAGCGTCTCAAATATTTCATACAAAATAATTGCACAAGCGCATTCGGCAATCTCCGTGAAATTGCAGTTTTGCAATAACCAACCTAAGAATCCTACTTTATTCATGTTGTTTTTTATATAGTTACAGGAAATTTTTTTCTGGCATTGTATTTGTCTTTTATGTGGGAAAAAGGCAGCAAAAAGTTAACAGAGGGGCACTTCCATGATGGCAGAAAGAACAGATGGGTCACAGGATAGCTGGCAGAATATTTTTTGGAAATCACACAAGTACAATGAACGCACCAAAATTAAAAGCGGAACCTATTTAAGATCATTCTGTCCACATTGCATCAAAGAGCTTACCAGTGGAAACAAACTCTTTTTAGAACTGATTAGCTTTTCGGGTGAGACCGGACAATTAGAACTCAGCCCGTATCTAAATTCCTTTGAACATTGCACAACCATAAAATTATCCGAACCAGGAGAAGCACAGGATTTAAGATGTCCCCACTGCCACAAATCTTTGGTGGTCACTGAACGAAAATGCGGAATATGCAAATCGAGCGCGGCAAGTTTTCTAATCGGCAGTCCCACTCTGAAAGTGCCTTTCTTTATTTGTACAAAGATTGGCTGCCATTGGCACGCGCTTTCACCGGAACATGAAAAATTAATTATGATAGAAGACAGCGATGAATGGTAATTTCTTAAAAAACAAAAAATTATTAGCATTGATACTTTTGACGGTCCTTGCTTTCATAATCGGCTTTATGGGGTATTTATCAACAGCCGAATCATCATCCGGGAATCGTTTCTTTATGCATAATAAAGGGGGCGATGTCCTTTTTGAACATAGTCAACATCAGCAAACTGTGGAAAATTGCGCCGGATGCCATCATGAAATTCTCAGCGCGGATGAACGTGTAGAGTGTAATGAATGTCATGATGACATGGAAGCGGAATATTTTACGCACGCTGATTTAAAGCAGGTGGAATCACATCAATGCGTCACCTGCCATAAGATCGATGAGACCAGGAATCCACAGAACTGTAAAGTCTGTCATTCTAAGAATCAGGATGAAGAAACCAAGGGCGTTGACTGCTTAAAATGCCATGAGGATCCTGAGTACAACGCCGATCTCTTAAGCCATGATGAATTTTGTGAAATCGAAGGACACGAATGTACCGGATGCCATAACCCGCAAAGTTCAGAAGGAGTTTACCATCAGCAGTGTAATGATTGTCACCGGCTGGAAAATGAAAATTATTTTTTTGAACCGGACGGCAGTGTTCGTTGTCAGACCTGTCATTTGAAATAATTCGGCAATAAAGGACCGCCGGTTGATCAGACAAAGAAAGTACTAATCTAATGAAAAGAATAAAGCAATTAATTAAACCACTTGGTTCTGTTCCGGTCTGCAAGGAATGGCAGACGGAAATAATGGAATTAGCGGACCCTGTTTATGTCATTATCCCCCTGGAGTACCCCGGACAGATATTTTACAAACCGCTTGTCAGTATCGGAGATCAGGTCCGCAGATATCAGGTGATCGGCAGGTCAAAACTGGGGCATTGCGTTCATAGTTCCATCAGTGGCATTGTAAAGGATATTCTGCCTGTCTGGACCGCCCGAATCTTTAATGTTCCCGCTGTTCTTATACAGAGAAACAATGTACCCGCTTTGACGCCGGAAGAAATTTCAGAACAATTTCAGCAGGACCACAGCACTTTATCAACCGTAAAAAGGCTAAAAGCGCTCGGCATTATTTCTCCCTGGACCACTCCCGGCCAGTTTCATCATGAAGAAGAAGATACTTTTCCGGAAGTACACACCATCGTTGTTAAGGGGGTAAATGAAGAACCGACTCATTTTGTCTGTGAATCATTGCTAAAAATGGAACGTGAAAAACTGATTCGCGGTTTTCAGCAATTGGCGAATTTTGCTCCCCGCGGGCGAATTATTCTAACCGTTCCGGATCATCTCACGACTTTCGCCCGGGACGCCTTCGGAAAATATGCCGAAATTTCCGGTTTATCGTCGGAATACAAGGACAGAATAGAACGAGTGGTTGTTCCGCGTCTGAGCGGCACGGATATAGCAAACACTGAACCTTACCGGGCGCGCGGAGTGGCGGTGATATCCTGCGAAAATCTGCTCAACCTGGTTGACGCGGTGGAGGATGGAATTCCATTTGTAGATAAATATTTGACTATCAGCGGCACTGAAATTGACCGGCCGTTTATTCTGAAGGTTCCGATTGGAACAACTCTTCGGCATGTAATGAAGTTCCTGCATCTGAACACACAAAACTATTCGAGAATCCTTGTAGGCGGGCCGATGAAGGGAATCGCGATGTATACCGACCTGACTCCCTTAACCAAAACCAGCCACGGAATGTATCTGATGAAGGAATCGGAGATCCCCCTTGAAGTAAACCTAACCTGTATCAACTGCGGCCGATGCACACGGGTATGTCCTTCCCGTTTGCAGGTACATTTAATCGGGCGGTACGCGGAACATAATATGTTCATCGACGCAATGGATTTCAATCCGCAGCTTTGTCACGAGTGTGGTTTGTGCGGATATGTTTGCCCCGCCCATCGGCCGCTGGTACAGCTTATAAAAATGACTAAAAAATATATTGGAAAACAGGATGAATATGTCCAACAAGTTGAATGTAGCAGCAAATCCCCATTGGAGAGATGGGAGCTCGATTTTCACAATGCAGATATTATGGCTGCTGGCGATGCTTCCGGCAGTAATCGCGAGCCTGCTCAAATCAGGGGATAGCGTACTATCAGTATTCGCGTTGAGTATCGCGTTTTCGGTTACGGTAGACGCGATTCTCAGCAGATTTTTTCCTTCCAAGGATGAAAGCGCCAATTGGAATCCGGTCACTTTCGCGGTTCTGTTGGCGCTTTTGATGCCGCATAACGCAACCTGGTGGATGATTCTGACGGGTTGTTTTATCATGATTGGAGGCAAGCGGTTGTTCGGCGGACTAGGCGGCTACCCGGTCCATCCCGTTTTACTGGCTTTTGCCATGATGCAGGTCTCCTGGCCCGCCCGCTTTGATTATAGTTCTTCACTTATCGGAATCGACTGGGGCGTAAAAATGATCGAACCTATGCGACTGGTAAAAACTCTGGGAACGGGAGCTGAATCGTTATTTTCATACCGTGATCTTTTCCTTGGGAATCAGGTAGCGGGGACCGGCAATGCCATGGTCGTGTGGCTGCTTGCAGGTGGAATTTTTCTGATCATTACCAGACAAATCACCTGGCATATTCCCGTTTCATTTCTTGCTGGGGTTTTGATTAACGGAGCGCTGTTACATGGATTGGATCCGGCACAATTCCCGGCTCCCCTTTTTCAGATTTTATCGGGAAGCGCCATCTTTGCCGCGTTTTTTCTGGCAACCGAATCCACAACGTCTCCGGTCAATCCAATACCAATGTTGTTATACGGCTTAATAGGCGGATTGCTATTGGTGTTGATCCGCGCATTTTCAATTTTTCATGACGGGGTTGCATTTACGATTCTGCTGATGAATCTCTGCAATCCGCTGCTTGATAAAATCACACCGGCAGTGATTGGCCTGGAGGTAGAAAAGCATGCGTGAAGTGTTAAAATTAGCTGTGATTTTGACGCTGATATGTGGCGTGTCAGCCGGAACGCTCGAGGCGGTCAGGAATAATCTTGCCCCCAAAATAGAAATGCAAAACGATCTGCATGTACGTGGGCCCGCGCTTTCCGCCCTTATGCAAAAACCGGCGGATCAGATGCTGAAAAATAAGATAATATTCAACTGGGAAGATCATCCATATCCGATATTTTTCAGCGGCGCCAACGGTAAAACAACGAAGCTGGCGATCGAGGACATCGGAAAAGGCGGATATGGCGGAAATATTGTACTGATGCTGGGTATCGATCTTGATTCAGATAAACTGCTGGGTGTAGAAATTATCAACCATTCTGAGACACCCGGGGTTGGTTCTCAGATCGAAAAATCGTCTTTCAAAAAACAGTGGAACAACTTATCCGCCGTCAATTCAATTAATTTAAAATCGGGCGGTGGCCAGGTTGATGGTATTTCGGGCGCTACTTATTCTTCATCGGCGATGATCAACGGTTCAAATTCAATCATAAATCTTTACAAAGAGAAGAAATCGGAAATTATGGATAAGATTTCCCAACAACAGGCAAGATCCGGAGAAATAAAATGACCGCTAATCAACAAAAATTTCTAAAAACCCTCGTTCATGGATTCTGGAAGGATTTGCCGCCATTCAGACTTGTACTGGGCCTGTGTCCGGCGCTTGCCGTGACCGCAAGCGCGGAGAACGGGTTAGGTATGGGCCTGGCGGCCACCTTCGTACTGATTTTCAGCAATATGGCAATATCATCACTGAGAAATTTTATACCTGGTAAAGTTCGAATAGCAGGTTACATCGTCATCATCGCGACACTGGTGGTCATTGTCGAAATGATCATGAAAGCGTATTTCTTTTCACTGTCGCAGCAGCTCGGGATATTTATTCCTCTAATCGTTGTGAATTGCATCATATTGGGCCGGGCCGAAGCCTTTGCGTCCAGAAACCCGGTTTACCTGTCCTTAGCGGACGGATTCAGTATCGGCATGGGATATACGATTTCTCTGACGACGGTAGGAATAATACGTGAATTATTTGGCGCGGGTACATTTTTCGGGATAAATGTGGTCTGGAAATCCTTTGAACCGTTTGAATTTATGGTAAAAGCGCCCGGCGCTTTCATTTGCCTTGGGATACTTCTTGGCCTGATGAACGCCTGGAGCAGAAAACGCGGCGAGACTTTTATTCAAGCTTAGGAGCGGGAATGGATCTTTTACTATTAGCAATCAGCGCGATTTTTGTAAATAATATTCTGCTTGCCCAGTATCTGGGAAACTGCCCGTTTTGCGGCGTATCAAAAAAACTGACCACCTCCCTGGGTATGGGAGCCGCTGTAATATTTGTGGCCGTTTTAGCTTCAATTTTTACCTGGACTATTTACCATTATATACTGCACCCGTTTAAACTGGAATACATCCAAACGCTGGTGTTTATTCTGGTTATTGCCGCGCTGGTTCAACTGGTTGAAATATTCCTAAAAAAACAAAGCAGAGCGATTTACAACGCGATGGGAATCTATTTACCATTGATTACAACAAATTGCGCCGTGATGGGTATAGCTCTCTTAAATATCAAACATGAATTTGGATTCTGGCAAATGGTGATATTCTCACTGGCCAGTTCGGTTGGCTTTTCTCTGGCGCTCATTTTATTCGCCGGTTTACGTGAAAGGCTTCTGATTTCACCGCTGCCTAAAGCAATGCAGGGTACTGCCGCCGCTCTGGTTACGGCAGGTATAATGTCGTTGGCATTTCTCGGTTTCTCCGGGATGGCAACATAAATTAAACGAATACACTTCCGGGAACGATTATGTTATCAGTATGGGTATTATCCGGGATCGGCCTGATTGCCGCTCTCTGTCTTGGAGTCGCCAGTCACATCTTTTATGTAAAGGATGATCCGCGGATCCAGGGGGTTTTAAATATTTTACCGGGCGCCAATTGCGGCGGTTGCGGCTTCGCCGGATGCAGCGCCTGCGCCGAGGCGATTGTAAAAGGAGAAGCGCAGGTCAATGCCTGTGTGGTCGGACAGACTGAAGTCGCAAATCAAATCGCCGCTTACCTGGGTATGTCCGTTGTGGAAAGTGAGCCTCATATCGCTAATCCGGATTGCCGGGGCGGAAACAGGGCTCTGACAAAATATGATTACCTGGGTTTTGACGACTGCAGAGCCGCGATGTTATTTTATCGGGGCCCCCGATATTGCGACCATGGCTGTATTGGCCTCGGCACATGTGTAAAAGCATGTAAATTCAACGCGATCACGATGGGTGAAGACGGACTACCGCATTTTAATCCTGACCGGTGCGTGGGATGCGGTGAATGTGTCCGGGCTTGTCCCAAGGGGATTATCGCCTTGATCTCAGAAAAAACAAAAATCCTGCACTGGAATCAGTACACGGAATGTCTGGCGCCATGCCGTCAAAAATGTCCCGCGCAGATCGACATCCCAAAATATATTCATTATATCAAAGAGGGTAAATATGCCGAGGCGCTTCTGACGATTAAGGAGCATAACCCACTTCCGCTGACCTGCGGACGTGTTTGTCCGGAGCCCTGCGCCCTGGCCTGTCGCCGTCAGATTAAAGATGAACCCGTGGCGATAAATTATTTAAAACGGTTTGTGGCCGATTGGGAAATGGATTCCGGTCGCCGTCTGACCATTCCGGTCGCGCCGGATACACAAAAAAGAGTTGCTGTGATCGGTAGCGGACCGGGTGGACTTTCAGCGGCCTATTATCTGCGCAGACTGGGACATCAGGTGGTCATTTTTGAGAAAATGGACAAACTGGGCGGTATGCTTCGTTACGGCATCCCGGAATACAGGCTGCCGAAAAAAATTCTGGACTGGGAAATCGAAGGTATTTTGAACTTAGGTATTGAGGTCAAAACCGGCGTTGAATTTGGCGTCGATATTAAAATGGAAGATATACGCAATCAAAAATTTGATTCCGTTTTTGTGGCGGTAGGCGCCTGGGGCGAACATCAGCTGAATATTGAAGGACATGACGCGAAGGGTGTTATCAGCGGAATTAAATTTTTGGAAAAGTTTCAAAATGGTGAGAATGTCTCAACAGGTAAACAGGTGATCATCATCGGAGGAGGCAATACGGCAATCGACGCCGCCAGAAGCAGCAAACGACTGGGCGCTGAGAATGTAACCATCGTTTACCGGCGTTCGCGGAATGAAATGCCTGCAAATCCGGCGGAAATCGTAGCCGCCGAAGAGGAAGGCATCTCTATCAGATTTTTATCTTCACCAAACCGGATTATTACTCAAAACGGCTCCGTGGAAGCGCTGGAGATAACACAAATGGAACTCGGCGAACCCGATCCGAGTGGAAGACGGCGTCCGGTCCCGATTGAGGGCTCAGAAGAGCTTATTGCATGTGATATGATCATCGAAGCCGTCGGGCAAAAACCTGATATAGAGTTGCTGAAGAATGACCCCGCGCTGAAAATGATAAACTTCACGCATTGGGATACGATTGAGGCAGAAGAATCGACATTACAGACAGATATACCCTATGTGTTCACGGGTGGGGATTGCTTTACCGGACCCGGTCTTGTGGTGGAAGCGATCGCGGCGGGACGATATGCCGCCCGTTCCATTCATTTTTACATGACAGATGGTAAAATTCCGCCAATCCAGGACAGGCAGAAAGACTTTATCCCCGAGTCATTGCAAAAGTCGATTACCGGTGTTGAAACAAAACCGCGTGTTTATGAACCTGTCGTAACACTGGAAGATCGACTGGGAACGTTTAAAGAAGTAGAGGGAACCATTGATGAAGAGGATGCCCGCTACGAGGCTACACGATGTTTAAATTGCGGTATCTATTGTTATGATCAGGATGAGGAAGAATCGGTAAAGGAAGAGGCGGTTGTTTAATATCATTCAAAGAAAGTAAACATTTTGATTATGAAACTCTTTAAAAACGCGGAATCACGTTTATCGTTAGTGTTATGGGCGATTGCTTTGCATTCATTTATGGTTGGTCTGGGATTGATTATGCAGCCACCGGTCATCATGAAATTGTTCGGATTTAAGTCCTGCGGTGAGCATTTTTTCCCGGCCCAGGGCGGTGTTTTTCACATCGTAATGGCCTTTGCCTATGCGATGGCTGCCGGAAATCTGCAAAAAAACAGGGCGCTGGTCATTTTCTCCATCGGCGTCAAAGCGGCGGCAACCGTTTTTCTATTGATTTACTTTTTTGTAATTGAGTCAATATGGATGGTTCTGCTATCAGGCATCGGTGACGGTATTATGTGCCTGTTAATCTATGTGACTTACATTGGCTGGATCAATGAACTCAATCGGAGTAATGACGCGTCCATATCACCGAACCTTATTACTTCGTGATAATATTAAACTGAGTATCTAAATTATAGAGATATGAAATGGATAAAAAATTACCTGGTATCGTAGTAACCGGCGCGTCGGGATTTGTCGGACGGCATTTTCTTGAAGCCGCGGCCGGAAAATACAGACTGTTCTGTTTGGCAAGACGTTCTCAAAAAGAGGCCGGAATACCGGCTTATGAAAATTTGCGCTGGTCCCAGGTGGATATCGCGGACTGGGATGGTCTTCGCGATGTGGTACGCTGCATCAAGTCCCATGGCGGCGCTGATTTTGTTCTGCATCTGGCGGGATACTATGATTTCAGCAATATGGAGAATCCTGAGTACGAACGGACCAACGTAAACGGAACACGTCATATTTTAAAGCTGGCGAAATTATTGGGTGTTCGACGGTTCATTTTCGCCAGTTCTCTCGCCGCCTGTGAATTTCCGTCACCGGGTACCGCGGTGACGGAAACAACCCCACCTTCAGCCCGCTTCCCTTACGCGTGGAGCAAAAGAATGGGTGAGAAGATGATCCATGATCACGCGGGATGGTTCCCTTCGACAATCGTCAGGATGGCCGCGGTTTACAGCGACTGGTGCGAGTATCCGCCTCTTTATGTGTTTCTAAGCACCTGGCTATCAAAAAAATGGAACGCGCGTATTCTCGGAGGCCATGGAGAGTCAGCCGTCACTTATATTCATATAAATGATTTGATCAAAATTTTTATGCGTCTGTTTAAATTAAGTGATGAATTACCCAGAATCTGTACCTTTAATGCCAGTCCCAGTCATTCCACATCGCACCTTGATCTTTTTAAGGCATCAACTCAATATTATTTCGGGCAGAGTGTTAAAGCTCTTTCGATGCCAAAAATTCTCGCGGTACCCGGAATGGCCGTTCGGCAACTTATCGGCCGACTTACCGGTCATGAACCTTTTGAAAGGTTGTGGATGGCAAAATATATTGACAAAAAACTGGAAGTAAATTCCGATGCCACATTTAAAGAACTGGATTGGAGGCCCACTCCCCGCTATGATTTAAAGAGAAGATTACTTTTTTTGATCGAGAATATGAAAAATCATACTGACGCCTGGCAGCTGCGCAATGAAGCGGCGTTAAACAGAGTCGTACAACGGCCAAATCTTACCATCTATAATTTCCTGGTTGAAGCCGGTGATACTTTGATTGACGAGATGATTGGCTTGATCCGTGAACCATCGAACAAAGACCGTTTCCTGCCATATAATGACATGGATGATGAGTCGTTAAGGTGGTACATCAGGCTGTTATATCAGTTAATCTATACAACGATTCGTACCAGGGATCGTAAGTTAATTCTCAATTACGCTCAGATTATTGCTTACCGGCGATTTTTTGAAGGATATGACCAGACCATAGTGATCGGACTGATTAATACATTTGGTGATGTCATATCCCGTTATCTGATGAACAGACAGGATCTGAAGGATTTGCGTCATAGAATATACGATAACGTTAATCTAACTTTTCAGATTGTCACCGATGAAATTGAAGATACCTATGACCGCTTAAAGAGCCAGTCACCCGAGCGGCTGGAAAGTCTTAAAGATCAGAACATACAGCTTCCAATAAGCAGTGGAGATCTGGAGAGAGTGATTCATCAGCTGGAGGATATCTGTCAGGATACGCAGGATGAACGTCTGCCGTTTGGCCCGCATCAGTTGACCGATCTCATTCATCCCAAATAATCACGGTGGATATAAGCGCTGGAATTTTTAAAGACAATTTGCAGCCATTCACCGTAAAGCGCGGTTAGGGTCACTAACGTGTTTTGTCTCAGTGTGCCGATCACCTTGCCATCGAATCCCGGCTTGCTGCGGACATTCAGGACAACCGTCCGGTCTTTTTGCTGTTGATATCCGGCCGGCCGCGAACGTTGAGCAGATTGACCGTCACTCTTCCCTGCATAAAGAGGCTCCTTTTTAGCATGAAAAAGATTTCGCTCGCACAGTTACGAAATGGTGAATGAAAAGTACTTCAAAGATTTATCTAAAAAAAAATGCCTGTTTATACCGGATAAGGATTAAACAGGCACCACGCTAAAGATTCTCTTGTTTTGTATTGCAAAGATGATGATAATAATGTCAAAGGCTGCCGGAGCAGCGGTGTTTGGAAAAAAGTTGTAATAAATATAAGTCCCGGTTTAGAAAATGGCAAAGACTAAGAAAAAAAGTTTGACATTTGTTAATGCGCTGAGCTCACTTTTTTCCGACTCATTTTTTTGAAATTTATACTACTTCCTTCTTTTTTAAACCAGCATGGACTGAATCTTTCAAAACATCTCGATCCTCATTTCATCCAATTACTATGAAATATTTCAAAGCTAATTCGGGTTATTAAAACTATATATCGCTTAACGACCGATTTATATTTAAAATTATTAATGAAACATTGTTTAACTCCGAGTGAACAATCTATAGCTCTTCACTAATCATTAGGAATCAATAAGGTTCAAAAAATGAATCCTTCAATTCATGGAAACGATCCCGCTATTTATGAGCAGCTTATCCAGTCAATGACGGTCGGAGTGATCGTACATGCCGATGATAGTCAAATAATCTCTGCCAATCCCGCCGCCGAGAAATTACTGGGTATATCCATTGATCAATTACAAGGCCGAAAATCAATCGATCCGAGATGGAAGGCCATTCATTTGGATGGTACGATTTCTCCCGGTGAAACTCACCCGGCAATGGTTGCATTAAAGACCGGTAAGCCGGTAACCGGGGTAATAATAGGGGTTTTTCACCCCAAACTAAATGAACACCGTTGGTTTGAAGTGGATGCTATTCCTTTGTTTAAGCATGGCCGGCCAAAGCCATATCAGGTTTTCACAACATTTAAAGATATCACAGGCCAAATTTATACCGAAAAGCAGTTAAGCAAATATCGTGAGGAACTGGAAGAATTAGTTGATGAGCGTACCGGTAAACTCAGGGAAAATGAGCGGGTATTATCGACCCTTATCTCTAATTTACCGGGTATGGTTTATAAGTGCCAAAACGATAAAAACTGGACCATGGATTTTATAAGCGCCGGTTGTGAAACACTGACAGGCTACACGCCTGATGAGATAATTCATGACGAAAATATCAATTACAATCAAATTATTCATCCTGATGATCGAAATATGGTTTGGGACGAAATACAAACCGCGCTGGAGAACAAACAACCGTTTAAAATAATGTACCGGATCCTAACTAAATCCGGACGCTCCAAATGGGTTTTTGAGCAGGGGCAGGGTATTTATGGGCCCAATTTCGATGTTGTCCATATTGAGGGGTATATCAGTGACGCGACAGAGCGAAAGGAAATTGAAGACGCGGGAAAACTGGAACAGATTTGGCTTTTTATCCAAAATGAACTGCTGAATGAGATTTCCAAAGGTCTTAATAAACGACAAATTATCAATCAGACTGTTACACAGCTCAGCAACTTTTTCCCGCGCTATAGGATTACCTATTCCATTCTGGATAATGAAGGTATATTGAAAATTTTATATTCCACAGATCCTCCGGATATGATTGAATTGCAAGGACGTACATTTGACCTGAACCCGGCGCCGGTTTATCTCCGCGCGATAAAGGAAGGAACAACCACAATTATCGGTGATATTACCAGGGATCACAGGCTTGGAGCATTGGTGGCGGAATTAAAAAAAATAAACATACTTGCTATCATGGGTTTTCCTGTTGATCATTCTGAGAATATTCAGGGAATCTTGATATTTGGAGCATCAGAACCCATGGAATGGCCGGAGAGCGAGGTCAAACTCTTCAGAGATATTGCCGATTTTCTGTCCCTGGTAATAAAAAAAGTCCGCGCTGAGGAGAAACGAACCGAAGCGGAGAGAGTCCTCGGACTTGCCAAAGAAAGATATCAAAGTCTTTTTACAAACCTGCATGAAGGATTCGCGCTTTTAGAAACGGCTTATAGCGAGGAAAGACAGATTCAGGAATTGCGGGTACTGGAGGTAAATCCTGCGTTTGAAAGGATCTTAGGCCTTAAAAGAGAAAATGTTATCAGAGAAAATGTAAATGATCTCGTTTTGGATTCCGGTAAAAATTTTATACAAAAATTAATTAAGGTCGCGATGGAAGGCCAATCCATTCAGTTTCAGTATCATTTTGAAAAAATTAACGGATATTTTGAATTCCATGCCTACCAGCCTCAGGCAGGACTGGTCGCCATTTTGTTTTTTGATATTTCCGAGAGAAAAGCTCTGGAAGAACAGCTGCTGCAGGCACAAAAGCTTGAAGCGATTGGACTGCTGGCCGGAGGAATCGCCCATGATTTTAATAATCTGTTGACGGTCATCATGGGATACAGCAACATGCTGCTCACAATGACGATGGGAAAAGAGGATAATGCGCAGGTGAGAATGCTTACACAGATCCAGAAAGCCGGCGAAAAAGCTTCTTCATTAACCAATCAACTGCTGGCTTTCAGCAGAAAGCAGATTATTCAGCCGAAGATTCTGAACATCAACGAGATTATCAAAGATTCGGAAAAAATCCTGCGGCGTTTGATCGGAGAAGATATCGAGTTAAAAGCCAATTATGACAAATTATTATCATCCGTAAAAGCAGACCCCGGACAGATAAACCAGATTATCATGAATCTGGCGGTGAATGCCAGAGACGCGATGCCTATGGGAGGAAGACTTTCGATTGAGACAAAAAATATCCATCTCGATGATGAGTATGTAACGCATCATCTATCGGTGAAACCCGGTCAGTATGTCATGATCGCCATCAGCGACAACGGTAAGGGAATGAGTCCGGAGATAAAAGCGAAAATCTTCGAGCCCTTCTTCACTACCAAAGGCAAGGGTAAGGGTACAGGCCTGGGGCTCTCGACGGTGTATGGGATAGTAAAGCAGAGCGGCGGCGATATCTGGGTTTACAGTGAACCTGATAAGGGTACTTCCTTTAAAATATATTTACCGGTTTTCCAGGGAACTGAGCGCATTGCGGATGAAATATCCGTCACGCCCCGATCACTGACCGGGACTGAGACCATATTAATCGTCGAAGATGACAGCGCTTTACGTGAACTGACTAAATTAACGCTAACAGGCTATGGATATAAAATTCTTGAAGCATCCAAAGGATCTGAAGCGCTCGAGATCTGCAAAAACAATCCGGGTGAAATAGATTTTCTGTTGACAGATGTGGTATTACCAAGGATGAGCGGCAAAGAAGCGGCTGATAAAATCGCTAAAATGTGTCCCGGAATAAAAATCCTGTTTATGTCCGGTTACACCGATGAGGCCATTGCCCGGCATGGGGTGCTTGAAGAAGGCATCAACCTGCTTCAGAAGCCATT
>JACDJC010001016.1_pt1 | contig 27414 bp, 25 predicted proteins | sample 7454191 | NCBI WGS metagenome assembly JACDJC01 (sample SAMN14253291, study PRJNA609438) | sludge metagenome | isolation source: sludge after 25d culture with pyrite and EDTA | collected 2018-12-20 | reverse complement strand
CAGTGCCCGCCCTACAATCGCCGCGCCGTAGGGCGGGCACTGCCCGCCGGCTCTTGCCGCGGTATTCAATCGAGAGCTGATCAAGAGACCGCACTGTGCGGGGGAAGCAAATGCAACGCCTCGCAGCGGTTGCACCATTCGAAGGAGAACGCTGAGTCGACCTCAAACATCATTTGGCCGCATCAATTGTGGCTGGAAATGCGTATCAACCCGTTACCGGCGCCGCCGGCAAGGAAGTCGCCGTCGCCGCTGTCACAGCCCGGTCCCGGCCGGTGTTCTTGGCTTCGTAAAGCGCCGCATCGGCTCGCCTGATCAGCCCGGCGGCGTCATCACCGGCGGCGGACTGCGCCACGCCGATACTGATAGTCACCGCACGATGCGGCCACGCAAAGGCGCGAAACGCTTCCAGTACCCGTGTTGCCACCTCGCCCGCCTTGATCACATCGATGGCCGGCAGCAACAAGGCGAACTCCTCGCCGCCATAGCGCGCGGCCAGATCCGACGGACGCACCGCGGCATCGAGCATGCGGCCGGTGATGCGCAGTACCTCGTCGCCAGCCAGGTGGCCGAAGTCATCGTTGTAGTTCTTGAACCGGTCCAGATCGAGCATCAACAGCGAGAACTCGGTGTCGTGCTCGCGATGCCCCTGCAGCAGGCTGGTCAGCGCATCGTCGAACGCACGCCGGTTGGCCAGCCCGGTCAGGACGTCGGTGTCGGCATCGGTGCGCAACTGCGCCGACTCCCGCCGGTGTCGTTCCAGCTTGTCCAGCAGCAGCGCCACCCACCAGATCAGCCACGCCACCGCACCACCACTGAAGACCGCCATCAGCGCAAACGTCAGCACGTCGGGCAGGCCAAGCCAGGACTGAAGGAGCTGGAACACGTAGGCGAACACCACCGGCAGCAACAGCGCCGGCAACAGCAGGCGGCGCGCAAACGTGCCGCCCAGGGTGGCGGCCGTCGCCACCCGGGTAAGCCCGGTGGTCGGCGCGGCGGACAACCAGCCCAGCGTCGCCAGCAGCAACAGCAAGGCGGTCTGGATCGGCACCTGGCTGAACAGCGAATGGTCCGTGCCAGCCAACGCAAAGCCGTGCGCGGCCAGTCCGGTCATGGCAATCGTCAGCAAGGTGATGGCCAGTGCCTCGCGCAACCATAACCATCGACGCACGGATACCAGCAGGCCCAGGCCGCCAAGCAACACCAGCGCCACGGCGACCAGTTCACTCATGCGACGGGGCAACAGCCCGGCTATACGCGATGGCGAACTGCCAAACCCATGATCGATACCCGGATCCAGCGCAAGGATGTGTTCGCCAAGCGTAGCGACGCCGATGCCCAGCACCAGCAGCGACAGCACGGGCCCGACGCGAGATCGCCACCGACCCGCGGCGTGGCTGAGCAGCAGTGCCGCACCGGACAGGGTAAACCCGATCGCCGCGCTGGCGGTCATCGACGGATGCCCGGGCAACACCGTGGTCAATCGCGGCAAGCCCCACCACCAGCCCGCCAATGCCGCCAGCCCGACCCCGCACATCAGCACGCCGACGATACGCGAGAAATATCGGAAACTCCGCACGACCCGCGGGTCCTGATGAAAAGACACTGTCGTCATGTCACCTATCCCCCCCTTCCCGGGCCGGCAACCATCGATAGACGGATCCCATGCCGACGTGGGTGCACTGCCACCCAAGCATCTGGTTCCGGTTGACACCCGTCAAGCCCGATTCCCCGGCACTGTGCCACAGTCTGCCCACGAGCCATCCGGGCGATTCCCGAACGAGGCGCGACACCCATGATGATCTACAGCTGTCACGGTGCCGCCAAGCAAGTGACCGGCTCCTGTCACCTGATCACCTGCAACGACCACCGCGTGCTGATCGATTGCGGCCTGTTCCAGGGCAGCGAGGAGGTCGAGCGGGCCAACGCCGAACCGTTCGGCTTCGATCCGGCCGGCATCGACGTGCTGCTGCTGACCCATGCCCACCTGGATCACTGCGGGCGGATTCCACTACTGGTACGCCAGGGCTTCCGCGGTCGCATCATCACCACCGCCGCCACCCACGAGCTGGCGCGGATCGTGATGCTCGACTCGGCCGGCATCCAGGAAGAGGAAGCCCGGCGGGCCCAGCGCAACAACCGCCGCGGCGAGGTGATCGCACCACCGCTGTACACACTGGACGACGCGCTGCATGCGCTGGATTTCTTTGCTCCGGATGTGGGCTACGACGAGACCGTGCCGGTGGTGGACGGCATCACCGCCCGTTTCCTGGACGCCGGCCATATCCTCGGCTCCGCTTCGATCCTGCTGCAACTGGACGATGGCAAACAACAACGCAGCATGTTGTTCTCCGGCGACCTGGGCAATCCAGGCCGCCCGATCCTGCGCAATCCCACGCCTGCGCCAGCGGCCGACTATGTGGTGATGGAGAGCACCTACGGCGACCGCCCGCACCGCTCGGTGCCGGATTCGGTCGAGGAGATGTACCAGGCAATCCGCGATACGATTGACCGGCGCGGCAACGTGGTGATCCCCAGCTTCGCACTGGAGCGCACCCAGGAGATCCTCTACTACCTGCACCGCGGCATCCGCAGCGGCGCGATCCCGCAACACGTGCGGGTCTTCCTGGATTCGCCGATGGCGATCTCCGCCACCGAGATTTTTCGGCGGCATCCGGAATGTTTCGACGACGACTTCCGCGACGAACTGCAGCACGGCGACCCGTTCGCGATGCCCGGCCTGCACTTCACCCGCGAGACGGCCGAGTCGATGGCGATCAACAACATCGACAGCGGCGCGATCATCCTGGCCGGTTCGGGCATGTGCAATGGCGGGCGCGTGCGCCACCACCTCAAGCACAACCTGGGGCGCCAGCGCTGCAGCGTGGTGTTCGTCGGCTATGCCGCCGAAGGCACCCTGGCGCGACGCATCGTCGACGGCGCCGCCAGCGTGCGCATCTTCAACGAGGACATTCCGGTGCGCGCGCAGGTATGGACCATCAATGGCTTCTCGGCACACGCCGACCAGCCCTCGCTGCTGGCATGGCTGGGCGAGGCGCCACGACGCAAGGTATTCCTGGTGCATGGCGAATACGGTCGCGGCATGCATGCCCTGCAGGAAGTACTCGAGCAGCGCGACGTCGCCTGTCAGCTGCCGGGCCTGCACGAGCCGATCAAGATCGACTGACCCAGGCCGCGCGGATGCCGGTACGAAAGTCGGGGGTGTTGTTGACCTCCGCATCCAACCCTCGAATCAGCGCGGGGCTGCAGCGCGACCGGCCATCCGCGGCCCGCATCAGCGAGGCGCTTTCGACACCCTGCCGAAGCGTGCTTCGCAATTGACTACGATCAAATGCGCAATTTCCTGCGGCTCTAGACTAGACTCGCTGTGGAAGCGGATCTAGTGGCAAGAAGATTCGATGGTTCTTGATGTTCTCCGGCACGGCTTCAATCGACTTCGGGGGTAACTACGCATGAAGCGGACTATGGCTCTGACGCCTCAATGGCTGGCCGGCGTCCGCACGCGCCTGCTGTCATCGTCGCAGTCGTTCCGGAACGTGAGGCATGGTCGACTGGTCAAGCCCGTGTTGCGCACCGGATTATGGGTGTTGCTGGGCGCGTGGCTGGCGATCCTGCCGACCCAAAACGCATCGGCCATGCCCGAGTTCGCACGTCGCTACAACCTCAGCTGTGCAGCCTGCCACTCCGCGTTCCCGCGTCTGAACAAGTTCGGCGAGCATTTCGCCGATAGCAACATGCGTCTGCCGAACTGGATGGAAACGGCCGATCAGCTCGGCGACGATCGCCTGGCGCTGCCCGACCACGTTCCAATTGCCCTCCGCGCCCAGGCCTATGCGCAGGCGCGCCAAGGCAAGGCGATCGATCCGGTCACGGGAGTCAGTGAGTACGCGGCAACGGACTTCCAGTCGCCGTATCTGATCAAGCTCCTGTCCAGCGCGCCACTGAGCAAGGACATCACCTATTACTTCTACGCCATCCTGGCGGAGAAGGGCGGCAACGGCGAAGTCGTGGTCGAGGATGCCTGGTTTCGCCACGCCAACATCCTGGGCAGCGGCATCGGCATGATGCTCGGCCAGTTCTCGCTCTCCGACTCGATGTTTCCACGCGAGATACGCCTGCCGTTCCAGGACTTCATGGTCTATCGCATGGCCGGAATCACCTATGACCGAGGAGTGTTGTTCGACCGTGATGTCGGGCCCTTCGGCATCGACCTCGGCTTTACCAACGGCAACGGCATCCACGACAACCTCAACCTCAACGGTACCGGTTATGCCCGCCCGGACCGGATGTTCGACAACGACAGCTCCAAGACCGCCTTTGCCCACCTTGGTACTGACATCGGACCGGTGGGCGTGGGCCTGTTCGCGGCTTCCGGCAAACAGCGCAGCGCCACCGGACCGGCCGGCATGGACAGAACCCGCCGCAATACCGACAAGCGCATCGTCGGCCTCGACGCCGCTGGCGACATCGGCGGTGATGTCCACTGGTACGCCCAGTATCTATGGAATACCTGGGACGGGTTTCTGGAGATCGATCCGACGCGCGCGTATCGCTGGAATGGCGGTTTTGCCGGCGTCGACTGGATCCCCAATGAGCGCTGGGCATTCTCGGCGCTGTACAACTACGCCGGGGCGGGCGACTTCGCGCGCACGAACACCATCTACGAAGGGATCGCCATCAACAGCCTCAGCCTCACCGCGGCGCACTACTTCATGCGCAACGTCAAGGGCATCATCGAGGTCAACATCGATTTCCTGAGCAAGACCACGCCCACCGGTCCCTATTTCACCGGCCACCTGAGCCGCGAGAACTACATCCTGTTCGGCTTTGACACCGCGTTCTGACATGCGCTCCCGCCGCTACCCGGCCTGGCCATGGATGTGCGCCGGCGCCGCTGCGTTTGCTCTTGTCGTCAGCGGCAACCTCAACGCGCAGGCGTTGCAGGTCGGCACGCTGCGCATCGAATCCGTGCCCGCGGGGGCCGAGGTCGAACTGATCGGCGGCAAGGCCGGCACCACGCCACTGACGGTCAGCGAACGCGACATCTATCCGAACAACTACCCGGACGCACGCGCCGACCTGTATGGCACGATCACCCTGCGTCATCCCGGCTGCGAGCCGTTGCGCCATCGTGTGACGCTGAGCGACCTCAAGCAGGATCTGCATCTGCGCCTGGACTGTGTCGCCACCGCGATGCAGGCTGCCGCACCGTCGCTCCCGCCGGCGCCGGTACCATCGACCGCGCAGACCCCATCGACCGCACCGGCGCCATCGACACCACCGCAAACGATGCCGCAACGCCGGCTGCGCCAACTTCAGGTACTGCAGGAATTGCTGGACGAAGGGCTTATCAGCCCGGCCGAGGAACAACGGGTGCGACGGCGGATCCTGCAGCTCGACATGCGAGGGGAAAATCAGGAATGATCGCCGCCGGCGACGATTCCGAGGTGACCCGTCGTTGCCACAGCGCCACATCGGCCTTGGGAACCGAGTATTCCGACGGGAACATCCGCCACCCTGACCGGATGGCCTACCGCATCGGGCACAAGCCGGCGTAGACTGCCAAAGCCGCTGCAGTGACCCGCCGCTGCGGCACGATGAGGAGCATTCACATCCAGCCCGGCCCCTCACCGTACGGCAGCGGACGCTCGGAAGATATGCCTCGGCTTGATCTAGATCAGACCGAGTGTTCAACAGAATTCTTACACTCTATGCACTTTGCGCGTGAATCCAACATGGAAGCGGGTCAGTGGAAGTCGACGTTTCCCGGCAATACTCGAACCAACCCAGGGGTAATCGCATGACACAGCGGATCACTGATCTGACGCTTTCCGTGCTGGCCAGTGTGGCGGCATTCCTATTGTCGTGGCCGTTCTGGCGCGATTTTGAGTACTGGCCCGAATCGCACGTGGCCTGGTGGATCTATTTCGTGCTCGGCTTCGTGCTGTCGGTCTACGTGTTCTACATTTTCATCGACAGCCTGCACATCCTGTTTCTGCATGGCAAGGAGGAAGCCGCCGCGCCAACAGCGGCCGACCCAAGCCTGGCCGCAAACAAAGGGGAACGTTCATGAGTTGCGGAGTAGGGGGTAGCAGCTGCGAGACGCCACGCCGGCGCGGTGCGCTGATCATGCTGGCGGTGATGACCGCGATCTTCATTGTCCTGTCGGTCTTTTCGTTCCTGAAATCACGTGGCCAGACGACACCGGACACGATCACCTATGGCAAGTACACCGCCGATGATGGCAAACGGGTGTTCCAGGCCTACAACTGCATGGGTTGTCACACGATCGTCGGCAACGGCGCCTACCTGGGGCCGGATCTGACCACCGAATACAAACGCATGGGACCGGCGTGGCTCGCGGCGTTCCTGCCCTCGGCAGGCGGTTGGCCGACCATGGGTGCAGTCCGTGCCCAACTACTGGATCCCGATCTGCAGGCCGATACCGGCACCGATTCGATCGAGGCCTACCTGAATAAATTCCCCGACGTGGCGGACGCCATCGAGCGACGCGGTGGCCACACCACCATGATGCCCAACCTGCCCTTCAGCAAGGACGAGATCGGTCAGCTGATCGCCTATCTCAAGTACACCTCGGCCATGAACACCGAGGGCTGGCCGCCGAAAATCCAGGTGGCAGGGCTCGATCGTCGCCTGCAGCTTGCGCACGGCACCGCCACCACTCCGCCAGCTCCTGCGTCGGCAGCACCGGAGTCGGCCAATGGCGCGCCAGATCCCGTAGCGGAAGGAGAGCAGCTGGCCAAGGACACCGGTTGCCTCGCCTGTCACGCGACCGATGAGAAGCGTTTGGTTGGCCCCGGCTGGGGTGGCCTGTACAACTCGACCACCAGCCTTGCCGATGGCAGCACGGTCACCGTCGACGATGCCTACCTGCGGGAATCGATCCTTCAACCCCACGCAAAGATTGTGGCCGGTTATCCCGACGTCATGCCCGCCTATGACACCTTGCTGACGGACGATCAAGTCAATGCGATCGTGGCCTACCTCCACACCTTGGAGAAGCAGTGATGCAGATTGAATACCAGACCCAAAGGCTCAGCCTGCGCTTCTTCATGCTGATGCTCGTACTGTTCATGTTCCAGGTGGCTTACGGCATGCTCCTGGCGGCCCAGCAGGCTGACCCGACCTTGCTTGCCGGCGTGCTGAACTTCAACGTCGCCCGTGCCGAGCATCTCAATCTCGGCATCATGTGGATCGTGAGTGGCTTCATCGGCGCAATCCTGTTTGTCGGACCGTTGCTTTCCAAGCGCGAGATGGTCGCGCCATGGCTGATCAAGTTCCTGTTCTACGCGGTAATCGCCATTGTGCTGTGGAACTTCTTCACCCAGTTCCTGGCCGAACGCGGTATCGCTGGCTGGTGGCTGGGGCAGCCGTGGTTCCAGCAGGGCCTGGAGTATCTCGAGGCCGGACGGATTGCCGGTGTACTGATCTTGGTCGGCTTCGCCATTGTGTGTTACGTGGTGCTACGCACGTTCCCGCCGGTACGCGAGTGGAACGAGATCCACTGGGGACTCGGCCTGGGCGTTACTGCACTGATGGTGGTATGGGTATTCGGCCTGTTCTACGTGGAGCGGCTGGACCTGCAGGAATATTTCCGCTGGTTCGTGGTGCATTACTGGGTGGAAGGCGTGTGGGAAGTCATCCACATCAGCCTGATCGGCATGTTCCTGGTATTGATGTTCAAGGCCGACGTCAAGTCGGTGGGCTTTGCGGTGTTCTGGGGCATCACCCTGGTGTGGCTGTCCGGGCTGATCGGCAATGCGCATCACTACTTCTGGATCGGCACGCCGGAGTTCTGGCAGTTCTGGGGTTCGCTGTTCAGTGCGCTGGAGCCGTTGCCGCTGGTGTTCTGCTTCTGGCACATCTACCTGGATGCCCACACCAACAAACGTCCACTGGAAAACGCACCGGCGTTCTATTTCATCCTTGGCTCGACCGTACTGGAGCTGGTCGGCGCGGGCATCCTCGGTTTCGTAATGACCTTTGCACTCACCAACGTCTGGTCGCACGGCACCTGGGTCACCGCCGGACACGCACATCTGGCGCTGTTTGGCACCTTCGGCATGCTCGGCATTGCCGCCGCCTACTACGCCATTCCAATCATGCGCAAGGTTCCGAACTACGACCAACGGCTGGGCAAGCTCGCGTTCTGGCTGGTGTTCACCGGCATCATGGGCATGGCCTTCGCGTTCTCGATCGGCGGCACGGTACAGGTCTACGTCTACCGCATCCTGGGTCTGGAATGGTTTGGCGGCGATGTCTCGCCTGCGATGGCCATCTACAAGCTGATGCTGCCGATGTTCGGCCTGGTCTTCACAACAGGTGCCGGCATCCTTGCCTACGACTTGTTCACGCTGGGGCGGCGGGTACAGGTTCCGGCCGGCAATGATCCGCGCGAAGCAGCCCATGACGATGTGGCGACGCCGCACGCGGCCACCGGCTGGTACCGTCCGCTCACCGGTTTCGAGTCAGGCATCTGGCTGATGGCCATGTGGGTGTTCGGGATGATCATTACGTTCAGCCTGCTCAGCTTCAACCTGCCTATCGTGCGCACGGGCGGTGATCCGACCTTGCCCTATCTGCTGGCTGGCGTGGGCTACCCGGGGCTGTTGCTGGTGACACTTGGGTTTGTGTGGCGCTTCCTGGCTTCGCTGCAAGCACGTACTGCAGTGACGGAAGACGTCGCCGATCCGGCCATGCTGCCGGCGCAAGCCTGAGGCTTACCCGCCCGGACATGGCGGGTGATGGAAACGAGGGGTCGCCAGGTTTTCCTGGCGGCCCCTTTCTGCGTCAGCAGCCCCGTTCGTGCCGGGTGGCGATCCCTGTTCCAGGCGCAAGGGAGGGACCCGGCGCCAGGATTGGCATGCCGGAACCGTGGTCAGCCATGAAAATTCAGCGGCACGTTGGCCTGCCAGCGATCGGCGTGTCACGCCCTCCGGCGGCCCGGCAAGACGGTGCTGGCCGCTACCTTGCGCGCGGATGCGATAATAGAGGTTCTGCAGGCAATCGAATCGAGCAGTCATGGGCACAGTTCAACTCAGTTACAGCACGTTTGGTCTGACCAACCTGGATTTCCTGGCGGCCATCGACGCGGTCGGTGCTGCCGGATACGAAGGCATCGAGATTTCCTTCCACCGCGATCAGTTCAACCCGTTCAACATCGACGACGACTATCTGGCCACCGTGCGGCAACGCCTGGCCGCCGCAGGGGTGGAAGGCGCCTGCGTCGCCACCGCCTCACATTTCTTCGACCCGCTACGGCCACACGAGCCCTCGTTGATGGATCCGGACCTGGCCGGGCGCAAGCGCCGCATCGACCTGGTCAAGCGCGGCATCCATGTCGCACGCCAACTGGGCATCTCGCTGGTCACCTTCGGCAGCGGCTTCATCCGCGCCGAACACGTCTTGAACCCGTCGATCGATCCCCACGCCCTGCTGGTGGACAGCATCCGCCAGTGCCTGGGCGAAATTCGCCCCGACGAGGACATCACGCTGTTGATCGAACCGGAGCCGGGCATGCTGATCGAGACGATCGACGATGGCTTGGCACTGATCGAGGAAGTCGGCTCGCCGCATTTCCGGCTCCACGTCGACATGTGCCACGCGTACTGCTCCGAGCCCGATTACATCGCGGCGCTGGCCCGGGCCGCCCCGCTGACGCGCTACCTGCATATTTCGGACACGCGCCAGGGTTACAACCTGAAGATCGTCAACGATGCCGACGAGCTGGCCTTCGACCTGGGCTTTGCCAGCACCCTGGTCTACTTCCCGCAAACCGCCGACTACCTGCTGGTGGACGCCAACCACCCGCTGTACTTCAGCGACGCACCACCGAGTCCGGAACAGACGCGACGCATCGAGGTTCTGCTCAAACGCGCCGGCGTGGACAAGGCTGCAACCCGGGTGGATTACGCCAGCCTGTATGCTGGCAGCTCACCGCTGGACGACGAGATCTTCACCTACCTGATCTCCGTGCCCGGTCTGAGTTTCGATGTGCTGGAGCGGGCGCGGCCAATTATCGCCTGGCTGCGCGGGGTCAGGAACCCGCCGCTGGTCGAGCGGATGGTGGCCAACACCTTGACCGGGGTCGTTCACTTCCACGAAATCCCCGGCGAGGGAACACTGGACTTCGCGGCCAGCTTCAAGGCGCTCACCGACCACGGCTTCTCCGGTTACGGCGCCGTCGAGCTGTACCACCATGTCGCCTCGTGGGAGAAGGCCCTCGCCGACAGCTACCGGCACCTGAGCACATTCACGGCAGCGCCGGGCGAGTCGCCGGCACCGGCCCAACTCCGCGAGGAGAACCGCTGATGATCGCGGTAACAGAACTGGGTTGGGATCCGCAACTGGTCGGCGAACTGGATCATCGCCTGCTCAAGGCACCCCACGTGAAACTGCGCTCCGCGCGCAACGGCCCGCGCGGCGACGTGGTCTATTGCGTCGATCTGCGCGTGAGCCTCCCGAATGCCGACCAGTATCTGTCCAGTACCGAGCTGCACTCGGTCGAGCACTTCCTGCTGGAGGGATTTCAGCGTTATCTGCCGGAGAACTTCCTCTCGGTGGGCATCATGGGTTGCCAGACCGGTTTCTACCTGACCTTCCTCAACGAGGGGCGCACCGAAGTCCTGTGCGACGCGTTGGCGGACATCCTGACCGACATGCTCGGCGCCGGCGCCGTGCCGTATCAGCGCATCGACCAGTGCGGCAACTACCAGAACCACAATCTCGAACTGGCGCAGGGCGTGGCCCGGCGCCTGCTGCAGGCAAGACCACACTGGCTGGAGGCAGCATGAGCCACGCCGCCACCCGCTGGCATGTCAGCCACCAGCGTCCGATCGCATACGACATCATCAGCACGGCCAACCTGCTCGACCCGCAAAACAGCGCCTTGCTGTCGTGCGGCCGGAACAACCCCGGACGCAGGTTCGTGGTCGTCGATGAGCATGTCGCCCAACATGGGGCGGCAGCGCTCGACGCGTATTTCGCACACCACGGCATCGATGCCCGGATCGTGCACTTTCCCGGCGGCGAGGCCGCCAAGACGGTGGACGCCTACCTGGACATCCTGCACCAACTGGACGACTTTCCGATCCACCGCCGGGATGAGCCGATCATCGCCATCGGCGGCGGCGTGCTGACCGACGTGGTCGGCTTCGTCGCCAGCAGCTACCGTCGCGGCGTGCCGCATATCAAGGTGCCGACCACGTTGATGGGCTATGTCGACGCTTCGGTGGGGGTCAAGACCGGGGTCAATTTCAACGGTCACAAGAACCGCCTCGGCGCCTTCGAGCCGCCGCTGCAAGTGCTGCTCGACCGCGCCTTCCTGACCACGCTGCCACGCCGGCACATTCTCAATGGCGTGTGCGAGATCATCAAGCTGGCGGTGATCAAGGACGCCACCCTGTTCGCGCAACTCGAGCAGCATGGTCCCGATGCCATCACCGCCTGTTTCCAGAATGACGAAGGCGGCAGGATTCTCGACCGCGCCATCTCCGCGATGCTGGAGGAGCTGCAGCCGAACCTGTTCGAGGACGAGCTGGCCCGCAACGTGGACTTCGGCCACACTTTCAGCTATGGACTCGAGAACCGCCACGAGAACCGCCTGCTGCACGGCGAGGCGGTATTGCTCGACATCGCCGTTTCGGTGCTGATCGCCCGGCAGCGGGGCCTGCTGGACGCGGGCGAGGTCGATCGGGTGTTCGCGCTGATCGCCGCGCTGGGTATCGTGCTGGACACGGGCGTGCTGGACACCGACCTGATGTGGCACTCGTTGCTGGACCGGGTCGAACACCGCAACGGCTGGCAACGGGTGCCGTTGCCGGACGGGCTCGGTCACTGCGCTTTCGCCAACGACATCAGCCAGGCCGAAATCGCCTCCTCCATCGAATCCCTCATCGCACGGACATCCAGGCAACATGACTCAATTCTCGAATGCTGACGCCCAGGAAATCACCAAGTTCGACCGTGTCTCCAAGCTGTGGTGGGATGCCCAGGGCAAGATGGGCATGCTGCACACCATCAACCCGCTGCGCCTGAAGTTCATCCTGCACCAGCTCGACGCGCGGCAGATCGACACCCCCGCGCTGCGCATGGTGGACGTCGGCTGCGGCGGCGGCATCCTCACCGAGGCGCTGGCCAAGACCGGCGCCGAGGTGACCGGGGTCGACCTGTCCGAGCTGTCGCTGGAAGTCGCCCGCCGACATGCCAGCGAGCACGGTCTGACGATCGATTACCGCTACCAGAATGCCGAGCAGCTCGCGCAGGAGCAGCCGGGCAGCTTCGATGTCGTGGCCTGCATGGAAATGCTCGAACACGTACCGGACCCCGCCCAGGTGATTGCCGCCTGTGCGCGAGCGCTCAAGCCCGGCGGGCGGGCGATCTTCTCGACCATCAACCGCAACCCCAAGGCATTCCTGTTCGCCATCGTCGGCGGCGAGTACGTACTGCGCCTGCTGCCGCGCGGCACGCACAGCTACCGCAAGCTGATCCGTCCGCGCGAACTGCGCGAGTGGGCACGCGCGGCCGGGCTGGAATTCACCAGCATCGCCAGTTTGATGTACAACCCGCTGACCCGGCGTTTCCGCGTCGATGACGACCGCGAAGATGTCAACTACATGGCCTCCTTCGTAAAAAAGAGCTGACCATCGATGCGCCGATTCCTCGCCCTGTCGCGCTCCACCCACGGCATCCTCGACGTGGCCATGCCCGGTTTCGCCGCGCTGCTCTGGCTGGGTGCCTTCCCCAGCTGGCCGGTGCTGGCGCTGTCGCTGTTTACCGCGGTCGCCGGCTACACCGCCATCTACGCCCTGAACGACCTGGTTGGCGTCAAGACCGATCAGGAGAAGTTTGCCGTCGCCGGCATCAACCCGGGCTATTCGGTGGAAGCCAGCGCCATGCGCTATCCGCTGGCGCAGAAGCTGCTCAGCGTGCGCAGTGGGTGGGCCTGGTTCGCGGTCTGGTATGCGTTGGCCCTGGTCGGCGCCTACCTGCTCAACCCGCCCATCGTGTTCATCGTGCTGGCCGCCGCCGTGCTGGAGGTGGTCTATTGCATGCTGCTGAAGGTGACCTACTGGCGCACCCTGGTGAGCGGACTGGTGAAGTCCAGTGGCCCGATTGCGGCGGTGTTCGTGGTTGAGCCCGAACCCTCGCTGCCGCTGCTCGGCCTGCTGCTGGCCTGGATCATGCTGTGGGAAATCGGCGGGCAGAATATTCCCGCCGACTGGAACGACATCGAGGAGGATCGCGGCATCGGTGCCCGCACCATTCCGCTCGCCATCGGCCCGCGCGGTGCGGCCTGGCTGGTGCTCATCACGCTGAGCCTGACCGTGATCACCAGTTTGTTCCTGCCGTTGATGTCGCCGCTGCAACTGGGCCCGAGCTACCTGGTCACCAGTGTCCTGGCCGGCTTGTTCCTGCTGCTGTGGCCGGGGCTGCAGCTCTATCGTTCGGGCGCAAGCCGCCAGGCTGCCCGACTGTTCGACCGCGCCAGCTACTACCCGCTGGTGCAACTGGCGCTGATCACGATCTTCGTGTTGGTCCAGCAGATTCCCTGAACGCACACGCCTGCAACCATCGGCGTGCCGCTCGCGCCCGCGAACGGGTAGCTTCCGCGCGCGCCGACCGTCACGCCGGCCGCAGCAGCAGGAACAAGCGGGTGATCACGGCGTTCGTCGCCTCGCGGTGATGTCCGCGCAGACAACGCCGCACCGCCCGCGACACGCTGTCGCAGGTCGCCCCCGAAACTGCCTGAAGCTGCCGCGACATGACGCACATCAGGGCACACCAGATGGCGCACCCCGATGATCCGACCGGCGGCCGCAGCGTGAAAACGAGCCGCCTCACCCTCGCGCGTGTGACGCGCCCGCCTGACTTACCGGGTATCGATGTGATCGAGTTCTATCCGCAGATCAAATGGGTACACATCGCCTGTGTGCTGGCCAGTGGCATGTTGTTCGCATTGCGCGGCCTGCTGGTACAGGTCGGCCATGCCGGTGTCGCCCAACGCCTGCCGGTGCGCCTGCTCAGCTACGCGATCGACACCACCTTGCTCACCGCCGCCCTGATGCTTTCGAGCATTCTGCCCGGCGCGATGTTCGCCAACGGCTGGCTCACCACCAAACTGGTGCTGCTGGTGGCCTACGTGCTACTCGCCACGCTGGCCATGAAACGCGCGCACACACCACGGGCGCGGCTGGCCTTCTATCTGACGGCCCTGACCACTTACGTGTACATGCTGGGAGTCGCCCGCATGCATCACCCGCTCGGCTGGCTGTACGGCTGGCTGGCATGAGTCCGCACCGCTGTTCAACCCGCTTCCCCGATGCATCCATTGCAGCAAGGCAGTGGCTCACGTACACCTTCCTGTGCGATTGTGTCGCAGCAGCGGCGATGGGGTGGCGCGGCCTTCCGTGCTAAGTTCAACCGGTATGATTACAGCGGCGACCTGCCCTCGCCGAAGCGTCCCCAACCTGTAGACGATCCCCATGGAGTCCAGCGCGAACATCCTCGACCTGAAACAATTGCGCCGAAGTTGCGGTTCCTGCGCCTTGCACGAGTTGTGCCTGCCCGCGGGTATCGGCCATGACGACCTGGAGCGGCTGGACAGCGCGGTCAGGGACAGGCGTGCGCTTGACCAGGGCAGCGTGCTGTACCGTGACGGTGATGGCTTCCAGGCGTTGTATGTGGTGCGTTCCGGCTCGCTCAAGACCTTCGTCCTGAATGAAGCCGGCGAGATGCAGATCCTGGGTTTCCACCTGCCCGGGGAAATTGTCGGATTCGATGCCCTGGCGACCGACAGGCATGTCAGCCACGCCGAAGCACTGGAACCCTCCAGCATCTGCGAGCTTCCCTATACCCGTTTGCAACAGGTCGCCGCCGAGGTGCCTGGATTGCACCGACAACTGATGCGGGTGATCAGCCGCGAGGTGGTCGAAGAGCACCGGCACACGGTGATGATGGGCCGACAGCAGGCGCAAGAACAACTGGCTATTTTCCTGAAGAGCCTGACTGACCGCTACCAACGCCTGCAGCGCAACGGCACCACGCTGACCCTGCCGATGTCGCGCTACGATATCGCCAACTACCTGGGCTTGGTCGTGGAGACGGTCAGCCGCCTGTTCTCGCGCATGAAGGAGATGGGCGTGCTCGAGGTCGACCGCAAATCGGTACGTATCCTTCGCCCTGATCTGCTGGATGACCTCTGCGGGAGCAGCACTGTGTCCACATCGAAACGGCGTGACACCGGCTGAACCCACCGTTCACGTTCATTCCGGATCGAGCCAGAACCCGAGGAACCCGGATGCCGCTTCGTCGAATGTTGTTGAGCCTGCTGGCCATCATCGGCCTGCTCGCATGGCCTTCAGGTCGTGTCGCGATGGCTGCTGCAGCGGCCGGGCAGGCACGCATCGCGGTAGCCGCCAATTTCACCGAGGTGGCCCGGCTGCTGGCAGATCAGTACGCGCGCCAGAGCGGCAGCCGCATCGAGATCAGTGCCGCATCGACCGGCAAACTGTACGCGCAGATTCGCCATGGGGCACCGTTCGACCTGCTGCTCGCCGCGGACAACACCACGCCGCAACGCCTGGTCGACGAAGGACTGGCGGTACGCTCTTCCCTCTACGATTACGCTACCGGACGATTGGTGCTGTGGAGTCGCGACCCCACGCTGATCAGGGACGGCGAGAGCGTGCTTCGCCACCATGCTTTCCACAATTTCGCGATCGCCAACCCCGAGCTGGCGCCCTACGGCGCCGCCGCGCGTGAGGTGCTGCAGCGTGTCGGCCGCTGGGACGCGCTCAAGCCGCGGCTGGTTCTGGGCGAGAACGTGGGACAGGCCACCCAGTTCGTGATCAGCGGCAATGCCGAGGCCGGTCTGCTGCCGCGTTCACTGGTGATGGAGGCGCAGCGGCAAGTCGGCGGCTCGTCCTGGCTGGTTCCCGCCAACTGGCACCAGCCGATCATCCAGAGCGCGGTGCTGCTCAATCGCGGCCGCGACAACCCGGCCGCCACCGGCTTTCTGGAATATCTGCACAGCGAGGCCGCGCGGCGCATCATCGCAGCCCATGGCTATGATTGAACCGGCATCGTACTTCCCGGCATGAGTCCCGTACTTGCGGCCATCCTGGTCACGTTGAAGCTCGCCGGGCTGACCACGCTGATCCTGTTGCTGCTGGGCATGCCGCTGGCCTGGTGGCTGGCGCGCACGCGTTCGCGCTGGCGCATGCCGGTGGGGGCGCTGGTGGCCTTGCCGATGGTGCTGCCGCCCACCGTGCTGGGCTTCTACCTGTTGCTGGGGATGGGGCCGGACGGACCGATCGGCCAGCTCACCACGGCGCTGGGACTGGGCACGCTCGCGTTTACGTTCCAGGGCCTGTTGTTCGCCTCGGTGCTGTATTCGCTGCCCTTCGTGGTGCATCCGCTGCAGTCCGGCTTTGCCGCGATCGACCCCACCGTGCTGGAGGCCGCCGCCACCCTGCGCGCCGCCCCGCTCGACCGCTTCGCCAGCGTGGTGCTGCCGCTGTCGCGACCCGCCCTGGTGACCGCCACGCTGTTCGGTTTTGCCCATACCGTAGGCGAATTTGGCGTGGTGCTGATGGTGGGCGGCAATATCGATGGCCAGACCCGGGTGCTCTCGGTGCTGCTGTACGACCAGGTCGAGGCGATGGCCTACGGCGATGCCCACCGCCTGGCAGCCGGGCTGCTGGTGTTCTCCTTCGGCATGCTGCTGGTCATGCAGTGGCTGGGGCGGCGCACAGCGATCGCGCATGACTGACGCCGCCCGGGACATCGAGCTGCGCCTGCAACTGGCCCGCAGCGATTTCGCACTGGATGTGGCGCTGACCCTGCCGGCCCAGGGCGTAACCGTGGTATTCGGTCCCTCCGGCAGCGGCAAGAGCACCTTGTTGCGTGCGATTGCCGGCCTCGAACCGACGGCACGAGGGCGGGTACGCATCGGTGACGCCGTCTGGCAGAACGACGACAAATGGTTGCCGCCGCACCGGCGGGCGGTCGGCGTGGTATTCCAGCAGGCGGCCCTGCTGCCGCACCTGTCGGTGCACGACAACTTGCGCTACGGCTGGCGCCGCTCCGGTGCACCGGCGGACGCCCTGCCCGAATGGATCGACAAACTGGCACTGGGCCCGCTGCTGGCACGCTCGCCGACCACGCTGTCCGGCGGCGAGCGGCAACGCGTTGCGCTCGCCCGGGCGCTGGTCTGCCGTCCCCGCTGGTTGCTGCTGGACGAACCGCTGAGCGCGCTGGACGCCGAGCGCCGCGCCGAGATCCTGCCGTATCTGGAGACGATCAGGCAGCAGGCAAACATTCCCATGCTGTACGTGACCCATGCGGTGGAGGAAGCCGCCCGCCTGGCCGATCACCTGGTGTTGCTCGAAGCCGGCAAGGTGTACGTTGCCGGCCCGGCGCTGGAAGTGCTCAATCGCCCCGATCTGCCCTTGGCGCTGCGCGACGATGCGGCGGCGGTGATCGAGGCCACCGTGGCGGCAGACGATGGCCACGGCATGCTGCTGCTCGATACACCCGCCGGCACCTTGCGCGTCCACGGTCCCGCCCACCGCGCCGGTACCATCGTGCGACTGCGGGTGCAGGCGCGCGACGTCAGCGTGGCCTTGAGTGCCCACGCCGACACCAGTGTGGTGAACATCGTTGCGGCGGTGCTGGAATCGCTGTCGTCATTGCCCAATGGCCAGCTCCAGCTGCGGCTTCGCGCCGGCGAGGTCCTGCTGCTGGCACGGGTATCGCACCAATCGGCGGAACGCCTGCAGTTGCATGAAGGCTTGCCGCTGTGGGCGCAGATCAAGGCCGTCGCGCTGCTGGTCTGAAACACGCCGCGACATCATGCCGCTGCAGCGACGCAAACCCGCTCCCACGGCCACCTGGGTTCCCTGCACATGGAGCCGGCGCAGGCAATTCCTTCGACCACGCTTGCTTGAGTTACGGCGATCCGTTTATGCTAACCGCGCTATATACACAACCACATAGCCAAGGGGACACATGAACATTTTTCTGAGCCATCTGCTGGTCCTGGGCCTGGGTATCGCGACGGCCCACGCACAAGCCGCCGGGGCGGAGGCGGTTGCTCCGAAACACCTCGACACACCCAGCTCCATCGTGCACGTCAGCGGGGCGGTCAAGGCCCCGCGCGATTTCGATCTGGCCGCGATCAAGGCCCTGGCCGGGCGCGACACCGGACCGGTCGACGTCGTCTGCGCCTCGGGCGCCACGGTGGCCAAGGTGAACAACTTCCGCGGCGTGCGCCTGACCGATCTCATCAACCACGTCGGGATCGCCGAACAAGGCCACAAGGACACCCGCCGCATGGTGATCATCGCTCGTGCCACCGACGGTTACGTGGTGACGTTCTCCTGGAACGAGCTGTTCAACACCGCCATCGGCAAGGACGTGCTGGTCGCCTGGGAAAAGGACGGCAAGCCACTGGACGCTGGCGAAGGGCAGTTCCTGCTGATCTCGGGCCAGGACATCAAGACCGGGCCACGCCACGTGCGCTGGCTGAGCGGGATCGAGATCAAGCGCGAGCAGTAGCGGCACCGGCACCGGGCAGCGGCCTCACGCTGCCACCGGCCTCCTTCCAGCAAACCCTTTCTGGCATCTCCCCGGACCATTTGACCCGACGGGCGATTGTGTCCCACGCCATGAACACAAGCTCATAACGAGATACATCATGAACCACTTTTCCCGTTTGATTCCCGGCGGCGGCCGCCCCGCGCCGCTGGCGAGCTGCCTTTGCGCAGCCTTGCTGCTGGCATGCCTGATACCCGTCGCTTCGGCGCAGTCACCTGCACCCGAACAGCCGGAAAACGCGGCGGGCAAGAGCGCCGCTGCCCGGAACGCCACCAAGACGGGGGTGTTCGAGCTGGGCACCATCGTGGTGAAAGGCTCCCACGTGGACGGGCCCGCCCCCAGTGAAAACGTGCTGACCCGGCAGGACCTCGAGCGTTACAACCGCCATACCGTCGGCGACGCGCTCAACACCACGGCGGGGGTCAACCTGTCGCACAACTCGCGCAACGAGGACATCGTGTACGTGCGCGGCTTCGATGTCCGCCAGGTACCGGTGTTCCTCGATGGCATCCCCCAATACGTGCCCTATGACGGATACATCGACTTCGGTCGCTTCACCACCTTCGACCTTGCCGAGATCCGCGTGGCGAAGGGCGCCGCATCGCTGCTGTATGGCCCCAACATCATGGGTGGCGCGATCAACTTGGTTACGCGCAAGCCGGTCAAGGCCTTCGAGGGTGACACTCGCGCGGGCGTGGGTTCGGGCGGCGAGCGCCAACTGTCGGCCAACGTCGGATCGAACCAGGGCAGCTGGTATTTTCAGGCCGGGGCCTCTTGGCTCGATGCCGACAATTTCCCGCTAAGCAAGGACTTTCACGACAAAAAGGAGGTCCCCACCGATACCGGTGGCCATCGCGAGAACGCCGACCGCACCGACAAGCGGCTCTCGCTCAAGATCGGCCTGACGCCGAACGATACCGACGAATACGCGTTGGGTTACGTCAAGCAGGAAGGCGAGAAAGGCAATCCGGTCTATACCGGAGACGCCAAGAGCCGCATTCGTTACTGGCGCTGGCCATACTGGGACAAGGAAAGCGTGTATTTCATCAGCAACACGCAGCTCGGTGCCGATCATATGCTGAAGTTCCGCGTCTACGACGACAAGTACGGCAACGGCCTGGACGCCTATACCGATGGCACCTACACGCAGCCATTGAACAACCAGAATTTCCCCAGCTACTACGCCGACGAGACACGTGGCGCATCGGTCGAACTGGTCAACGAGCTGGACCGGCACGAACTGCATGCGGCCGTGCACTACAAGGAAGACACCCACGTCGAGCGCAACCTCAACTCTCCCACCAAGCGTTACCGCGACGTCACTGTCTCCGCTGCGGTCGAGGACATCGTCACCCTCACCCCTACCTCGCGCCTGCGCGTCGGCCTTGGCTACGATCAGCGCGATGCACGGGAAGTCTATTACTGGCCCACTGGCAAGACGCATACCACGAACGGCCTCGCCGAGCTGACCCATGACGTGTCGGACCGCGCGCAAGTGTTCTTCAGCCTGGCGCGCAAGAGTCGCTTCCCGACCATCAAGGACCGCTACTCCGCCCGCATGGGTACGGCGCTGCCCAACCCCGACCTCAAGCCGGAACAAGCCGACCATGTCGAGCTGGGCTGGCGTGGCACGCCATGGGCTGGCGGCTGGCTCCAGACCGCACTGTTCTACAGCTACATCAGCGACCTGATCCAGGACAACCTGGTGCTTTCCGACGCTTGTTCCGACTTCACCTGCAATCAGGCGCAGAACATCGGCAAGGCGCGCCACCGTGGTCTCGAGACCAGCATTGACCAGCGGATCGGCGAACAATGGCAGGTCGGCGCGAACTACACCTGGCTCGATCGCGACAACCTCAGCGATCGCTCCGAGCCCCTGCTGGACACTCCCCGCCACAAGCTGTTCGCACATGCGTCGTGGCGTCCAACGGAACACTGGACGGTCGTGGCCACCCTGGATGCGGAAAGTGGCCGCAAGGTCAGCTATGCAGGTTCTCCGACTCTCGTCCGCGGCGTCGGCGGATTCGTGACGACCGGTGCGAAGCTGGTGTGGAAACCGCGTGGCGACCTCGCCTTCGAAGCGGGCGGGCGGAACCTCGGCGACCGGAACTACGAGCTGTCCGACGGCTACCCCATGCCCGGACGCAGCTGGTTTACCAACGCGACATTCACTTTCTAGACGAAAGCCCGGCTGCCGGCACGGGCCAACCGGTTCGCGGTCTATCGCATGCCCTCACCGCCGCGGCAATGCCTTTCAAACGGCAACCGCAAGAATCACATGGGATGCCTTGACGATGGCGCTGATCGCCATGCCCTGGAGAATACCCATGTCATCGATACTGTCGTTGGTGACGGTGGCGACCAGTTGCTTGCCGGCAGCGAGCGTCAGTACCACCTCTGCGTTGACGGCACCTTTTCTGCAACTGGACACCACGCCGCGCAGCCGGTTGCGTGCGCTCAGGCGCAGGTCATCGTCGTTCGACAGGATCACGAACGACGCCTTGATCAGCGTGATCGCACTGGCGCCCACGGCCAGACCCAGATTGTCCACGCTGTCGTTGGTGATGATCGACACCAGCTCATCATCGCCATCCAGGCGAAGCGTGACCTGGCTGTTCACTGCGCCACGCTGAAGCGCCGTCACCGTGCCCTCATACTGGTTTCTTGCACTGGTTCGCAACATCAGATTGTTCACCCTCTGCAACAGATGATCGAAGTTGCCATCCACGGCACCCGCCAGCACGCGCTCGTGCAGCATCTCGAGCGCCTGGTAGAACGCCAGCAGTCGACGTCCGGTCTCGGTCAGGCGTGCTCCGCCACCACCGGGGCCACCCAGTTCCGTCTGCACCAATGGCTCGGCGGCAAATGCATTCAGCGCGGCGATGGCGTCCCACGCACCCTTGTAGCTCATCTTCACGGCGCGCGCCGCGGCGCTGATCGAGCCGTGGTCCTGCAACGCCAGCAGCAGGCGTACACGTGCAGGAGTGAGGCTGGTATGGGAACCCTTCAGGTCGAGTGAAGGATGAACGCCTTTCAACAAACCGTTGCTCATGGGGAATGGTTCGCATGCATGCCGGATCGTTGAATGCTCGCACAACCCGCCGCGTCGGTGTTATCTGCGACGGCACTGGCACGGTTCAACCCGATCAGCCGGTGCCGGAGCCAAGACGCTCGAAACTTCTCGATGCACGCGGCCCTTGCCGCCGGCGTCTTGTGCGCTCCCGAGCATACGCTGCAGCCAGCGCACGAGCACCGTCGGTCCACCTCGTTCCGATGGCGAAATGACGGTGATCAACTCCCGTTCCTCCAGCCCCCCCTGGGCGGGCTTGCCTACGTTGGAAGGTCGAGCCGGGTGAACCATTCCTGCGGCAGGGACAACATGAGATCCACCATCTGTGGATCGTGCTTGTTGCCACGCTCGTCGACCAGGATCTGCATGACTTCCCGATGGGGCCGTGCCCGATGATACGGGCGCGTCTCGGTCATCGCGTCATAGCTGTCGGCCACCGCCAGCAAGCGTGACAGCAGCGGTATAGAGTCTCCACGCAGCCCGTCGGGATAACCACCACCGTCGTAGTGCTCGTGGTGGTGCCGCACAATCGAGGCCAGCTCATCCCGGCACGGCAGGTCGGAGTCGGCCAGGACAATGCGCTCGCCGCGCTCGCTATGGCTGCGCATGATGATCCACTCGGCCGCATCCAGGCGACCTGGCTTGAGCAGAACCGAGTCGGGGATGCCGATTTTGCCAACGTCATGCAGGCGGGCGGCCACGCCGATCATCTTCAGCTCATGCGCTGCAAGGCCAAGCGCTTGGGCCAGTGCGGGTGCCAGCAGGCCGACCCGACTGCTATGGATGGCTGTACAAGTGTCACGATGGACAAGAGCCTCGTGCAGTACCGGCTCGATGTGCGAAAACCAGACCTCCATTAAGCACCCCCTGCTTATCACCGATAGATCCATGTGCAAGGCGAGACAGCCAACTTCCCTGCCTGGAATGGATCGACGTTCAACACGCCGTAGCTGACTTCCCCATGAGACTTGTCAGGATCGCGCAGCACATGCCGACCATGGCAGCGGTCACCTGGACTTCGCTGATGACCGGTTGACGGTCTGCGCCCCCCATGTCCCGCCAACATCGATGCCGCGCGGCGCAGCCCGCCCCGCCGAACCGAACCGAACCGAACCGATGCAAAATATACCCATGCGGGCCATGGTGTCACGCACGCGTCAGCGCCTGGCCGCCTGCTCGGCCACTCCCTGCCGTCAGTTGACTGTGATCAATTCGCGCACCACCCGATCCACCTACGCTGTGGCCACTGTGCCCGGGCAGGGGATCCACTGGTGCTGGCCCGCGAGTCCACCCGGCGGGCGGCATCCACAGCTGCTCAAGGCACGGCCAGGTACGACAAACGCTGCGTGGTGTTTCCACGCGCCCCGACAACCATCTCGCCACCCCGTATCGAGGAACGCCCATGCATCAGGTAGCACGCGTGCCGTCTTCCGCACTGGCCGAGCTTTCGCCGGCCTATTTCGGCATGGTCATGGCCACCGGCATCGTTTCCATTGGTGCCTGGCGGATGGGCTTGCCGATGCTCGCGCGGGGTCTGTTCGGACTCAATGTGGCCGTGTATTGCCTGCTCTGGCTGCTCTTTATCGCCCGCCTGATCCGCTACCCCCGGTTGTTCATGCGCGACCTGGTCGACCACCTGCAAGGTCCGGGCTTTTTCACCATGGTGGCCGCCTCCAGCATCCTGGGTAGTCAGTTTCTGCTGCAGGCGGACAACGTCCGCGGTGGTCTGATCCTGTGGTGCATTGCCATCGTGCTGTGGCTGCTGCTGACCTATACGGTCTTTACCGCGTTCACCATCAAGGAGAACAAACCCACCCTGGATCGCGGCATCAGCGGCGGCTGGCTGCTGGCCGTGGTGGCGACCCAGTCGATCGCGGTGCTCAGTGCGCTGCTGGCGGCGCACGCCGCGCAGCCGTACAAGCTGGAGGTGAATTTCTTTGCGCTGTCGATGTGGCTGTGGGGCGGCATGCTCTACATCTGGATGATGTCGCTGATCTTCTATCGCTACACCTTCTTCCCGTTTCGTCCTGACGATCTCGCGCCGCCATACTGGATCAACATGGGCGCGATGGCGATCTCGACCCTGGCCGGATCGCTGCTCAGCATCAACGCGGTGGATGCGCCCTTTCTGCTCTCGTTACGCCCGTTCATCAAGGGCTTCACGGTTTTCTACTGGGCTACCGGCACTTGGTGGATCCCGATGCTGCTGGTGCTGGGCGTGTGGCGCTATGTCTACAAGCGTTTCCCGCTGCGTTACGACCCGCTGTACTGGGGAGCCGTGTTTCCGATGGGCATGTATGCCACCAGCACGCTGGAGATGAGCCACGCGATGGGCTTCGGCTTCCTGGACTGGTTGCCGAAACTATTCCTCGTCATTGCGCTGGTGGCATGGCTCGGCGCGTTCGTCGGCGTTGTGCGCAACCTGTTGCGCCTCGCACTCCGCCCCCGCGCGCCATCGACGTGAGCACTGAAATCCCGCGGCCGAGCTCTCCTTCAGCGCGCGCGACAGTTTGTCACGCCCGGCCTTTGACCTCAGTCAATCGGGATACCCGGATTGGTATCAGCATGTCTCCCTGTGCGGACCTGCGTGAGGTGAGTTGGCGCCGCGTCGTGTCGAGGTGCAGCGTGGTCTGGAGGTCGCCGCTGAGGATGTGGCGGACCGGGCTGCGCGTAATCCAGATGAGCGGCAGGAAATCCTTCACACCCGGCCGCACCGGCTGATTCAAACGAGATAAACCGAGGAACACCAATGAACCCCAAAGCAGGCACCCGTGCCGTGCCACCACCGCGCTCAAGCGGCGCCGATATCGTCGACTGGCGTCCGGAGGATCCCGCGTTCTGGGAAGCGACCGGCAAACGCATCGCCTACCGCAACCTGTGGATATCGATTCCCGCCCTGCTGTGCGGCTTCGCGGTCTGGGGCATGTGGGGCATCATCACGGTGCAGATGCTGAACCTCGGCTTCCCGTTCACCCAGGCCGAGCTGTTCACGCTGACCGCGATCGCCGGCATCGCCGGCGCGACGATGCGCATCCCGGCATCGTTCCTGATCCGCCTCGCCGGCGGACGCAATACGATCTTCCTGACCACGGCGATGCTGCTCGCGCCGGCGATCGGCACCGGCATCGTGCTGCAGCATCCCGAATGGCCATTGTGGTCCTTCCAGCTGATGGCGTTGTGGTGCGGCGTCGGCGGCGGCAACTTCGCCTCGTCGATGTCCAACATCAGCGGCTTTTTCCCGAAGCGGCTGCAGGGCACGGCGCTCGGCCTGAACGCGGGCCTGGGCAACTTCGGCGTGACGACGATGCAGATCGTCATTCCGCTGGTCATGACGGTGAGCATCTTCGGCGCGATCGGCGGTGGCCCCGAAACCCTGCTCAAGGAAAGCGGCTGGATCTTCGGCAAGATCCCGCCCGGCACCTCGACCTGGATCCAGAACTCCGGCTTCGCCTGGGTGCTGTCACTGGTGCCGCTGGCGATCCTGTGCTGGTTCGGCATGAACAACCTGAAGACGATCTCGCCCGCCACCGGCAACCCGCTGGTCGCATTCTCGAAGATCATCTATCTGTACACCCTCGCGTTCGTGCCATCGATTTTCATGCTCTGGCTGTACCTGCCGGCGCCGACCGGCCTGGGTGTGCTCAACGTCTGGGTTGCGATCCCGCTTGACATCATCATGATGGTGACGGTGATGAAGCTCGCCGCCTTCGGCACCATGAAGGAGGGCGTCGCCAAGCAGTTCCAGATTTTCCGCAACAAGCACACCTGGGCGATGACGATCCTCTACATCGTCACCTTCGGTTCGTTCATCGGCTTCTCGATGGCGCTGCCGCTGTCGATGAAGGTCATCTTCGACATCACCCACGTGCCCGACGTAAACGGCGTGATGACGCACACCCAGCCGAACCCGAATGCGCTGCCGGTGCTCGCCTACGCCTGGATCGGCCCCTTCGTGGGTGCAGCGACGCGCCCACTGGGCGGCTGGATCTCGGACAAGCTCGGCGGATCCATCGTCACCCAATGGGTGTGCGTGGTGATGGCGGTGGCCGCGATCGCGGTCGGCTACGTGATGATGCTGGCGTATCACTCGGCGACACCCGAGCAATACTTCTTCATCTTCCTCGCGCTCTTCATGGTGCTGTTCGCCGCTACCGGCATCGGCAACGGCTCGACCTTCCGCTCGATCGGCGTGATCTTCGACAGCCAGCAGGCCGGCCCGGTGCTTGGCTGGACCTCCGCCGTCGCCGCCTATGGCGCCTTCGCCGCGCCGGTCGTGATCGGCGAGCAAATCAAACTCGGCACACCCGAGATCGCGATGTATGGCTTCGCGGTGTTCTACGCGCTGTGCCTGGTGCTCAACTGGTGGTTCTATCTGCGCAAGAAAGCGGAGGTGAGGAATCCCTGATTGCTGCGACGGGCCGGGCAGCCGCGCGACTCGTCGCATGCTTGCTTCCGGGCCGCTAGTCACGTTGCCTATGCTTGTTGGCGCGCGAACTGATCTACGACCGGTGAATATTGGTCTGCTGAGCTTTGATCCTCATCAAGAGTCTTCAGAACAAGAGCTTTCGTGCGCCTTCGGCGCCCGAGTTACTTTCTCTTTGCGTGGCCAAAGAGAAAGATAACCAAAATTAGTTGCTCGGGTCGCAGGAGTCAGAAAAAGTGAAGACAGGAGCATCGCCATGATTCGATTGGACGGACGCACCGCACTTGTCTGTGGTGGCACTCGCGGCATAGGCGCGGCAATCGCCGACCTGTTCACCGAGGCAGGCGCGAACGTGGTGGTGACCGGTCTGCGACCGGTCCAGGGCCGGCATCGCAACGTCGCATTTGACGTGAGCGATGACGACGCGGTCGCCGCCGGCGTGGCTGAAGCTCGCGAGCTACTGGGTGGCCGGATCGACATCCTGGTCAACAGTGCCGGGATCCTGAGCGAAGCTTCCGTCGTGGAGATGACGCCGCAGATGTGGAATCAAACATTGGCGGTGGACTTGACTGGCGTGTTTTACGTCTGCCGCCACGTCGTGGCCGGCATGATAGAGCGGCGCTGGGGGCGAATCATCAACATCGCTTCGCAACTGGGCATCAAGGGCGCGCCTTCGATGTCGCACTACGTCGCAGCCAAGGCCGGGGTGATCGGCTTCACCAAGTCACTTGCGCTGGAGGTCGCCGAACACAACGTCCTCGTCAACGCGATCGCGCCGGGCCCGATCGAGACGGGGATGGTGGCCGGCGTTACCGATGAATGGAAAAAGGCCAAGATGCGCGAGCTTCCGCTAGGCCGGTTTGGTGTCGCCGAAGAAGTGGCGCCAAGCGCACTGCTGCTGGCCAGTGAGCCCGGCGGCAATCTTTTCGTTGGCCAAACACTTGGCCCGAACAGCGGCGACGTCATGCCGTGAGTGGCGGCACACCCCGGGCCGATAACCGGAAAGAAGCCAGCAACGGGCCGTGCCGAACGCGGCAACGATTGCCATCCGCCCCCGGGAAAAATAATGCCGGCCCGGCGCTCATTGCCCGCTTTCCGACCTGCGTGCTGCCAGGCCGGGAAAGCGGAAAAGGCGCATTCAGTTTCCTGATTCGCGTCGACTTTCAGCTCGGTCGCAGGGCCTGCGACGGCCTAGGCTGATGGTGGCCTCATCGAAGCGGATGAGGGCACGGTGATGGCAATGAATCGAGTGCAGTTTCAGAAGGGGCTGTCGATGTCGGAGTTT